>Ga0247843_1005457_pt1 | contig 17674 bp, 13 predicted proteins | sample LaCruzMarch2017__FD_192420 | JGI IMG/M metagenome (GOLD analysis project Ga0247843, IMG submission 192420) | Freshwater microbial communities from meromictic Lake La Cruz, Castile-La Mancha, Spain - LaCruzMarch2017_8m | ecosystem: Environmental > Aquatic > Freshwater > Lake | place: Spain... | reverse complement strand
AACGAGATTCGCATTCGCCATGCCAAAGTGATTATAACAAAAAACCACCCTTTCAGGTGGCTTTATTCTTTACTCGTGGAGCTGCGGGGAGTCGAACCCCGGTCCGGCGAAGGAATTAAGTGCGCTTTCTACATGTTTATCGGTAATTTAGTGTCGGGTATAAGCCGGTTTACCAATTACTAGCTTCTGCCTTAACTTACTTAATAATCTTTTGGCAACTTGATACACATGTACCTCAAAAATATGAACAGAATCAAGATTAAATAATTAAGTTATAAGGATCAATGTACGAAAGTTCTTCAATATTTTTAAAATCGGATACATTACGTGAAATTAACACCAAATTAAAATGAATAGATGTTGCGGCAATGATGGCATCAGGTGTTTTTATTCGGTACTTTTGACGAAGTTCAATTGTTTTAAGGATAATGTTTTCCTCTAAATCATGAATGATAGAAGCATCAATATATGTTTTTAACCTGACGATTTGTTCGGATGTGGCATTATACCAACCCAATAATTCAATTCGGGTCATAACAGAGATCGAAGTTGAAATAGAATCAATAAATAATAAACCTTTTTCAGGAATTTTATTACTCAGATAATCTATAACAGAATTGGTATCGATTATATATTCCTGTCCCATTCTTCCCTAGATTTTTTAACATACTCCTGCAATTGATTTGCTTCTTCTGCACTTAGTAATCCTCTGAAGCGCGACATTGAACTTCCTTTAAACTGTTTTTCCTCCATTAATTCCTCTTTTGCATAAAGGAATACTTCTATTTCTTTTCCAATATAATTATCTGGAATTGTTACCTGAAGTTTATTATTTTTAGGAATTATAACCGTTCTTATCATCTGTAAAATTTTATTAATGTGCACCTACAAAGCAATTAAAAATTTATACTAAGTGGAATTCAAAGTTATAAAACATTTATGGTTATAATACTTGAAATGAAAGACAATAGAAACAAAAAAACCACCCTCTCTGGTGGCTTTTTCTTTACTTGTGGAGCTGCGGGGAGTCGAACCCCGGTCCGGCGAAGGAATTAAGTGCGCTTTCTACATGTTTATCGGTAATTTAGTGTCGGGTATAAGCCGGTTTACCAATTACCAACTTCTACCTTAACTTACATAATAATCTTTTGGGTTGGCAAGTTTGGCCCGCAGATTCCCCGTCGTTGCGACCACCTTTTATCCTCCCAGTCGGGGATTAGGAAGGAAGATGGATGACATTTGCGCTAATCCTAGATTAGGCAGCCATTGCGAAAGTGTTTTCGCCTTTTAACTTTTGAACCTTAAGATTAAAGAGCTACTGGTACAATGCTCTACATGCTTACACATCAATTGCACAACCCGTCAAATCCGGTCAACCCCAATTGATTATACAAAGATAGGATTTTTTGGTGAGAAGTGAGAGGTTTTGAAAAGTGAGAGGTGAGATATGAGATGGTGAGATATGAAAGTTTAGATGTGACATGTAAGATGTTTTTTGTAAGATGTTTATTGTGAGATGTGATTAAGATCAATTGGATAGTTTAAAGAAGAATTGTTCAAAAAATGATCTAAATTCTCACTTCTCACCATCTCACATCTCATTATCTCACCATCTCACATCTCATTATCTCACCTCTCACCATCTCACCTCTCACCATCTCACCATCTCACCATCTCACCTCCCAACTCCAACATCTTACATCTAACCTCTCTCTCATTTAACAAAAATTGATTGAGTTTACCTCTACGAATGGTGAGAATACTTCTCCTAAGTCCGATGAGACTATTCCTAAAAGCGATTTTACCTCTCCTAACATGGAGTAGGTCTCTACTTTGTACACGTATTGGCAATATATGCTTGAGTTTAGTACTACTATCCTCGATAAACGGTCTCCAACGTTTGATTTTAGAAACATTACTAATTTCTTCGGTTTTGACCGTCAGGGTTTACCATAATCCATCTATCCTACCCCAAAACTAATCCCTAATTTCGCGTCATGATTAAGCTTGGATTAATTAAGGAAAACAAACTACCTGCCGATAGACGGGTTGCCTTTACACCGGAACAATGTGTCGCGATCATGTCGGAATATTCAAACCTTCACATTGTGGTAGAGCCTTCCCCCGATCGTGTGTTTTCCGACGATTCCTATAGAAATTTGGGGGTAGACGTCCAAGATGATCTAAGCGATTGCCATCTTTTATTAGGAATAAAGGAAGTGCCTCCTGAATTTCTGATCGATGGAAAAACCTACTTGTTTTTTTCCCATACTATCAAAAAGCAGGAACATAACAGGAACCTTTTAAAATCCATCCTTCAAAAAAATATCCGCCTTATTGATTACGAATGCCTGGTATGGCCCAATGGCCAAAGGGTATTAGGGTTTGGAAGATACGCCGGACTGGTAGGCACCTACGAAATGCTTAAGGCCTTGGGCATCAAAACCAACCGGTTTAGTATAAAACCTTGCTATGATGCTGCCAATTATGAAGAAATAAAAAATATTCTTCTTTCCATAGAGGGGATGATTAAGCAAGGCAGGCATAAAGTTGTGGTGGCCGGTGGCGGAAGAGTAGTAGCCGGTGCTTTGGAAATCCTTGATGTGTTATCCCTAAAAAAAGTAGACCATGAGGAATTCTTGAACCAAACGTTTCAGGAAACCGTTTACGTCCATCTCGATAATCACCAGCTATACCAAAGAAAAGATGAACAATCCTGGAACCACGACCATTTCTTTAAAAACCATAAGGACTATAAATCGACATTTGAACCGTATACCCTGGTGGCAGACATTTTGGTAAACGGGGTGTTTTGGGAACCTGCTATGCCACGTCACTTTTCAAAAAGGGACACGGCTAATCCGGGGTTCAGCATAAAGCTTATTGCCGATATCAGTTGCGATATTGAGGGTTCGGTGCCCATCACCCTTTACGATACACATCCGGATAATCCTGTAATGGGTTGGGACCCTGTAAAACAAGCAGAATGCCCCCCCTATACTCCAGATAGCATTGATATTTTGGCGGTATCTAATCTCCCATCCGAATTGCCCGCCGATGCTTCGGAAGGGTTTGGAAGCGACCTTATGCGATCGGTCTTACCTGAATTATTAAACCCACAAAGCGACATGATAAAGAACGCCACCCTCTGTGCGGAGGGAAAACTCACGGAAAAATTTGGTTATCTGACCGACTATGTTGAAAATAACAAATTATAAAAAACAAAGGTTGAAATAGCAAAAAACAAATAAATACCAATTACTAAAAATTTTAAATTTCAAATAGGCATGAAAGTTTTTTGAATTTCCGAATTTCAATATTGGAATTTATTTGTTATTTATAATTTGCTTTTTGGAATTTCCACCTCGGTTAGGTGTTTGACTTTTCGATTTTTGAATATTGGTATTTATTTATTATTTGCTTTTTGGAATTTCCACCTCGGTTAGGTGTTTGACTTTTCGATTTTTCAATATTGGTATTTATTTGTTTTTTGAAATTTGCTTTTTGGAATTTTCAGTCTTGGCTATTTGCTTTTCAAAATTTCCAGTCGAGCTTTGATTGTTTTTTGTAATTTATTCCATCCCATATTACCTAAATATTATCTTACCATACAATATGTGAAGTGATTAGCCTTAATCTGGCTTAAAATCGCTAATTTTGCAGCCTTTTAACAATTCATGCAAAATATTCGCAACATTGCCATCATTGCCCACGTTGACCACGGGAAAACAACCTTAGTAGATAAAATGTTACTGGCCGCCAAAGTGTTTAAAGATCACGAAACACCCGGCGAACTCATAATGGACAGCAACGATTTGGAGCGAGAAAGGGGTATTACCATCCTGGCCAAAAACGTTTCGGTAAATTATAAAGGTACCAAAATCAATATTATCGATACACCAGGTCACAGTGACTTTGGTGGGGAGGTAGAACGGGTTTTGAATATGGCCGATGGGGTATTATTATTGGTAGATGCCTTTGAAGGGCCCATGCCTCAAACCCGCTTTGTATTGCAAAAAGCCATTCAATTAGGTAAAAAACCTGTCGTAGTAATAAATAAGGTAGATAAGAAAAACTGTACACCCGATGCCGTGCATGATGCGGTATTTGATTTGATGTTTAACCTCGACGCTACCCAGGATCAGCTTGATTTCCCAACGGTATTTGGTTCGGCCAAAAACGGTTGGATGAATTACGATTGGAGAAACGAAACCGACAATATTGAAGCATTGTTTGAAACATTATCAAACATGTACCAGCACCTAACCCTCCCGAAGGTACCCTGCAAATGCAGATAACCTCATTGGATTACAGCAGTTATACCGGCCGCATAGCTATTGGAAGGGTTAATAGAGGCACTGTTAAATCAGGACAAACTGTGGCGTTGATAAAAAAAGACGGCACCATTGTTAAAAACAAAATTAAAGACCTTTTTGTATTTGAAGGCTTCGCCAAAATGAAAATAGATACCGTGGAAGCGGGAGATATATGTGCCATATTTGGTTTGGAAAATTTTGAAATCGGTGATACCGTAACGGATGTTGAAAATCCGGAAGCGATGGTGGGTATATCTATCGACGAACCAACCATGAGCATGGTTTTCACGATTAACGATAGTCCATTTTATGGCAAAGAAGGCCAGTATGTAACCAGCCGACACTTAAAAGACCGTTTGGAGCGCGAGTTGGAAAAGAACCTGGCTATGCGATTGGAAGATACAGGCAACGCCGATACCTTTATTGTGTTTGGACGTGGGATATTGCATTTATCGGTTCTTATCGAAACCATGCGCCGCGAAGGATACGAACTTCAAATTGGTCAGCCACAGGTAATCATCAAGGTTATTGACGGGGTAAAATGCGAACCTATAGAAGAATTAACAGTCGACCTTCCGGAAAACGTAGCCGGAAAAGCCATTGAAATGGCCAACCAACGCAAAGGAGAAATGAAAAGCATGGAACCCAAAGCCGATAGGATGATCCTTAGTTATCATATCCCTTCGAGGGGATTAATAGGGTTAAGAAACAGTTTACTAACGGCCACAGCCGGTGAAGCCATCATGAGCCATCGCTTTATAGGCTTCGAACCTTATAAGGGCGAAATAGCAGGACGTATAAGTGGATCGATGATTAGTATGGACAATGGGGATGCCATTCCTTATAGTATCAATAACCTTCAGGATCGTGGAACCTTTTTTATTGATCCAGGCGAACCCGTATACGAAGGGCAAATTATGGGAGAACATTCTCGCCCGGGAGATTTGGTAATAAACGTTACCAAAACCAAAAAGCAAAGCAACGTACGTGCATCGGGCACCGATGAAAAAGCAAGGATATTTCCTGCGGTTAAGTTTTCATTGGAAGAAGCCCTGGAATACATACAGGCGGATGAGTACGTAGAAGTAACACCAAAGTCTATACGCCTCCGAAAAATATACCTTAAAGAAACCGACCGCAAGCGGTATGGAAAGTCTGGAACGGTGAACGGATAATATTTTTTAAATAAACCCTTGTGTAAAAAGTAATAATTATTACTTTTGCAATCCTTTAAAAATTCCTCCTTAGCTCAGCTGGTTAGAGCATCTGACTGTTAATCAGAGGGTCACTGGTTCAAGTCCAGTAGGGGGAGCCGACCATAGAAAGGGTTTCAGAGATGAAACCCTTTATTGTTTCTAAGATTCCGACACACAGGAATTGACCTGAGGTTTCAATTAGGGAATTAAAAGAAATATCCATTAATATTGTTTTGATATTAACAGTATGACGCCTCTGGTATTCGTTATTATTGCCACCGCCCTAAATAGAACAAGTATACTTATAGAGCGCAGTCTGTCATCGGTCTATAAACAAAGTAATATTGATGCTAAAAAGGTAAAGGTGGTGGTGGTGGATGATAATGAAATTGGTAAGGATGGTTTACCCTTAAATTTTGAAACGAATTGTTTGATGATAAATGAACTAAGAGGAAATTTAAATATTCATTCAAGTGATTTCGAAACATTTGTAATGCCCAATTCCCGGACCAAAGGAAGTTCTGGAACCGGCGCATGGAATACTGGAATACATTCTTCATTTGAACAAGATCCAAGAGGTTATGTAGCTATTTTGGATGATGATGACGAGTTTTTACCTCAGCATCTATATGACTGCCTTCAGGCAGTATCTAATGATGTTAAAATATTGGCCGTTTTTCAAGAATTAAAATGGATAAATCAGGATGGTAGTATCTTAGATTTTCCATTAACTTATGACGTAATAAATGAAATAGCATTTTTTATTGGAAACCCTGGAATCCAGGGAAGTAATATGTTTTTTAAAACTTCGAGCTTAATGGAAATAGATGGGTTTGACGAAACTTTAGGTGGTAGCACTGATAGAGACCTCATGATTCGTTTCCTTAAACGTAATTACAAAGATGGGGCGGAAATAAAATCCATTATAAGAATTATTAATTCTATAGGAGTAATTCATCACAATCACCATGGAGAGAGAATTACTCAAGCCAGTTTAAGAAAACATAAAGCACTTGACATGTTTTATAAAAAGCATAGCAGTTACTACAATGAAGATGCTTATCGGTCTTCTTTAGAACGTGCCTTAAAATTGTTCAATTATAGCCCAAACTGTGAGTACTAGAGAAAGTATTTGCATATGTATGGCTATGCACAACAATGCCTCAACAGTTGAAAAGGCTATTACTTCGGTTTTTGAACAGGAAAAAATAAATCGGCATTTAGTACTAATAATATCAGACGACGCTTCAGTCGATGGAAGCAAGGAAATTGTAAGTCGACTTCAATTGCGTCATTCAAATATTATTTTGTTAGATAACATACTGCACAGCGCATATGAAAACCGAAACCGGCTCCAGGAATATGTAATTCAGAATCATTCGGAATGTGTATTGATGGGAAGATTAGATGCGGATGATACCTTAGCGGATAGCAATATTCTGACACGTATAGAAAATTTATGGGAAAAAAAACATTTTGATGTACTGTTGATGGCAAATAATCAATTAACAAAAGGTCAGCACACTGGATATGTTAATAAACCTACTAACAAATTGTTTGATGAACGATTTCTTTTAGAAAGGTTAGAGAGAATGGCTGATGGAATTTGGGAAGCTGAATTGCCCTCATGTAATGTATTTATTCGCCCAAAAGTAGCAATTCCTTATCCTGCCATCAATAGTGCTGAAGACCATTGGAATCTTGTGAGTTATCTATTTAAAAAGGATGAACTGAAGATATGTATAGAGCCTGATTGGATTTACTGCAATTACGGCATTGATGGGGCACTTTCTAAAGACAATAGGAAAACCGGGGCACAACAGAAATCCAGAAAAGAACTTTACAGTCATGCAGTTATTCAATTGGAGGAATCAGCGAGAAAGGCCAAAGCCCTGGGATTACTTTTAAAATATCAGCATGGTATTTATAATTATCTCGGAGCTGGGTTTGCAGGGGTTGTTTTCCATGATGGAGCCAAGGTATATAAAGTTCATCAACCTTTAGCAAGCAATAACTTTAGTGAGATTGACAATATTTTATATTTGAAAGAAAAACTAAGGTCGTTTGATGGCCGCAAACATTTCTTCCCATTATTGGATTTAATTAACGTAGATGGTTTTTACATTCTAATTTATCCCTACAAGAAAGGTGAAATTGTAGCCAACCTAAACACAGGTGAGATGATCAGCTTTCTTACTGAGATGTGGGAAATGAAACTGATGTGCCGAAGTATTACAAAGGAAAACAATTTTATAAGAGTTGATGGAATTGTAAAACTCATTGATTATGAAATTGAACCATATTCTGATAACCTTTTCCTAAATCTTGCAGCCAGAGCCTTCATACAACTGAGTGGAACCAATCTGGTACATACCAATTACAACAAGTTAAAGCGAAGCACTATCAATCAATTTCATCTAGCGGAGCTTGATGGATTTCAGAAGTTCCTCGAAAAAGTATTTTATTCCATATCCAAAAAACATTTCCTTCGTTATGATGTACCAAGCATTAAAACTAAGTTGAAAAATTTCAGTAATGTTGATTATGATGGCATTCAAAACCCAAGTGTAAGCCTGTTAATAAAAGCATGCACCCAAGATTCAAGCACTTTATACAACGATATAAAATTCATTGTTGAGCAATTACCTAAACAGGTAGTTTTCAAGGAAAGGTTGTTACTTCTCGACACTTACAAACATGTTGGCTTTATAAGGCAATACAGCGATCAAGGTAATAAATACGAACTGCTTCAATTCGCCAACAAATTAATACAGGATGGCATAATATCTAATCTAATTATGCCTCCTGAAACCCAAAAGGAAGTAGATGCTATCAATTTTCGGTGGATGGGTGAGAGGAACTCTCATACCCATACTGAAATTGGCGTTCCTTTAACATCTCAACTTTTTGCTTTTGAACAAATACAAAGCGACTACATTTTACAAATGGATGTAGATGTTTTGATTGGCAAATACAGTAATAGCCATGATTTTCTTGAAAAACCAATCAAGAAATTAAAGGCAAATAATAATGCAATTACCTGGGGTTTTCAAATCTGGCATTTTAATAAATTGAACTTCCAACCATTTTATGGTGAAGACGGTAATGTGTCACCTGACCCCCGTTTTTGCCTTATTGACCGGAAGAGACTTCTTGAAAATTTGCCTTTAGAAAATCATATTCAAGAAAACGGATGGGCGTTTTCTTGGTATCGAGCAATGGAAAAACAACAAAAAAAAGGCACAATTTTTTCGCTGAGAGGAGGGGATACCTCTACTTTCTACGCACATATTCAAAACTATCGAAAAGAAAACCGTTGGGTATGGTGGACAGTTATGGAAGCCTTTCGAAATAACCTTCTACCAGAAAAACAAAAAGATCATTACGAAGTGGCAGGTAACATTTTTGACTGGACTGTACCAAAACGAAAGGAGCAATTAGTCATCATTCTATTATTGAGTGATGCGAACCTGGAAACTACTCATAAAACGGTGCTTAGCATTTTTGGTCAGGATAATAGTGAGTTCGGTTTGGTTATCTATAATACCACTGGCGAAAGAAGTATCACAGCTTTTGTTAGTCAATTATCAGAAAATATTTCTAATCGTATCACCATTATTCATTCTGAAAATCAAGTTGCTACAAACGAAGCATTATATAACGCAATACACTACTACCTTCCGGAAACTGGGAGTTTTGTTTGTTTTATGAAACAGGGGGATTTACTGCTGGGGAATACTGTTTTTTCTGAATGTCTAAACCGCCTTAAATTATACAATGCTGATTTGCTGATAGGGAAGGAATTTAGTTCGTTTACACTTTCTCAAAATGGCTTATCGGTTTCTGATTTTTTACACCCACGTCAGCATCCTGAAACTTTGGTTAATGGGCTGGTTATTTTCCGCAAATATCTATTTGATGCACTTAGTCATTTTGATTTGAAGGAACGTATCCTTGATGACAAAGTACAATTACCCGGCTACACCAAAATAAAGAGGTCTCACCGCTGGTTGGAGGATGCTACTTTGTTGAGTATAGTGGTACCTATGATAGAACTTTGCAAAAATCCTATTCGGTTCGACCATTACAACATTTTGAGATATAGGACTCCGACAAACGAACAAATCGCATTCATAAAAACATTTTTACAATCCAAAACGCCCAAGGAAGAGGGGAAATGGGAAACTGGTAGAAAAACCTTTTTGCCAAACCTAACCCGCATAGAACTGGATATAACCTATGAGTGCAACTTAAAATGTATCCACTGCAACCGTTCCTGCACTCAGGCACCGACCCAAACTCATATGAGCCTTGAACAAATACATCAGTTTGTGCAAGAATCAATTGAAATGCATAAGAACTGGGAAATTATAAATGTGTTGGGCGGGGAACCAACCATGCATCCTGATTTTAATGAGATTATTCAATTCCTACTAAACGAGTATTTAATACCTCACTCTCCTTCCACAACCTTGCAAATTACCAGCAATGGATATGGTGAAAAAGTCCTTTACAAATTGAAGGCATTGCCGCAACATCCTAACGTGGTAGTAAATACTAACTCATTTAAAACGGGCAAAGAAATACCCTACTTTACTCCCTTTAATTTAGCTCCAATTGATTTGCAAGGTATCCAAGAAACAGAATACCATAAGGGTTGCTGGGTGACAGCCTATTGCGGCATCGGATTAAATCACCTTGGGTATTTTGCATGTGGCGTGGCGGGAGGTATTGAACGTATTTTAAAAACGGGACAAGGTATAAAAACCATGGCTGAACTTAACATCCAAATTCTTCAAAAACAACTTCAAGATTATTGTAGATTGTGCGGTAACTTTTCCGATTATGCTATAAACCGTGGTGATTTTATGGAACGTGCCGAAAAAGACACCCCACCTAAAATAGCCATGAGTGAAACTTGGAAAAAACTTTATAAAAATTATAATCATTAAAAAAACCGAAGTAATATTACTGCTTAGTGGAGGTATTGATTCCACTACTCTCCTTGCTGAACTAACCAGTCAAAGCAAACAGGTGCATGCTATTAGTTTTGATTATGGGCAGCGGCATCTTGCTGAAATTAATTTTGCCATAACAAATGCCGCACACTATCATGTAATTGCCCACCATATTATAAAACTTGATTTTGAATCAATTTCTGCAACAAGTATGCTTACTAACCAATACAAGCGTCCTATTAACTACCAAGAAGTGCCGCTGCCACAAGGCCCCAATGAAACCTATGTGCCCGGTCGCAACTTACTAATGCTTGGGTATGCTGCTGCATACGCCGAAGCAAATGGTTTGAAGGATATTTACTTGGCCGTAAATGCAGATGACGGACAGCGCTTCCCTGATTGCAAACCCGTGTTTGTTGATGCATTAAACAAACTATGGCAAGGTTGTCCAAACACAGAAGGCATTAATGTGCTTGTACCTAATATCTTATTAACCAAAGCTAGGGTAATATTGAAAAGCATTGAATTAGGTGTGAATCTTCAACAAACATTGAGTTGTTATGCTCCCCTTGGCCACAAAGAATGTGGTACATGTCTGAGCTGTGTGTTAAAAAAGGAAGCTTTGAACCAAGCATTAAGATAAAATGCAATATTTTGATTACAGAGGTAGTTTGGAGAGATAACCGAGAATATCTAGCAATAAATTACACGAAAATTTAGGCAAAATTTTTGTTGTTGTACTCCACTGCAAAAATCGGAGACCTTGACCACCTATTTACAGGCTTGATTAGTCCAGCAGGTGGTAAAACTTACTGGAAGTGCTTACATTAAAGATTTTGTAATTAATGAGTTAATATATATAAATGATTTATCTGTATAATTTATTAGTAAGAATGAAAAGAAAAAAAGCTGAATTGTGTGACGATGAAAAATGTCGCATTATTTTAGCTCGGTATTCAAAAGACTTGCATATTAAAAAAATAAGATACTAACTAACAATGATACATAGACCCAAAATAAGCGAGGAGAATGGTTTTTTTTTATCTCCTATGAGTAAAGATATAGATGACTGGGGATATTTAATTAACCTTAAAAATGAAATTCAGCAATTATTCACAAATGAACAAGTTATACCGGAAATATAAAATTTCCTTTATTCTTGTCCTTGTTCCCAAATTTTTCAATTATTCCTCTTATATCATCCGATAGGAACACCCTGATTGCTTCAACCTTTCTCTTTGTTCTAACGGTTTTAGCAATATTAAATTCTAAAAATTCACCTTTTATATTTACATATTTAAGCAAGAATAAATCTTTTACATTAATACAATTGCAGAAATAAATAAACAGCAATATGTTATTTGCCAATTCGGTAGACGAACCATTCTCAGGTTTATAATAATATATAGACGCGATCTGGTCAAGCGTTAACGATTTTTTGCTATAGTTGCCTGTTGGGATCTCATATTTTTTTGAACCGAAAGGATAATATTCTTTTGAAATTAATCCGGGGGAGCCAATAAAAATATGCCTTTCAGAGTTTCAAAAACCGGAAGCCTTTTTTTATTTATAAGTGGAATTAGGATTATTCTTTGAATAATTCTGCCTGTTTGATCTTTCTTTGGTATCTATTTCCAACCTTGAGCCTTAATATCAAATACATTTCCCGAAGGGGTAATTAGGTTACAAACGTTTGGTTGTTCAGTGGCATGGCCAATAATGGAAATATCCATGTTGTTTTTTATTTTTTCAAATTCCGATTGAGGCACTGTAAATAATAGTTCAAAATCTTCTCCGCCGTTTAGGGCACACATGGTTGCATCAAGGTTAAACTCACTGGCTAATTGTAAAGTCTGAGTATCCACAGGGAGTTTTTCTTCATAAATATCAAAACCAACATTCGATTCAAATGCTAAATGTTTTACTTCCGAAGCCAGTCCATCACTTATATCAATCATTGATGTGGGTATGATGTTTAATTCGGCCAATAATTCAATGATATCTTTTCGGGCTTCAGGCTTAAGTTGGCGCTCTACAATGTAATCATAGCCTTGAAGGTCGGGTTGCATGGCCGGGTTTTCCAAAAATATCCTTTTTTCCCTTTCCATCAGTTGCAAGCCTAGGTAGGCACCGCCCAGGTCGCCGCTGACACATAATAAATCGTTGGGTTTGCAACCTTTACGAGACACATGCTTATCATGTTCCACTTCTCCAATAACTGTTATAGATATAACCAAACCTACTGTCAAGGTAGAGGTGTCTCCTCCAATGATATCAATATTGTATTTTTCACACGCAATATATAAGCCACGGTAAAATTCCTCCAAGGCCTCAAGGGTATACTTACTGGAGGCGGCAATCGAAACAGTAACATATTGGGGAATGGCATTCATGGCATAAATATCACTGATATTGGCTACAATGGCTTTATAACCCAAATGTTTTAAGGGGGTGTAGGCCATATCAAAATTGATACCCTCAATCATCAAGTCGGTGCTAACAACCTGAAGCCTATTAGGTGAGGGAGCAAATATGGCAGCATCGTCGCCAATGCCTACTACAATGTTGGGATTTTTAGGCACATGCAATGCTGTTAGTTTTTTTATCAAACCAAATTCCCCAAGCGAATCCAGATTGGTATTAGATGCATTATCAAACATAGCGCGAAGTTAGTACCGATCCATGTTAATCCCAGTTTAATTTCATCATCCTATCTTGAGGAATGTTTTAACTATTTAGCAAAGCTAATTATCGAAATATCAGGTAATCACAAAGGTGATAACATTCGCAAAAATATAACAGGGCATACCGGTGTTTAGAATTGGGTATCGTTTGCATTAATTTCTAAAGAAATGGTAGTTTCGAAATGGTTTGTAGGCTTGTTAGACCTTGTATTTCCAGTAGTTTGTATTAATTGCGGTAAATCGATGATTGGAAGCGAACGTATACTTTGCACTTTTTGTATGTTAAAACTACCTCTCACCAACTATCACACCGATCCCGAAAATGAAATGGCCAAGAGTTTATGGGGAAGAGTACAATTAGAATTTTGTACAGCCTATTTATTTTTTAAGAAGGGAGGAATTACGCAAAATTTGCTTCATAAGCTAAAATATAAGGGCGGAAAAGAAGTAGGAATAATTTTTGGAAACAGATTTGGGAGGATGATAAAAGAGAATGATTTTATTTCATCTTTAGATTTTATTATTCCGGTACCACTTCATCCTAAAAAGTTAAAGGCACGAGGCTTTAATCAATGTGAGAAAATTGCTGAGGGAGTTAGTTTGGCTTTGGGGGTACCAGTATTAAACAATAATTTGATACGAGTGATCCATACAGAAAGCCAAACACGGAAAAAGCGTTTTGAAAGATGGTTGAACGTTTCAGAAAAATTTGCGTTAAGCAATCCTCAACTGCTTGAAGGAAAACGAATATTGATTATAGATGATGTGTTTACTACAGGGGCAACCATTGAAGCTTGCTGCGAAGTATTCAAGACAGTAAAGAATGTTAGAATTGGTGTAGCCACATTGGCCTTGGCTGCCAATTAGTCTATAAGAAGCTTCACCGAAGTAAATCCTTCTGCCTGAATAAGGTATAACCCTTTGGTAAATGAACCCGTTTCAATATTTATTTGGTTTTCGGGGGCAATGACTTGGGTAAAAACAGATTGTCCTAAGGAATTAATAATGGCAATTTTCATCGTTCCTTTCAATGGATTACGGATGAAAAAATTATCGTGTGCAGGGTTAGGATAAACCGAGAAATTGTTTTCTGAAAATGGAAGTTTAGGAATACCAATAGTAGAAACTAAGTTATTAGCCGAATTAGTAATAATGGGCTCCTGATAGTCAAAATAAATAAACGCACGATTTTTTATCATTGTACCTTCAATGGCCTTTTTACCTAATTTCATATTATAGGTAATAAAGCCATGACTCGCCGCTTCATTGGTTTTATCGTCGGGCAATAAAATATTAACAAACTGCCAAGCCAATTTATAGCGATAGATTCCCTGGGCATCAAGCCAATAGGTGGAAGAGCCATTCATATTAATGGCGTGCTTATGGCTAACATCACTTTCTATCCAGCCATTAATCATTAATTTAGAGTCTAATGTATCGGTGATTAATATATTATAGGCAGTATCAGAACCGGTATTCTGGAATCTTATTTTATAATCGAGCAGCGAATTGGGCAGGACATGATAGCTTTGCTTCGTTTGTTTGTCGTTTGGATCTATTGCAGCAACAATTTTTTGATTTAATATATGCTGATTATCGGTTAGGTTTTCGTCTTGTATATCATAGGTCAGGATATTCGCGTCAAAAAGTACTGTTTCTCCAAGATTAATTTTCACGGGAATCGTTGCTTTTGCTTCAATGCAATAGGTCTCACCAATTTTAAGGGGTTTACCTAACACTGATTTAACATCCCATTCGGCAATATTATCTTGCCATTTTAAAGGCCCTGGTTTAAATACCCAATCAGTTATTCGCTGGTCTGGTTTAAATATTAGGGTACCAGTTTCTATGTTTTGAGTTCCTCTATTGGTAAAGCATATGGTGTAGTGTTCATCAAAGCCTTGACGAGCCCTCCATCCTGTATAATCATTAACCTTTACACTGGCGTCAGTATGGACCCCGTTAGCTATAATCCCAAAATCAACACCCGCTACAGTATATTGTTTGGGGTTATGTTTTGTAGCTTTAATGCCGTTTTCAGGGCAAGTAACCTTGTGATACTTGGGGGTTTTAAGTTCAACGATGTTATATTTAACCGAACTATCCACCGGGAAATAGTAACGCCCGTTATAATCTGTATTAATAAATACATCGCCTTTAGCTGTGACCAATGATATTAAAGCATTAGATAAGGTCTTCTCATCTATATCCTGAACACAATTTTGATTCAAATCATAATATACTTTCCCGGCTATAATGGCACTACCAAAATCAATTACACCTGTTTTATTTAACAATAAACCCTGATGAGATTCAAATGAACCAGCAATGAATGCCTGATTTTCGCCATTAAGTTTAACATCTGATCCTAAATAATCTAATGATGGAATGCTCCATTTCGTCCCATCCCAAAATGCCAAACTTGCTTTTTGACCAGTAAGTGGAATGGAAAAATGTCCTGCTGCCCATAAATAGTTTCCAACTTGGTGGAAATCAGAGATTGAATCTACTTCCCAGCTTCCGAGCCCATTCGATATTTGATTATAGGTACCGCTTATCTTATCTTCTATAAGAAGAGATAAAGGTTGTCCATCAAAATCATAAACAGCTAGAATAATTTGATTGTTGCATTTTCCAAAAGAGACAAGACCATTTTTAAAATTAGTATTTGGAATGGTTGTCCAATCGCCATTTTCGTAAACAGCAAAATATTTAAAGGATTGGTCGCTGGGTGTAAAGAATTTTCCGATGGCTTTAACTTTACCATCGCAATATTCAAAATCCCCAAAATAATCGCTTGGACCTTGAGACGTTGGGATTCCTGCATAAAGGGAGCAAGAATTTTGATCAACTTTGAGAATGGTAATGAATTTGGTGTCGATGCTTATTTTACCGCACAATAGAAGATCCTGATCGGTGGTGATAAATTTGATGTCGTCGTAAACATTAATTTTATCCGTGTTAACGGTTTGCCATGTTCGGCCCGATATTTTTAAAAGCAATAGTTTGTTGGTGGTAGTATTGGAAAGGGCCAGGTATAATACACCTTTGTAAAAGTAAATAGCCTTAGGAGCTATTAGTTTGGGGTTGGTGGAAAGAGTATTTAGAAGAGTCGTTGGAATTTCAGGATAATTGTTCCAAAAGCTTCCGTCCCATTTCGTCACTATGAATTTATCCTGTTCCTTGTTTAATGTCCAGAATTTATCATTATCCGAACATACAATATTGGTTGAATTTTTTTGTCCTAGACCCAAGGGTAAAATCACCTGAGCCCTGGCCACTGAAACCAGCCCAATTATGAATATGGAGACAATTGTCAGTGCTTTCATCTTGTGTTCCTTTTTAATATATAATTAATATTTAGGTTGATACCATAATTATAATATCGTGTTTTCAATGGGTAGTCTTTAGAATGGGCCGAACCCAATACGGTTGAAAAGCTCGGTTCCACTGTAAAAATAAAATTATTTTTTGTTTTAAAGAATATTCCAGTTGAAATAGTCAGTCCTGAATTCCATTTTTTGATGGTATTATTACTATCAACGGGTTCAAGGGTTAAGAAGGTAGGATTAATCGTTTTTCCTGAGGCTTTCCATAGTCTTGAAAAAGTAACTCCTATTTTGCTTTCAATGCCTGTTTTAGTATTGAAATAAGTACGATTACCAACGACAAGTGGTAAGGCTATGTATTGGATGGTTGTTTTTCCACTGTGTTTAACATGCTCTTGATTTTGAGGAGCAATCGGTAAATAGTCTTTAAGCCCAACATCTTTCACATATAACCAAGAATGGGTAATCATAAAGTCGTAACTGTGATTAACGGAATACCCTGTACTGTAAATTCCTTGGCGTATAAACCAATTTTTACCAATATTCATTTGTGCATGAACCCCATTATTAAATCCGCTGCCTAAGGATGAACTCCCGGAAATGGCATCAAAATAAGCCCGATTAATGAAATTGGTTTTGTCCTTATTGGCCTTAAGGTTATCTAATCCAAATGCAGGTGAAAAGTTAAGTCCAAATTCATACGATAAAAGGGGGTTTGGGGCGTTATAAATAGGTTTTGGAATATTTAGTTCTAAGCCCCAAGACTGCACTGATTGTGTTTCGACATAATTCTGCCCATGGAACAGGTATGGCACTTCCTTTCCAATTGGTTCAAAGGGTAAGGTAGTATTTGGGAAAGGTATTATTTCTTCGCTGTCAGTAATGACAATAGGCTGAGCTTTGGGGTTAACGTTATCTCGTTTTGTTTCATCTGGAAAATCATTATCTTTCGATTCGGTGTTTGGAATACTAACTTCACCATTCTTGTTATTGTCTTTTTCCGTGTATTCCGAACTTTTGAAATCACGGACAGAGTTAGAATTCTTAGTATTATTAATGGTTTTGGAATTGAAATCCGTTCTGAAAACCAAATAAGATCCCATTCCAGAGATAATTAAAAGGGGTATGGCTGCCCACCAAAACCAAATTATTTTTTTCTTTTTATTAAGCCTTTTTTCAATGGCCGACCAA
>Ga0247843_1005456_pt1 | contig 17681 bp, 16 predicted proteins | sample LaCruzMarch2017__FD_192420 | JGI IMG/M metagenome (GOLD analysis project Ga0247843, IMG submission 192420) | Freshwater microbial communities from meromictic Lake La Cruz, Castile-La Mancha, Spain - LaCruzMarch2017_8m | ecosystem: Environmental > Aquatic > Freshwater > Lake | place: Spain... | reverse complement strand
GTCAACCATTTCCATGCGGAGAGTTTGGCCCTTGACGATGTCCTCAAGCTTTAGGTGAACCTTATCCATTTCGTCCCCAATCTTGATATTCCGCGCGTCGACTTCTTCCAGCTGTCTCCGAAGATCCCCCATCGTCGGTTGAAGGGCATCAATCTCTCTCAGTACTGCCGCCTCCTTCTTTTTCAAGTCTTGCACGGCAACCTCTGCCTCTTGAATATCATTCTCATACTCAGTCGTGTCGATCGTGGGCGCTTCCTCGGACGTCTCTGCCTCGTCTCTAAGCTGCTGCAAAGTCGCTTCCATAGACTTTATTTGCTTACTGTTTTTGCCGTATTTATCTGTAGCAACATTCCACGCCTTCTTGTGTTTCAGCAACGCCTCATTCACCCCCTTCAGCTCCTCCTTATTCCGTGCCAGCTCTAGCTGCAATGCCTTCATCTCATGCTTCGCTGACTCAATCGCCGCTGATCGATCAACGCCAATGGTCTGCTTCATCGTCTTCTTGTCGTTACTCACCATCATCACGTTGCCTCTATTCGCTTCCCAGTAATCACCATTGGGGAGGAAGAATACCTTACGAATCTTCCCACCCTTGATGGAATTATCTGACGAGAGTAGAGCCTTTTCACTGCTTTCCTTTGACTCACCCAGTGCTGACGTATCGATGCTGGCATGATCTACCAAGAAGTTGAAAGCCATGGCATTCTCAACATTTAACACGCTCGTGACCGTCTCTACACCCGGAGGAGGAAGGGGAACGTCATATCTGTTTTTCGTCGACTTTGGACTAATGCGATACAATGGGCATTCCCTCGCCTGGCAGCCCAAGTCCTTTCGAATCTTGTTAACTAGATTGAAATCAGCTTGGTTGGTCACGATGAAGCGATCTAAGGCACCCGGACCGATGGCATGCTCTGCGATTTTGGCATATTGCTCTTTCCCATTTACTACCTTGACATACATCCCCACAGGTCCAGCGACTGGTCCCTGGAATTTGTTCGCCTTTTTTGCCTTTTCGACTGCCTGTGTATGATGTTAGTATCAAGGATATACGTGTCAGGTCTCAATTGAAGAAATTCAAACCAAACACACATGTAACAAGAGTCCCGTACCTCGTACAAAGCCTTGCATTTGTTACCAAACACCGCCAGCGCCGTCCTGCCCTCGCCACTATCCTGCTGCAATGTATTCATCTTCTGTTGCACAGCGTTTACTTGCCTCTGTGTCCCCTCCATCGTCTCCTTCATTTGAGCCACAGCGGGCTCCACATCTTGATAATTGCTTAATTGAAGTCTAACTTCCTCCTTGAGAGGCTCAACCTGCTCCTTGGCACGGGCAAGATCGGTTTCGGTCTGAGCGATCTTGCGCGTGCGTGTCCGCTCCTCCTCGGCAACATTGCCCTGACTTTCTAGTATCTGCTTCCGAGCCTGCTCAAGACGTCTCACGGCCGACGAGTGTTTCTTCTTCTCCTGTGACAACTCCCGCCCCAGTAGATCACGTTCTTGCTCCTTCTTTTTGATTGGCATCGAGGCTTCTCTGACTTCATTCTCGAGGCGTGTCTTTGTCTCCGCAGCGGTGTTTGCCTCCTCTGCGAGATCCTGCATTTGTCGATTGAGCTCCGTTTCCTTATCATCGGTAACGTCAAGGGTTGATTCAGCCTCGGTGAGCTCCACGCGTTTCTTTTCAAGAGCTCGGCCAAATTTTTGGGCTTTCTGTGGATATGTTGAGAAATGAACAAATGACAGATGAAATGATGAGGATCAAGTCTCATCCATAAGTACTCATGATTTCTATTATGTCAATCGGAATAACATACCTTCATTTCATCATTTAACTGTTCCATGAACTCTGAATGACAGCTCCAGCCATACTTTGCCCTCAACTCCTGTGCCTCCATCTCGAGTTTATCAAGCTCTTGGAACTGCTCCCATTCCATTTTCAATTTCTTCGTATTCTCAATCGCACCACTCATACTATCCCTCGCACGTTCCTCCATGGCCGTCTGTTCCAATATATTATCATGTATACTCGCATACGCCCTATCAAGTCTCTCAAGCTCAGTCGCCTTAACAAAGAAGGCGTACTTATCCTCCTCCTTCCCTGTTAAGAACTTCTTCGCCTCCTCCTGATCTAGCACTGCCACGGGATTCTCGACCTGTATATTCAATTGATCAAGCATGGCATCTAGATCCTTCTTCGATCGTGACCGTTCCTTCCCATCGGCATCCAATAGTTTGTACCCATTAAAACCACCAGCACGTAATGAAATTATACGTTCGACGGTAATGTAATCCCCATATACATCGGGCATGTACCCATCGGCTCCACGATTGAGTAATGTCACGCGTAATTTCGCACCTGGACAATCGGCACCACTTTCCTTACGCACCAAATCCCGTAAATTCCGCGCCCTATGTGTCCGACGTGCACCAGCACCCAAACAAACTTGTATGGCCGCAAGTATTGCCGACTTACCCGAACCATTCTGTCCATGGATGAAATTTACATTCCGACATAGCTTCACTGAAAGCTTTCGATGGCACATGAAATTTTCGACGTATACCTCATGGATAATCCCCGCCTCGGCCGGGGTGCCTTTCGGATTGAGATGACGGTCGCGTAATGGAGAGCTGATCTCGGGTGGTGCAGTATCGTCAGCATCATCGGCGGCGGATGAGGACGAGCCCTTCTTCTTCTTGATACGCTTGTGGGAGGGTGAGGCCTGAGGAGCATCCTCCTCCTCCTCGTCATTGACGACGTCCTCGTCATGAGACTCGTTCCTCCCTCGCTTCCCACCGCCATCGCCATTCATGTCGTTTTCCTTTTCAAATACGGCTCCTCCACGCTTTTTACGGTGCAAGGATGGCATTGATGATGAATAGCGACGGTGACGGAGTTGGTCTACCCAAACGAGTTTGAGATGTGATTGAACGCGCCTAATAATTAGAGCAACACAAAACACACCCCAACGATGGAGTACGACAATGCCCGCTGGTTCTATCGGCGGTGCGCCAAGGCACGCGTTGCAATGCAAACGCCACTGCCGTCGTTGGAATTGTCACTGCGGGTGCTGCATTTCGTCGAATTCATCGGAGGAAGAAACGCCCGCTTGGAGGAGGTGGACGACGACGATGACGACGACGATATCATTGCCTCCTCCCAACTAAGATTATTCAACGTCCTACGAGACGGATGTATGGCAAAACGGCGTGACGTATCGTTCGTGTTTGACATATGCAATCGTTTGATTGAGCTTAGGGATGATGATCACTTCTCGGAAGAGACACTGCGTGCGATTGCTGCCGAAGAAGACGATGGGGGTGCTCACGATGATGGACGTGATCGAGCGAGCGAGATCGGTAACGGCGCTAATGCTGCCTCCGTTATAGACGCACCTGAAGTAAATGGGGAGTTGACCGCAGCCAGGCGTGCACTGAATGAAACAAGTTTTGATATCGACGTAGCAAACTTTGATGAGATGCACTGCTTCAAACTCCGAACGAAGGTCCTTGGTCTTAGCTTCCCCACCTTCACCACTGAACTTTGGGGATATTTGCAACTTGCCGGATGGACGTATTCAAATGGAAAGTATCATATTCCCAAGAATCGACCAACTGGAAAGATGAGCAACGATTACATAGACATGTTTCAAAAGATATTCGAACACTTTGACCTTGACAATAGTCGTGAAGGAGCAACAACAGAATGGGATGATGATAATGAAGAAGGTCCAGAAGTATTTGACGGTTCGAACGAGCTGGTTGAATACCTTGATGAATACTGCATGCTAGATTATCGTGTTGCGTCTGTTGAGGTCGAGGCGACACATTTGTCTCGGTCTACCAAATCGAACGCGTACAGGCGTCGTAATTTGCGTTTGCGGAATGAATTACTAGAGGTTGCATATCGCGAGCGAAAGCGTCGGAGTCGAGCTCGAGATGAGGCGGCAGATGACAACAATTTGCGTTCCAAGTATGGTCACAACCATCGTCCGTGTGAGGTTTGTCTCAAGGGTGCAAATTCAATGCACCCTCGTGTTGCCTGCAGTGGATGTGGTCTTGTGGTTCACACGCACTGTTATGGCCTCTTGGATCACGGTGAGATGAATGGTAATGTAAGAAAGGGAGCTGAAGTAGACGAGATGGGATTCTTCACGTGCGATGTCTGCGCCATGAATGCCACAGGTGGCAAACCGAAGGTGGACAAACGACGATGGGAAGCATCACAACGTTCTGGATGGCGTGTCCATCATCTCCCTCACACGGTCTGCACGTTGTGTGGTCGGAAAGACATCAGAGGGGGAATGGTAAGAATCGTGGACCATGAGGAGGTCTCGACCACATTGAAAAGTCGCAAAAGGAAAGGCCGTGGATTGGAAGACTTGTGTGAAACTTGGGTTCACCTATTCTGTTTCAACTCCATGGCATCTATCAAAAAGCTTTCTCCGAACTCGATTCGCAAGGGCGGTGATGCTATCGTTCGACTTCGTGATGCGTTAGAAAAAGCGGTCGAGATAACTACAGAGACTGAGGTAAGACTTCAATTGAAGTGTCACCATGTAAATGTAGAGCTCGTTTTATTTTACACCAACAGCGTCTTCATCGCTTTCATTGTCTTCATTTTCATTAGAGCATGCGAATGATCACCATTCGATGTGAGACCTGTGCCAATGGTAAGGGAGATCTCATACAATGCAAAGGATCGTGTGGGAAATTCTACCATCGGCTTTGTCTTCAAATTGATCGATTGGATATTGTTGGATGCGAGGCGAAGGTAGAGCACTTTTGTCTACAGTGCCGGAGTGGCAACAACTTGGATGCGCATATTTCTCGTGACAATCCAATAGTAAAAGCTACAATAGTCGATACTCACAAAGCTAACAATCCAAAAGTCAAATCTTCCAAGTTAGATACCCACAGTGGGAAATGTGTCGAGGAAGTTGACCAATATTTTAGAAGAAAACCGGGTAAGGCATTGAAACCCGATGTCGTGAGGAGTGAAATCGTTATGCCTTCGCCACAGGAATGTACTGTGGCAGCAGAAATAATTCATCGTTGTGATAATGTCGCCAGCGAGTTTGACAAAATTGAAGACCAATACAAACAAAAGTTCCACGAATGGTCATTTTTATCAGCGACACACCAGTCCGTCCTCCTTTACGGGTATGGCTCAAAGATTTCACTTCTAAATAAATTTGGGAACTACCTAGCCGAAGAAGATGAAGGGGATATTATGAGTCTCAATGGTTATGATCCAAATTTCGACATGAATGCATTTCTCGATTGTTTGGACGATTTGTTTCCCTTTGGAGGGGAATCACGCCAGAGTAAGCCCACAGGGATAGTAAAAAAAGCAGCGTACATTGTCAAACGAATAGCTTCGTCCAGATCAAGACCTTTGTTTATTCTTATACACAACATTGATGGATTGGGCTCTGCGGAGGCCCAAGAGTGCATTGCAACACTGACCGCCAACAGCTGCAAGGATGGCTCGCCGTATATGCCATTGATACGTGTTGTGGCTTCAATTGATAGCGTCAATGCTGCCATGGTCTTGTGGTCTCCAGAGGTAGCCCATAAATTTAATTGGGTAAGTGATTCTACTGGACTTATTTCTATCCAAATTGCAACAATCGGTCTCACATATGATCCTCTCTTGATATTCTCAGGCGTGGATGTTAGCTCACACTTACCGACCATACTTCGAAGAAGTGCGATGTATGCCTCACGCATCATCGGCGAAAAAGGTAAAGAAAGGACATGACAGACGAATTATTGGTGGAGATTCAGCCGCGCTAAAGGTTCTGGCTTGTCTTGCACCAAGACATACCGAAATTCTACAAGCTCTGGCATCCCTACAACAGCATTCAAGTGTGTCAGAGGCCGTGTCGTTTGGTATGCTAAGAGACGAGTGCACGAGAAAGATGCTACCATCCTCGGATGCTATCTTGCGAAATATACTGAGGGAACTATCAGATCATAGCATTTGTTCACTGGAGAGAGACAATCGGGGAAATGAGACAGTTTGTGTTCCTTCTGATTTACTACCCGATATTCTTAACTTCAAACTCAAATAAACTGGTATGCAACATGATTTATTGGTTATCTTTGATTAGCTCTGGCTACTACTGGGTGGCTCCCACCTAGCTCCAGTCGGCTGTTGCGGTCTCTGAGGTTGTTGTTGATCTTCTGGGCCTTCCTCATCGCGCTGACGTTTCCTTCCACTGCTATTTCCCCCACCACCTCGATCATCTCTCACCTGTCCCCCACTCGTGCCCCGCCCATATTGCCTCCCTGGCTTAAACCCCGCATCGAGCTCAACCCGTATTGGCATCCCATCAAGCTTCGTACCGGTCAAATTCGCGACAGCATTCAATGCATCAATTCTGTGTATAAATTCCACGAATGCAAATCCACATGGGACCTTCTTAAACCGATCTAAACCCATATGTACAGCTGCTACCGGTCCAACCTGCTCAAATTGTCGACGAAGGTGGTTGGTTCGTGTTGAGAATGAAAGGTTCCCAACATACACTGTCGACGAGAGTGCTAAGGCACAGACTTGTGCTTCTGGCTTTGAATAGTGTGAACGATCCCAGTAGAGACGTTTTTCGGTCGCATTGGCATTGATAAGGGCCGGGGCGCACGTGTATGTTGCCGTATCCCAGTGAATTCGTCGTGCCATGTCAGCACTATTACTTAAGTGATATTTATGTAGTTACTAAATACGTTGGTTGCTTCGAAGTCGTTTTAGACTCAGCGTCTCGGCGGGAAGCCAAAAGAGGACAATCCACGAACCGGAAGGGAGAAATGAGTCGCGCTTCTCATCAATAAGCAAAAAATAGTAAAAGAAATCTAAACGTCACTATCGTTAAGTATATTTTGTCACTATTCGGACCAATCGTGTTTCTATTTGGACAAACAAACTGTGTGGGCCTTCGGACGTTGTGTCCAAAACAACTCTTCGGTTGCTTCATCGGAGGATTCTCTCGAATCTTTCATGCATCGGTCTCACAGAACAGACCAAGGGCAACAATTTACTATCATACCTTCCCGTCTGGTGCTACGGTCATCAAGGCTTTTACAGCCGATGACGTATTTTTTGATAAACGGGGGCATAAGGTCAGGCGGTATACAATGACGTCAAGGTTCTCCATGCCAATGACGTGGGCACTACGATCATCGTTTCGTTTGCGAAGTCAGATGGTTACATTATAAAACAATATCCTGACCGAAGAAGATCAGTAGCGACAGTTCCATCATTTTATTCGAGTTGTGCACGATGGAGGTTCTCGACATAAGAGTGAAATTCGATGCTCAACTTCCAGTGCTGCAAATAAGATTGATACAGACTCATATGATGAACACGTCTTAAAAGAATCACTGACACAACCGCAGGGTATAAACATTGGACGTGCGCTACAAAGAATTGAAGTCATGCTCCCATTAAGACCAGAAAGTCCTCTAGCCCATTTTATAGAAAGTACCTCAAAGGGACAGCCCACGACATTGACAGAAGAAAGAATCAAACGGCTTATTTCTATTTGTTTTAAATGGTATACATCATTCATGAGAGCTCAACGTTGTCAAAGTGTGGGAAATTAAATCACTTGCTTATTGTAGTCTCCTTCACGACAGAAGACAGGCAGAAACATAATAAAGGTGCTCCTGACCTGCCCTGAAGGACAATTAAAGCATTACATTTAAAAGGCGACTTTAAACTGTGAACTGGGCTATTCTTGGTACCACAACTGGATTTCGATTGACAGAGTTCTTTGAAGACAAGAGTCTGAAGCACGATTTATTAATCTTGAGATTTGCGAATCATACATATTTGAATTGCCAACTGAAGAATAGTGATACCAGTGTCAAACCAAGCGCCTATTCTACATGTTCTGCATTATCTCAATCTCTTGCACTAGATCCATGAAAAAGGGATGACTTGGGGATAAACCTACACGTCGATACAGCTGCTTTACTTCCTCGAATAGAATCTGGGCAACACCAAATTCTCTACGTTGTCGTCGAAGCTGCGCAATGTTTGATATGGTTCGTCCAATATCAACTATCTCGTTACTGTCTCTCCTTTCATCCAGTGATTGCTTTTGTTCTACCCTACGGCGGCGGGTTGCAAGCGCTTCGGAATAATACCAAATAGCTTCAGTGTCGTCACCTTTATTTCTATAGGCGTCAGCGATCTCATCGAGAGCGAGCGCCTTATCGATATATGGAACTGACGATATTTCACGACGTTGTGCTGCTAGTGTTGATGTGGCATTTTGCATCAATGCTAACTCAGAATCTACTAGAGATGATCGGATTTCGTTGATTCTGCGATTGTTTGGTGGAACCCCTGTTTGCACATTAAATGAGAGAGGTACGTGGTTAGAAATGATATTAAGAGACAAAGTGGTAGATGATGCACCTATCACTTACCAAGCTTTTCAAACATTCGCATTGCTTCTTTCAACACAATCTTTGCTTCGGTATATTCATCTTTCTTGAGATGAATCTGTCCGATTGCACCTAAGACGATCGCCACCTCTATGCTTGAATCGTCAACTGATGCTGTTGAACGTAGCAGCTTTAATGACTCAACATAATGGCTAAATGCAGACGTTAAATCGCCACTGATCATTTCAACCTCACCAAGATTTTTCAACATACGAGCAAAGTCTCTCGAGGTTACAGAACTTATGGAGCCTTGCTCGTTACCAGTGGCACGCAACGCAACTATTTGGTGTATTTGTAGTGCTTCTTCTAATGTTTCAATTGCCTTTCCATACTGATGCAACATACTCTGTGCCTTGCCAATATTTTGCAATACCGAAGCAATGAGAGTGTCATTGTAATCGAAAGACAAACATTCTTTTGACAATGTCAGACCATGTGTCATCAATAATCTAGGGCCTATTATTTGGAGAGCTTTTCTTTCCTCGTCATCGAGACAACGGAAAGCTGAACGAGCCTTGAGATATGATCTCAACGCAAGGTGCCACTCGGCCTGCATCATGTGAAGTCCGCCGACGTTGATCCAAACAAAAAATACATTTGGACGACTGCTTGATTGTTTTTCATTCTCCGTGGTCGTTGTATCATCGGCTCGACTTCTTACCCCGTAGCTTGATAATGCGTTGTAAAATGATGACATGGCCTGCTTCAGATCACCCTTGGAAGAATACAAAATACCCAGACAGTTGTGTGCCAGCCCCAAATGTGGATTCACCCTCCCAAAGGATTCACGAAGTGGTAACAAAGCTTCTTGATAAAATGAAAGTGCCAAGAACCTGTTATCTGTGCGATCATCGTTCCCCGCTCCAAATCGACCTAGATTATAATTGAACATATCACCCAACTTGACCAGTGCTAGTCCAACCTCGGGATGAATACCACCTAATCCCTTCTTCATTATAGACACTGCGTCTCTTGTGTCTTTGATTGCCATATCGACATGCTTCATTTCTAAGTGCAAGGCACCCTTTTTCAATAGAGTAAACCCGACAGCAGGATGATCTTGCCCCAAACTTTCTGCTTCAAGCTCCAAGACGCACATTAGTACATTCAGCCTCTTTATTTGAAGTTGAGTGCAATAGCTCTGATTATTCGCATGAAGCCAATCATCCGCCTGCATGGCCAACTCATCTGCTTCTGCATGAAGTTCAATCCTCTTTTCATGATGACGTGCGGCGATTCCCATCTGCATAATGTTGTTGACGGTCCGATCGACATCATTGTCGCCTGTATTCTCGTAGCGATGACACATATTACGGTACACATCTAAAGCATCACGGAATGAATTCATGGCGAGCTGATAATCACCCATCATCTCTTGCACCACGCCTATGTTGTTTAACACATTCGCCATTTCTGATCCTGTGTCACGTAGTGCAGAGTGTAGCTTGCTTTCAAGCTCATCTAGGGGGACATGCTTTGGACCCGAATCTCCGCGCTTTCTATGGAAGTAAAAGTCATCCAACTGAATCTTGGCATTGTTGACGTTGGATTCTGCAAGTTGGAATGCCTCTGTAAGGCAACTAAGAGCATCATTGTTTCGGCCACGTGAGAGATGACTGCATGCCTGCTCGACAAGATCGTCGGATTCATTTAAGTCATCATTTCCATTATGTTGCCCCAAATTCATCTGTAAAATAGCCTTCGTTGGAAAGTAAGTCGGATCATCACTGGCCTCGCTGAATTTGCTAGCCTCACTGGTCTCACTTATGCTCTCATTATCCTCAGACGAATAGCTAGAATCTGAGACAAAAGATCTGGTCCCCATGGTGTCACCATAGTCTAGATCATCATGGCGTCCTACATTAGCATCCTCAAATAGTATTTTCTTGATTTTAGGCGGTGATACAATATCATTCAATGCAGATGTCTTGTCCACATCTCCGAAAACGTTATTTGATACTTCATCATCTGCGTCTTGCTCGTCGATAACATTTCTGTCATGTCTTTGGTCGACCTGCTCATCAAATTCAATACTCATTTCATTTTCCATGGAGTCTTTCCTTTTGATATTCTTGTAGGCTTGGACTGGCTCATTTTTGCTTGAGTTTGGCTTCTTCTCGATCTCCACAAGTTTAATCTCGCTTTCCATAGAATCTTTTCGCTTCACCTCATAGTAAGACTCACACTTTTGCCTTCGTTGTTTTCGCTTTGACTCATTTTGGCATTGATTTCTTGTATTCTTCTTATGAATCGTCTTTTGTTGTCTAGTCACAAGGTTTCGAATAGCCGTGTCCTCGGATATGACAGAGATGTCAGAATCAGGATCTGCGGCTGCAGTGCGATTGTACTCCTTCCTAATCAGTCCATTCATGAATTTATAACCCCTAGCCTCGATCCCTTTATCTTGATTTTCCTTGCTGCTATCATCCTGGTACGATGAATCGTCATGAGACATATTCTTGCTTATGTAATCATCCTCAAATGACTCATCAATGCTGTCTTTGTCGTCCATCAGGCCATCGTCTTCAAGATAGTCACTGTCGTTACTATCTTCTACCAAACGTTCATATTTTCGATTGACATGCTCATTCACAGTCACACGCTTGGCTCTGATAGGGAATGCAGTAGGTGCCTGCTTGGCTCTAGTAGGAGATGCAGCATGAAATGTACGATCAACTTTCATCTCGCCGTCCTTGTCTCCCCACAAATCAATATCTGGAAATATTCCCTCAGGTTCCTTGGCGTTTTCGCTTTGAGGGTAGTAGCCAATATCGTGTTCGGGTGGATCCTCTCTACGCCTTAGTGGGTTCAAAGTAATGTCATGCTTGATTAGAAGGCGAGCTTTTACATATTCACTGTCATCGGTAATAGTTTCTCCTCGTCGAGTCATCTCCTGTAATGAGTTGAGTTCTTCGATGGCACTGCAAACAGAAGGGGCGTCACTTGGAGATACAGCAAAACTACTTTCGCTATTCTCATTAACGTAAACGTCGATTTTGCTTCCTTGACTGCTATCAGCACCATGCACGCGGAATATTTCATTGGCCAACTCAATGCGTCGATTGATCCGTGGTGGGGCTGGAGAGGGAGTCAAAGGATAATCTGGTCGATTGGATCGTTTGGGAGTGTATGCATTCTTGGATTTTGCTCCAGATGAAATGGAATCGTAATTGACTTTGTCGAACGCATAATCAGATTCAGAATCTGCTGCACGCGACGAAGTAATGTAATCTCCATCGATAGTACCTTCCTCTGAAACGTGAGTCAACTTTGCCTTGTCTCGAATTGAAACATACTCGTCAATGCCCATAGGTGTAGTCAATGAATAATTGTTGCTTTCATCCTTGCTATTATAACTGGCATAGCTATCTACAGTGTCTGTATCGTACAACCGATCGAAAGAACTAACACTGGCCTTGCTTCGTAACATGGTTTTTGTCTTGTTCCTCTTTCTCTCGCTCCCATGTCTTGTTACCATAATGTCAGAGTATGTACTGGTAGTAACATCATCGTTATCATACATGTATCGACTATTATTACCTTCAACTTCGGCAAGTGCGGCTTCAGCTTTTTCCTTCACAATGTTGTACTCTTCCTTCAAAATATTGTATTCCGACATCAGAGTGCGTACATTGTCATTGCCACTTGGTGATGCGGAGATTCTTGCAACATCGTCATTGCATTCTTCGGGCGATGCGATTCTCGCGTTATCATGATCATTGCTCAATGGATGGTATTCACTAATTTCACTATCTCGAGACTCAGCAATTTCAACACCATCAATATCATCTTTTATATGATTGAATGATGGTGATGGATAGTGTGAGTAGGAGTAGTCGTAAGAATCATCTTCCTCGTTTCCTGCCTTGGCATATTCTACATTGGCATCATTGACTGAATGCACAGTGTGTGATGGACTCGGTGATATGGAGTAGTACTTGCGAGTACGATCAATGAGGGGAGTCTCACCTTTGTTATTCCCACTATCATCAACGGTGGGGTACAGCTCCTCCACTGGATATCTTTCAATGGTCATTCCATTATTGTCGAATGACATGGGTGGGATGTCATCCAGTAGCTCGTGTGGTTCACATCGACGACCAACCTCGATGTTCTTCTTTGGAACTTTTCTATTAGACAGCCACGGACGCACAGGTAGGGTAGATGATGATGATGATTGCGATTGATTAAAGTCCTTTGAAAGATTCGCACCAAACAAGTCATCTTCGTCGTAATTGTTGGTCGTCATTGTGAAATTTAGTAACCTCCGACACTACTGGTTGGTTTCACTTTCGTCTACGAAACGGGATGTATATTTTTTTTACTCGTCAGCAAATGTAAATGATGAGCTAGTACTACTACTTCGAAGATTCCGTGGTGTGGGTGGGACTGTGGGTCCACAGTTTGTCAACTTCGTTGAATCACTTAGATTGTCAGAACGCTGTGGCGACGAAGAACGAATATTGTCTGGGCGACGCACTTGCAAAAGTGGGTGGTTAGCTGCCGCTTGTTGCTGCTGACTGACCATGACTTCGTCTTTCCGCCAACGATGGTTAGACTGCGACGCAGATTTATGCAATGTTGATTGCATGCAGCTGGCGTCGTGGACTTGATTCAGCGCCCGATCATTGGTGAGGTACATCAGGTAACAAAATAGTGAGAGCTTTTCAAAGCAAGCGTTGGAGAAGCTCAACTGCCGATTGAAATCCGATGAGGTTTTGATGAACAAGACGAACGACAACAACTTTGAGATGAGCGGTCCTCCACCTCAATATCAGCAGCGACCACCACCTCACGGATACTACAGTAATTCGCAACACGGTGGAGGAGGACCTGCTCCACCGCCGCCTCATCAACCCTATCCACCACCACCCCAAAATTCCCAGCGTGGAGGACATGGATATCATGGGCAGTCGAGCGGCTACTCCGGAAATGGTCATTATGCACCACCACCGCAAAGTTCTCAGCGTGGAGGAGAACCTGGATATAGTAATCATCATGGTCCGCCTCCGCCAGGGGGGCAGTCAAGCGGCTATTATGCACCACCACCCCAAAATTCCCAGCGTGGAGGAGAACCTGGAGCATATAATCATGGTCCACCCCCACCCAACTATTATCCGCAACAATATCGTGGTGGACCACCCCCAACGGGACCTCCTCCTCCTCCACGTGGTGCTGGAGCGCCGCCGCCACAACGTGATGTTCCGCCGCAGCATCCACCTCAACATGGACATGCAATAATGTACGCTAATACAGCACCTCGTATGGCGAGCAATATTCCACCACCATCACAGCAACTGCCTGGTCCGCATGCGCCATCTGCATCTCACAACAATAACAATAACATGTCAAATAACCTATCGTCGGCATCAACATATACATCCATGGATGATGATAAAGGTCGTGGTTCCTACAAATGTGGAAGATGTGGTGTGCCTAAAAAGGGACATATATGCCCATATCAACCCAAGGTTAAACGACGCCCGGGCGATCCCATGCCTGAAATTAAATGTATTAGTACACAAGTGGAAATGGATGAGGTACGTGTACTTATTGTTTATTGTTTTCTTATTTATTCACATCCCCTCCCTCTCTCTTTAATTTGATTTAAAACATACACACACTGGCTTATTCGTCTCATTTGTTTGTTGTATCTCAAACAATATATAATATCCACATTCATAGTTTATGACATTGCGTAGACTGAATATTGAAATTCAGGGCTATCCGGAGTCATATGCGGCAGAACCAATTGACATGGTGGGGAGTGAGGTGGGGCCTGTGTACTCACCCCCTCCTCCATCATCATTGTCACCGCAGTCTCGTGATGATGATGGTACGACGAATAATGCTGCACGTCCACCACTACTTGACAATGCAGCACATGTGAATCTTGGAGGAGAGCATCAGCATCAGGGGGATAGTAGTAGTAAGAATTACGAAAGTGGACCACTTGAACTTCCTCCATCTCCTACGAATGAGAACAACAAACGTATTAAGACCAGTCCAATATTGTGATGATAACATAAATACATTTATAAACACCTGTTCTCTTGAGATAATGAAATGATTTTCACATCTCTCTGTCAGCCAGGTACATAGGTACGTAGTAAATAGCGATTACCCTTAGGTAGGTAGTACATAAACACCCGGCAATGATGAGCAAGCGAATCTTGATGGTGTCGAAGAAGAGGAGGGTGACGGTGATGATAGTGTGCTGTGTCATAGTTGGCTGCGGTTGCATCCTTTGGATCACATTTCTCTTTTCCGTTGCGTTTAAGGGACAATCGCTTGAATCTTCTGTTTCATCCCCTCTGCACAATTCTGTAGGAGCATTATTTAACGAGGAGGAGGAGGAGGACGAAAAGGAGAAAGCCGATTCCATACTCGTGCGATTGGATCAATTAGCAAGCTCTATTCAGGTGTCATCGTCCAGAAATGAGTCTAAATTTATTGATAGATGTCGAAGAGAGTGTATACCCGGTCGAGATGACAAATCGGGAGAGATTAATCCAACGACGCATAATGCACGAGAGTGTTTGCGTCACGTTTCGGAGAAGATGCGACAAAGACCAAGGATTGGGATTATGATCCCACCTGGACGGATTGGGCGTGCGTTTGCTGATTGGATCGTTGGCGCATTGACTGCGGTCGGATCGGGTGGCGGCGGAGGAGACAATGCATCAGTAGACATTGACATCGTAGTAACCTCACACGTGCCAGTGTATGGCTACGGTAAGAGTCACGGGTATACCAAGCTGATACGATTTTTAATGCTGCCTCTGCCGTTGGCTGCTTACGATGCATATACATACATATCATTGTTATCGACAATGACAGTAGGTGATGGCATTTCCATTGCTGACGCGTCATTACGAGGAGGTGGATTGCAATCGAAAACAATAAAACCTGCGTCGGCCTTGAAAGCACCGACTCCCGCCTCTATCGGTATGGTGCTACGTCTGATGATGAGGTGGCATTGTCGTCTTTCGCATGTAGCAGCTCACACTGCCATGGTCACAATATCTTTACAAGACATACTCCGTGATCCCTCGGTTGCATTAGGCAGGATACTTTCGTTCGTCTGGAGTGATGATTGGGAATGGGAGGGTGGTGAAAAAGAGCCTCAATCACCAGAGAATAGAAATAAAGAGAAGAAGGCATCACAAGTGGTGGACGATGAGCATCTTGTTGTGGACCGTGACGGTTCGTTACGAAGATTGCTCGATCTGACATTGCTTGTTCTTGACGAATTATCAACCTCTGATGATGCTGTCAAGAAATCGTTACAAGATGCGTTTACTGGGGAAATGAAGCTGTCCAAAGATATGACTGCCTGGCCTTGTCCTTCGTTCTGGAATGGTGTGAACAGCAACAGCGATGCTGGGGACGATCAAATGCGCATCATACGACAAATTTCAACAGAAATTGTCCCCGATTGCAGCGACGACAACCCTTTTGCTCGCTGTACTGTGAATAGAGATCGCTGCGAGGTCAGGAGTGATTCACAGTGCGCCCATTGAAAATGCAATCCAAGCAATCAAAGTTCCTCTATTGATTAACAAGGAACATGTAATTGCTATTGTAATATATTATGTAAATTATCACTCTAGAAAAGATTGCTCATTCACCAGACTCATTCACCACAGACATATTATTTAGGCTTGAGCAAGAAAATACGACAACTACCCTCAAGACCATTGAAAAGCATGACATTGTTAACCCCCTCACCTTTGCCGGTCAACAGTTTGATGGCCTCATTACCCAGCATCCCTCCCAGCACTGCACTCACTGCCGACACCTCTGGATGAGCCGCAACAGCAGCTAATTGCGACATGTCCCATAACTCAGCAACAGAGGATAAATTATTAGATAACAACCACTCTTTCGTAAAGTCAGTAAAATTTTGATTCGCTTGGCCATTTTTGCTCTGTCCCCAATAATCCATTAGCAATCGTTGAAATGCCAGTTCACGGGGAACTGTCGTATCCCACCGTCCCTTCACATCTGCAAGCGGAACGTCGAGCATATCTGTCATGGAAAGGTAGGGATCGATTTTCATAAAATCAGAAAGTTTATCCTTCCCCATCTCACGTCGGTAGGTGTGCTGACTGCCAAAATCAAGATGGGCACATCCATCAAGACCAAATGTATCCGTCAATATGAATAATTTGCCCTCCTTGGCCTTCTGGAGTGATGATGATATGCGTTTCGCCTCACTCACAGTCAATCGACTGGCCACGATGGCATCGAACTGAGTGAAGTAATCATCGGGCAGCGATGCCAGGGAACGTCCCTCGATGGAATTCCTACCTGACAATAGTGGATTGAGCTCCTCTACACGAGGTTGTATGACCGATGCTACAGTAACTGGTATTCGTTTCGCTTTTTTGGCATTCGGTTCCGCCACTCCATCATCAGCATTGGTGCTTACCATCTCTGCTGCAGCCTTCTCCATATCCTCTGCGTGGAAGAAGTAACATGGCGTCTCGCGAACAGCCGCGGGGTAAGGACGGTCGTCACAAATGACAGCGGCGACTCCAGCAAGTACTAAATTCTTCATTATCTCACAAGTCACACCTGTCATGTTGATGTACAACACACGTGCACTTAGCATCCGTTTCTAAGATATAGTGGAATGAACAAGCGCGGAAGAAAAATGAGATTTGAATCATCTTTCGTAGTATATACCTAATCATTCACACTCATTCGCAAAAGGAGTGAAAATGTTGGTGCAACTCATCACACTAATATCTTATCCCCTGCATCGTTGCACCATTTCGATGCAAACCAGGCAGTCCCATCAACAATGACGACATTAAATCTTACCTGTGCATCTGCACCCCATAGTCGGATTTGACGATCGTAGACATCGTCGTGGGAGTTTGCTTGTACCATGAGAGATAATCACAACGTTTCTACCGCTACTACCGAGGAAAGAAGGTGCGAGGAGGCGGGAGCACGGCACGGGGAGGCTCATTTTTCCTGTGGCTCTCTGTTAGCATAGACAGTAATCTACTACTTAAGTATCTACTTCGTCCCTATGCTTATCCTCACCATGGTAGCGTAGAGAGGACGTAAGGTTATTTCGCACATTAACGGCTTCCTCCCATCCTCGCCTACGGCTCGGACGGTACCAGACTGTTCGTAGGACCCTCATCGTCATTCGGTGGGTACTCCTGTGGACCACCCTGCGTATCTACTGACGCATAGTCGATAAATAGTACG
>Ga0247843_1005455_pt1 | contig 17683 bp, 14 predicted proteins | sample LaCruzMarch2017__FD_192420 | JGI IMG/M metagenome (GOLD analysis project Ga0247843, IMG submission 192420) | Freshwater microbial communities from meromictic Lake La Cruz, Castile-La Mancha, Spain - LaCruzMarch2017_8m | ecosystem: Environmental > Aquatic > Freshwater > Lake | place: Spain... | reverse complement strand
ATCTAACTGTTTGAAATAGTTCCGTTCTTCTGTCGTAATTTCCATAAATGACCATTGATTTGTGAAAACAAAGATATGATATTCAAGATCCAATTAGGCCAATTTATTATTTACCTATTACTAAGTAATAACTGTTGTAACTAAGGGGTACATTTTATACCCTGAAAGTTTATAAAACCGGGATTTATAAATTGACCTTAGCTCAAGCTTCCTGCGCAATTACCGACTCCGTGAAAGTAACGGCAAATCCAATGCCTGTTGTAGCAGCGGACGAAACTACTTGCAGTGATAAACCTCTCATCGCCGGAGATTTCGATTCTAATTTAACTTATTTGTGGGAACACTCAGGTGAGAAGACACGCACCGTCAACATCCGCGAGGACGGCATTTATAAAGTGAAAATCACTAATCAATTTGGATGCTCAAAGACCCGAACCATTAAGGTGAACGGCCCCTGCAATACCCGCATTTTTGCCCCTGATATTTTCACTCCCAACAGTGACGGCGAAAACGATGTTTTCACACTATTTATTTTAGGCGGCGTTCAGGTACGGCTTGACATTTACAACCGCTGGGGAAGTATCATTTACAGTGAAGAAAATGCTGCTCCTCAATGGGATGGCAAATTCAAAGGGGAAGCCTGCCAAACCGGCAACTATCCGGATATTTTAAAGTACAGGCCGCTCAACAATGATTCTATTTATGAATTTCGGGGAGTGGTGATGGTGCAGCGATAGCTCTATTTCTACCTTGTGCAATAGTTTGCAATGAATAAAGACCCATTCTCAAACATGAAATTTAGAAAAGCACTCAAAGAAGACCTTCACTTTATTGTCCAACTAATGGCCGACGATGAATTGGGCAAATTAAGAGAAGACTTTAAAGATCCATTACCTCAGCAGTATTACCAGGCCTTTTCAACCATTGACAATGACCCCAATCAGGAATTGACCGTCATCGAAAATGAATTGGGTGAAATTATTGGAACGTTGCAGTTAAGCTTTATCCAATACTTAACCTACCAAGGGGGAATCAGAGCACAAATAGAAGCCGTTAGAATACGAAGTGACCAAAGAGGCAGGGGAATTGGCGAACAGTTATTTCGATAGGCCATTGAACGGGCCAAAGAAAAAGGCGCTCATTTGTTACAATTGACCACTGATAAAAAACGCCCCGATGCCATTCGTTTTTATGAAAATTTAGGCTTCAAAGCCTCCCACGAAGGCATGAAACTGCATTTTACTCAATAAAGCGCAGTTATCTATGTATCCGTTAACCGTTATTAGATTGATTAGATGGCATTTACATCTACTTTAAAACACGCCAGAACTTTTGTTTGATACCTGAGTAATCTCAAAAAAACAACTCCGAAGCATTCGCTTCGGAGTTGTCAGCTCAATCATTGATTATTCAAACCCACCAATAGTCTTTAATTTGCCTGTAAACGGGCTAACTTAGAGAAAGCCTGTTCTTTGTATTTTCCTGTCAATGTCAATGTAACAATACTTCCCGCTTTGGGGGCAGCTACACCAAATTCTGCCCACGTTTTTGTAATGGTTGCCCGACCTTTTGCATCGGTAGTTACATCAGCGATTTTTACGCCGGCACGAGTTGTCAGGGATACTGCCAATCCGGTAACAGGAATAGAATCAATTCCTTTCTTATAATCAAGGATATTGGTTTTGTCTAATTCCAGAATTCGCACACTTACTGTAGGGGTCGCAGTCGCTTTGGATGTAACGGTGGGTTCAGTGGTAAAACCACCACCATCACCAATCGCATTGTCAAATACCAACAAGACAGGGGCAACGACACGATCTACAAACGGATCTTCCACTTTACAAGAGGCAGCCGCAAAGACTGTAACAACGAAAAGGAGTATTTTTGCAGTTTTCATATTAAAAGCAGTTTTGTTGAAAAATAACTTCAGATTTTCAAAGGTTACGCTTTCGACAGGCGCACCATTTTCCGCCCAAATAAGGTAGGCAGCAATCCAAGGGCAAGCAAAATCACACCCGTAATGGCAATCGTGCCGGTATGTGCGAAAAATGTGCCGGTAGAAAGAATGCCCAAAATGAGCATTGTCGAGAATGGCAGCGAAAAAGCCATCACCAAGACCGCCAACTCCACACTGAAAGTGCGGCGCTCTTTGGGGATTTCCTGCGCATCTTCCCGCGAATTGAACGCTGAAATGTGAGCAAAAGGCCAAAAACTCGCTGAACTTAAAGGAATGACGGTCGCCAAAAGAACCATAGTCGGGTCAGTGATGTTCAACAGAGCAATCATTCCCGCACTGAACAGCATCGTTAAACCCGCCCGAAAAATTAATAAGGAGGCAATCAGGCGCTTTTTACGCTGTTTTAATTGAACTGCCACCCCGATAAAAATCAATACCAACGGTGTCATCATGGCACTGGTTTTGTCAAACACATCCTGCACAATCAAAGGAAGTGTTTTAAAACTAACACCAAAGCTTAACAGGATTGCCGCTGAGATAATGATGATATTGATAGGCTCCTGTACCAAATTGAGTAAAAGACTTTTGATTTTATCACCCATTCTTGTCTCTTCTGTTTTGGTGTTTTTCAGAAACATGTTCATAGCCACCACATACAGAAAAATCAACACAAAGAACTTATTCCCAACATCGCCCAAAGCGGCCATTGCTACGCTTTCTTGACCTAAAAACTCGGCAATAAAAGGAAAGCAGGAAAGCCCGGGAGCCAATGAAGGCAATAACATCACTAATGTGCGCCCCATGGGAGTATCTTTTTCGATTCCAAAAAATGGAAATGCCAAAGGCGCGGCGAAATACATAAAGAAGTTGAAAACTAACGTTAGTGCCGGTACGACAATCAATTTGGCATCAACATCTATTTTCATCAACGCGATAAAGATAGTGGCAGGCAACGCTACCGACAACACCATCTCTTTTATCCCGTTGGTTTGTTCTTTATGCTTAAATTTTGAACGCAACAGTAAACCTAACCCAATCAGTGACAAGAGGGTAATTGCTTTTTGTAAAGCTTCACTCATAATTTCAGGGAGTAGTGAGGAGTCAGAAGTGAGTAGAGAGGAGTGGAACATTTTTAATCATTCTCACTCCTGACTACTCACTCCTCGCTCCTGATTAGCTTATTGATTCAAGTGCACTTACGAATTGTTTAATTTCGTCCATCGTACCCATACTTACCCGGCACCAAGGTTTACCCTGAATTTCGTAACCTCTGACCATCAGGCCTTTAGCCATCATTTTTTGAAGCATTTCTTTGCTTGGCATGTTGATGGGGAAAATCACAAAGTTGGTGTAAGACGTTACGTATTTGTAACCCATACGATCCAGATTTTTGCAGAGATACGTTTTTACTTCGTGGTTAAGTTTACGGGTCATATCCTGAAACTCAGCGTCATCCATACTTGCCACCGCAGCCGCGATTGAAGTTTGAGTGATACCCATTCCACCGCGAGTAATTTTTTGGATTTGATCCAACGTAGCAGGCAAAGCAGCCACGTAACCAACACGCAGACCTGCCATTCCCATGATTTTAGAGAACGTACGGGCGATAATGACGTTTTTCTTTTGCGCCAACAACGACACCATACTTTGAGTATCAGCACCTACTGCCAATTCAAGATAGGCTTCGTCCACAAAAATGGGCACTTTTTCCGATACCCGTGAACAGAAGTCCAACAACTCTTTGCCGGAAGTGATGCTTCCCATAGGGTTGTTCGGATTACAGATATAGACGAGTTTAGTGTCTTTATCGATTGCCGCTTCCATGGCTTTCAAGTCGTGTGACCAATCTCCTTTGCAGGGAACGGCTTTCCAAGTAGCTCCGGTAGCTTCGGCTACTTTCACCAACGACATGTAGGTTGGGTCGGCCGAAACGACGTTTCCGCCTTTTTGGAACAATACGATCGCTACTTTTTCCAACAAATCAGACGAACCCGGTCCCATCATAATATGGTCAGGAGCGACGCCTTCTTTTTTAGCGATTTTGCTTACTAAGTTTTCCAGTTCTTTCCAAGAATAACGACTTCCCGTAGCTACCGATTCAGAAACCGCTTTACGAGCGCTCATTGGCGGACCATACGGGTTTTCGTTGGCATTGATACGTACCAGCGTTGGAGGAGTTTTAGTGGTATTGTCTAAGAAGGTCTCTCTCAACAAAGGACTGTGAAAAATATTCCCATTGGCATCCAAACGGGAAGGTGTATTAGCAAAAGCGCCAATTGCAGGAGCAGCGGCCATGCCTCCAAGGGTCATCAAACCAGATTTTAGCAAACTGCGGCGGTTGATAATCTGTGTCATTAGTATAGTGTTTTTGTATGATAATTGGTTTGTGTTTGTTCGGTTTTAAGCTACTAAGTTAATCAATTTGCAATTATTAACTTTATTATTGGCCTAAAAATTAAAAAAAATGTAAAAATTGGCAAACTTAGTTTCGTTTACTTACAAATTGTACTTATTTCTCTACCCACCAAAGCTTGGTCTTCATATTATCAGCTCCCCCATTGAGGGCGATGCCTTTATCCAAGCTGGCTTTGTTAAGGGAGTATTCACTTCCTGGATATGGCAAACGCGTTGGCAATACGCCATCGTTTTCAAATACGGCGCGCGGGTCTTTTGCAGGAAGTACGGGAAAACCAGTACGACGGTACTCCGTCCATGCTTCAATGCCAACCCCATATAGCGCCAGCCATTTCTGTTCCAGCACTTTCTCCCGGGTTACTGCTCCTACGGCAGCGAAATAAGTAGCCGGTACGGTCAAACCATATTGTTCAAAAGAAGAGCTAATGCCTGCCTCAAAATACCCTTTGGCGGTTCCGGTCGTAATGTCACCGTCAAGTACGGCTTCGGCCAAAATCAAGTTTACCTCAGCAGCCGTCATGAGTACACTTGGGGCATCAATACGGGTAAATGCGGAACCAACGTTTGAACTGGTGGCCAAATAGGTTGTGGCAATGGCATCGGGCAAACCATTGGGGTGGCCTACATATTTGCCTCCTACAGGATTTGCATAGACCGTGATACGGGTATCGTTGAGGCTATTCATTTTATCAGCAAGGGTGCTGCTGATATTCCAGTCGGTACGGCTTTCTTGGATCAACACTTGGTTCCATTCGTTGTTGCTGGGTAAAACGGAAGTGCTACGCAAAACGGTATTGTCTGCATTGGCCGTAATGATGGGGTATTTAGCAGGGTCACTCAGGATTTCACGCATAATCGCCCGCGACTCAGCCGATTTTTTGACGGCCTGACGATTGGCCAAGCGAAGTCGTAAAGAGTTAGCAAAACGTTTCCAACGCAAGATATTCCCGTTGTGAACAATATCTCCAGTAATGGCCGGTCCGGCAGGATTCAACTTCTCATTGGCAATTTTCAAATCATTCAGCAAGGCTTCATAGATTTTCTCCTGTGAGTCATAAGCGGGGGTATAAATCGCTTCGGTGGCCGTACCCCTGAGCGCATCGTTGTACGGTATTGCCCCCCAAAGGTCAGTCATCACCGAAAACAACCACGAACGCATGACCAAAGCTACTCCTTCATAATTTGCGTTAGGGGCTGTTCCTTGTGGCCCGGTTTCGGTAATAATCCGTTGAAAATTCACCAACCCATCATTAAAGAATGCTTGCCAGTTGTTGTTCTGCATGGCAGGTGATATACCGTAATTATCCCCTTCGTTAGAGTATATATTGCGCGAAAGGTACTGCATCCAAAGCATCGCACCATCGAGGTTAAGACGCTCAAAACGGGTTCTTCCGCCCCAATAACGGTCAATTGAGCGCTCAAGGGCATAAGGCAACAGGTACTGGGGACTGATTTTGGTCGGGTTGTTGGGATCCACGTTCATCTCGTCGAACTCACTCGTACAAGACGTAGCCGTAAGAATCATGGCCAAAGAGAGTAGTATGTATTTTTTCATAGTATAAGTCTGTTTGATTAAAAATGAGCTTGGTGGCAGCGATTGCCCTGCCACCAAGTAGGTTAGAATCCAAAAGTCAAGTTGAATCCTAAGCTCCGTGAACTTGGCAACTCTCCGTAGGCAAATCCCTGACGGTTTCCTCCAAAGCGATCCACTTCGGGATCAATGTGGGGGTGATTGCTGAACAAGATAGCCAGGTTACGACCAACTACTGAGAATTTCACGGTACGAATCATGTATTTTTTCAACAATGCCTCAGGAATGCTGTATCCTAAGGTCAATTCGCGCAATTTTGCATAGCTTCCGTCATAGATAACGGCTTCGTGATAGCGGCGTGGGTTGTTGTAACCATACAATTGGTTGGCCGCTACGATGATGTCGTTGGGTGCATAAACTGCTGAACCATCGGCATTTGTACTTACCACTTTCACGCCTTTTCCGATGATACCCTCTTCACGACCTACGGCCGTTTCTTCGTACTGACCCGTCCAGCGGGCTGTGCCCGTACCTTCATCGAAGAAGTCGCCGCCTACGCGTACATCCACCAAAGCCGAGAGTGATACGCCTTTGTAAGTAAAGGTGTTGCTCAAACCACCCGTCCATTTGGGCTGAATATTTCCTAAAATACGCGGCGTAGTGGATACAACCGGTAAGCCGTTGCTGTAAATAATCTGCCCGTCCGGGCTGTGCTCAAACCCGATTCCGAATAAGGTACCGTACGCTTCGCCTACCCGAGCCTCCGAATTAAGTCCGCGCTGTTGGTGCAGAATCAAGGTTGTCAAGCCATCAGCCAAAGCAATTACTTTGTTACGATTGCGTGCGTAATTGAACGCTACATCCCACGTGAAGCCACTGACTGATTTGAAAGGCGTACCGCTCAAGACGATTTCCAAGCCTTTGTTTTCAATTTCTCCCGCGTTTAGGATACGGTTATTGTAACCGCTGGCTTTCGAGATTTCAACACCGAGGATTTGATTACGAGAAGTTTGATTGTAGTAGGTTAAGTCTAAGCCCACTTTACCGCGCAAAAAGCGAAGATCCATTCCAAACTCGATACCGGTCGTAATTTCAGGCTTTAGCCCTGAGTTAGGAATAGTGACATTTTCGAAATACTGAGGCGTAGAGCCGTTCCAAGCGCCACCCGAGCGATATACTTGGTTCAATTGATAAGGACGAGCATCGTTACCTACCTGCGCCCAGCTGGCGCGTACTTTACCAAACGTCAGGATAGAACTCTGAATATTAAGTAAATCGGTAAAAACCGCACTGACCGAAGCCGAAGGATAGAAATACGAACGAGCATCGGAAGGAAGAGTACTTGACCAGTCGTTACGAGCCGTCAGGTCAAGAAATAATGCGTTGCGCCAACCCACCTGAAATGTCCCGAAAAGAGACTGCATTTCGGTTTTTTCAATCCGACTTGCCACTGTGTTGAGACTTGGCACGGAGTTAGAAAGGTTATAAAGACCATCAACGACCAACTCCCCTACCTGAGTAAAGTTACGTTTGGCATAATTCTGACGGAGAATTCCTCCAAATTGAGACGTAATTGCGAAATCTTTGGCCAACGTTTTATTGAAAGTCAAGATAGCGTCTGAGTTGGTTTCCTGCGCCCGCAGTACTTCTTCAGAATATTGACCGGGCGTACGGTTTCCGTTACGAACCCGCTCAAAGTTGATAATGTTGATACGCGTATCGGACCAAAAATCCGTTCCTGAGCGCGCCAACAAACTCAAATAAGGCGTGATTTTATAATTCAACGCAATGTTACCTACCAAACGATCTTTTACGTTGCTCAATGGCAAGTTATCGTTTATAAAGTACGGGTTAGTAAAGAAAGTGTGTTGCCAGTTTGGCGGATCGCTGTCTGGCAAACGACCGGGAAGCGCACGTTGAACGTGGGTAGCGGTATAGTCCGCGTAGTTTTTGTGTTGCTCCCACGAAATGTGGCGATGCGACCAAATAAACTGCTGTCCTTCCTGATAGCCCCGGTTTTTAGAACCCGATTTGATGTATTCAGCCGAAAGAGTTACGTTAAGCTTTGGGGTAAAGTTATACCCCGTATTTAACTTGAAGTTGTTACGGTAGAAATCATTGTTTTTCATGATACCATCCTGACCCATCCGACCAATAGAAAGGCGGAAATTGCCTTTATCGTTTCCACCTGAAAGCGCTACGTTATTAGTACGCGTTTGACCCGTTTCCCAGTATTCTTCCCAGTTGTTGGGTTGAGGAGTAAGCGGTGCCACTTCCGTACCTGACCACCAATGACGAACCAAACGTCCATCCAAAGGCGCACCCCAGCTTTCATCCGTTCCATCGGTTCCAAACAACGGGGCTGTTGGACCGTAAGCAGCGCGGTATTGCGCAATGGCAGAGCCTGTAATGGCACCCGACCAACCGTCAGAATACCAAGTACGATAGCCATTACCACCGCCATACATGTCTTGAAAATCAGGCTTTACCAAGGGGCGTTCAAACGTAATGTTCGAGTTTACTTCCACTCCAATTCCTTTGGTACCTGCCCCATTTTTGGTGGTAATCAAAATAACCCCGTTTGCCGCCCGTGAGCCGTATAATGCGGCGGCATTGGGGCCTTTCAATACACTGATGTCTTTAATGTTATCTGGACTGACCTCCGAAAGCCCGCCCCCAAATTGCTTTTCACCGCTGGTCATGGAGTTGGAAGTACTTTGATCAATAGGAACACCATCAATAACAACCAACGGTTGATTGTTTCCGGAAACCGAAGAAGCTCCCCGAATCTGTACCGTTGAGCCGCTGCCCGGTCCGCCGTTACTTTGAACACGTACACCAGCCACTCGTCCGGCAAGGTTGTTCACTATGTTGTTGGAGCGTGCTTCCACAAGCTGAGAACCTTTTACTTCCTGTACGGTATAGCCAAGTGCCTTTTTTTCTTTTTCAATACCAAAAGCGGTTACGACCACTTCCTGAAGGGCTTTTACGTCAGGTAAAAGCTCAACGTTGATGGTAGACCGAGTGCCTACCGGAATTTCCTGTACACTATATCCGATAAAACTAAACACCAGGACGGCGTTGTCATCGGGAACACTTATTTTAAAACCACCGGTCCCGTCGGTTGCTACACCCGTTCTGGAACCTTTGAGGAGTACGTTGACTCCCGGCAATACGCCTTCATCTTTGGAGGTAATCGTACCGGTGACGAACCGCTGAGCAAATCCTGCCCAAGCTGTCATCAGCAATGCTGATAGAAGTAGAGTTCTTTTCATCAAATAAGAATTTGGTTCGTAGTTATATGTTAGTTTAAAGACAGTTCACGCTTTGCACCGACTGTGTAAATCATTGAACACAGGCCGCATATGCGCCAACAACCGTAACAGTCGGGCAAGCGTGGCCAAGCAAGAGGAAATCTTCCTCCTTTTTCTTCCCAGAAAAGTTAAGTAATCTGTCTTGTGCACAGACAGAACTAACTCTCTGTTTTCAATTTTTTCAGAATAGAGATTTTTGTTTTTTTTATTAGTACGAGAACCCAACCTGCCCCGAAAGGTCGGCTTGGCAACAGAGTTGAGAAAGAGATTTTTTACTATATGTTTAGCTCTATTCTCAGCATTAACAGACAACTACAAGTGCGGCTAAAGAAGTCTATTAATGAGTAGTAAATTGTATTTTTTCGTAACTATAAGTCGAAAGTAAGCTGATAAAATATAAAAGTCAAATTTATCAAGTACTATTTTTGATTTTTTTTAATTTTATAAGAAAAATACAATTATTTCTTTTATTTGACAAGATTTTATTCTAATATTAAGCCAATAAGCCCTATTTTTATCAACAAATAGAAAACTACATTCAAGTTTTATATTTAGGTATTTTTACATTAAAATATGAGTATTTTTGTTTTTTTAGTTTAATTTTAATTCAAAAATGACCAATATATTGATTTTTTACTTTTTTTTGTTTTAAATTATTGTTACAAAATTTGATTATAAATTATCTTTTTCTAATTTTGCACTCACTAACCATTTAGAGAATTTAAACAGTACAGGTTATCTGAATGGAAGGATTCGCCGCCAAGCGAGAGTCAAGTTTTTCCTTTTGGAAAACAAACTAAAAACCTTTATTCTAATCCTTATTATGTCATCCATCCTCAATCGTCGTGATTGGTTGAAATCAGGTTTACTTGCGTCAACCGGAATTGTATTGGGTCAATCAAGCCCGGCACTTGCTGCCCGTCCAACTTCCTTTGGAGTTTTGGATGTCTATGCCGAACGTGAAATGGAATTGGCACAGGAAGCCCTGTTGGCGGCGGCTCCCCAAATCAAAGCACGGCTTTCGTCCAACGAAAATCCGTGGGGTCCTTCACCCGCAGCTATCAAAGCAATTTCTGAAGCAGCACCCAAGGCATTTTTGTACGCAGGTGCCATTACGATGGAACTCCGTAAAGCCATTGCCGAAATGAACGGGGTAACTCCCGACCAAGTATTATTGGGAGCCGGCTCGTCTGAATTGCTCATGGCAAGTTTGATGATGGCCGCGACGAAAGGTAAAGTGATGATTGCCGAAACTTGTTATATCTCAGGTAGGGATGCCCGCGAAGACGGTGCCACCATGAAAATGGACAGAGTGCCTTTGACCAAAGACTATCAATACGACCTGGATACCATGTCTACTCGCGTCAACGCAGAGACGGCCTTGATTTATATTTGTAACCCCAACAACCCCACGGGAGTCATGTTGCCTTCCGAAAAACTGAAGTCGTTTTGCGACACAGTTTCTCCTAAATCAACGGTATTGGTGGATGAGGCTTACATTGATTACGCACCCACCCCCGCTACAGACAGCATGGTAGAATGCGTACGTAAAGGACAAAATGTGCTGATTTTGAGAACCTTGTCAAAACTTCACGGTTTTGCGGGATTGAGAATCGGCTACGCATTGGGTCAGCCAGCTTTGTTGAAAGACTTACGCAAATACTGCTCAGGAGGTTTTACCGTTTCGACGACCTCCGCCGCAGCAGCCATTGCGAGCTTTAAAGACAAAGCTTTTCAGGAAATGGTTTTAAAAAACACGCTTGAGTCGAAGAAGTTTCTTTATGACACCCTCAAAGCGATGGATTATACGTATTTGCCTTCATCAGCAAACTTTGTGTTATTTCCGATTAAAATGAAAGGGCAAATGCTTCTGCAAAAAATGATGGCCGAAGGCGTCAGTGTACGGAGTTGGTCTTTTGACCAACAGGACTGGTGTCGCGTCAGCATTGGGACCATGGACGAAATGAAAGCGTTCAAAGAAGCATTTGCCAAATCAATCAGTTAACACGCCCTTCATGAAGTTTTTATTGATTGCCTTATGGGCTGTTTGTACCTGCGCCTTTGCGCAGGTCAATCAGCGAGGGATTACCTTGGCCGAATATTCCAAAGTAAAAACAGTGATCCTCAAAAACGTTGAAAAGAAAACGTACATCCGCGACCAGGGATTCATCTTTGACCGCCCTGAGGAGAAACCGTATTCTTTTAATTTGAACGACGGCATCGAGCGCAAGATTTATTTGTACCACATCATGGATGGGGCAAGCGCTGTAAGTATCGGCTCATTCGCGGTATTTGCCATGCAGGGCAGACAAATCAATATGGCCATTCCCAACAAATTGGCCCCTAACGACGTATGGGTGCAATATCTAAATGATCTCAAAGCAGGTAACAAGACTGCTGACGGTCTTGCCGTTTGCGTTGCCTTTCTACTGGCGCAGGGAAAGACCGAAATCAAAAAAGACAGCACCACCGAAGATACTAATGACGTGTGCTTTCCTGCTGAAACATTCATTAATTTGACCGATGGCAGCGAGAAAGCCATCGCGAAAGTTAAGGTTGGCGATACCGTAACGGGTATTCGTGAAGGGAAAGTAGTGCGGGTAGATTTTCACGAAGGAAACTTCCAACTCAACCGAATTTTAGTACGTCCTAATGGTCAGGCTTGGGTAAGCACTCACCTCAAAGGCGGCCTGATTGCATTGGAAGCTACTCCAAATCATCCTATTCTAACATTGACGGGCAAGCAACCGGTAGGTCAACTCAAAAAAGGAGATTGGCTCTTTGTCCGGGATGCAGTATCGGGCCGCTACCTAACTGCCGAAATCGCTGAAATTGAAGTCAACGCCCGCACTGTCTCACAAGTGTTTAACCTAAAAACCGAAGGCGGTACATACGAAGCTGAAAGTATCGTCGTACTGGATAAAAATTAAATTTCTAAGCCCAATCCTAATTTCTACAGTTTTTAAATTTCCTATGAAGTTAAAACAAAGAGCGAGTGGTTTCACTTGCTCTTTTTGTTGTTGGTTCTTCTGCCTTGTTTTGTTCATTAAGTGCTTTATACGAAATTATTCCTGCAATTTTGGAATTAAATTCTAAATTTGCAGGAATAATTCTTTAACAGGATGGATTTTAAGCGATTTATTACGAATAGAGTATTGGAACGGATTGAAAATCTGCCGGCGGTAGCTTTATTAGGTCCCAGACAAGTTGGAAAGACAACCCTTGCGAAACAACTGCAAAAAGAAATTGCAAAAGAAAGTATTTACCTTGATCTGGAATCGCAGGAAGATTACAATAAGTTAATAAACATAGAAAGCTATTTACTGCAACGGGATGATAAATTACTGATCATTGACGAAGTACAACGAATGCTGGAATTGTTTCCTGTATTACGTTCGGTCATTGACCGCAACAGAAGTAATACACGATTTATGTTATTAGGTTCAGCATCTCCAGAATTATTGGCAAAAAGTTCTGAAACATTGGCCGGCAGAATTTCTTATATAGAGGTCAATCCTTTTATTTATCCTGAGGTGAGCGGCAGTTATTCCTTTCAACAATTGTGGCTTAGAGGAGGTTTTCCAACCATGTTGATGACCCAAAGTGAAGAAGTAAGTTTTGCTAACAGACTGGATTTTATTCAGACGTATCTGGAAAGAGAACTTCCTTTACTTGGGCTCTCAGTTTCTCCAATTATGTTGCGAAATTTGTTGCGTATGATTTCTCATGTGCATGGCAATATTATTAATTACTCTGACCTTTCCAAGTCATTAGGGATTGATGTAAATACGGTAAAACGTTACTTAGATTATTTTGAGAACTCATTTTTAATCAGAAGACTACAGCCTTACTTTGTTAACATCTCCAAGCGGTTGGTAAAGTCACCCAAAGTATATATTCGAGATTCCGGGTTGCTGCACGCTGTTGTCGGAATTGAAAACGAAGAAGATTTAGAAGGGTATATAGGCAAAGGCAATTCGTGGGAAGGATTTGTTATCCAACAAATTATAGCGCAATTGAAACCTTCCGTTTATCCCTATTATTACAGAACACAAGACGGCTCAGAGCTGGATTTAGTATTGGTTAAAGGACTCAGCCCCGTTTTAGGAATAGAAATAAAATATGCCAACGCCCCAAAAATCACCAAAGGAACGACGGTGGCCTCGCAGGACTTAGGTACTCTACCCGTGCTGGTAGTAACGCCTTTTGCTACGGAAGATTATGAATTAAGTCCAACCACAAAAGTTACTGACTTTAAAAGACTTTTTACCCACCTCAGCCAAATGAAATTGATATAAAATCGTTTAACCCATGCAAAAATACTCAACCTGCTTCATTACATTTTTATCCATTTTCCTGACTGTTTCGATGGGTTATTGTCAACCCAAAACGGATGATTTTCTAACGAAGTTATTTGTACAAAACTCTCATCCTATTTTTCAGGAAGTAATCAAACACCCTGATACTTACCGACTTCAGATTATTTATACGCAAATCAACCGCGACAAAAACAACCAACCATCTTTCAAAAATTATTATTTCAACGTTGACAGTACCTTTTATTTCAATCCCGCTTCTACCGTCAAATTGTCGTTGGCTCTGTTGGCATTGGAGAAACTGAATCAAATGAAACAACCGCAGGTGAACAAGTTCACGTCCATGCAATTTGATACGGCTTTTAGCGGGCAAACCAACGAATGGAAAGATGATACCTCGCCCAACGGGTTTCCATCCATTGCGCATTTTATCAAAAAAGCCTTTTTGGTGAGTGACAATGACGCCTACAGCCGAATGTATGAATTTGTGGGACAGGAAACTGCCAATCGCGTTTTACCCGCCAAGGGCTATCCGGATACACGCATCACCCACCGATTTGTACGTATGACACCCGACGAAAATCGCCATACCAATCCTGTCCGTTTCATTAAAGAAGACGGCTCACTGATTTATAAGCAACCTGCGACTTACAACCAAATGCCGTTTGATTTCAGCCGAATTGCTAAAATTGGAAAAGGATATATGACCGGCAAAGACAGCCTAATTCACGAACGGTCCGCCGTAGCGGCCCATTGATTTTACGACGAGAAACAAATTACCTTTAGAAGCCTTTCATCAGCAACTGAAATCAGTATTATTTCCATTGTCAGTACCTGTAAAACAGCGTTTTGACTTAACAAAAGATGATTATAGCTTTCTCTACCAATACCTGTCTCAATTCCCGGGCGAAACCAATTATCCCAAATACGACGGAACGCAATACTACGACAGTTACGTAAAATTCTTTTTTCAGGACAGCCTGCACCATCAATTGCCCGAAGGCGTGAGAGTATTCAATAAAGTAGGTTGGGCCTACGGTTTTTTAACGGATGCCTCTTACGTGGCTGATTTTAAAAACAAGGTGGAATTCCTGCTTTCGGCTACTGTGTATGTCAACAGCGACGGGATTTTGAATGATAATAAGTACGAATACGAAAGCGTTGGTCATCCGCAGCGGCGGACCGTCATTTTTGTATCAGTTGGGACAAACTATTTATCAATACGAACTGACTCGCAAAAGAAAAAACGCACCCGATTTGAGTGCGTTTCAAATTCAATACGAAAAGCGGCTGAATGATGATCGGCCGACGGTCAAAGATGTTGACAATTAGAGAGCAGCCAATGCCTGATCCAAATCTGCAATAAGGTCTTCTACATTTTCAATTCCGACCGAATAACGAATCAGACTTTCGGGAATTCCTAACAGTTTGCGTTGTTCTTCGGTCAATTCAACGTGGCTGGTTGTGCGCGGCGGTCCGGCAATTGTACTCACCGAACCTAAACTTGCAGCTAAGTGAACCAACTTTAGTTTTGGCAAAAACGATTTAACCTGTTCGTAACCACCTTCCAACGAGAAACTTAAAATACCCCCAAAACCGGACATCTGTCTTTTAGCAATAGAATGACCGGGATGCGATTCGAGTCCGGGATAAAACACACTGCTTACTTTAGGATGGCTTTCCAGAAAATGAGCAATTTTAAGGGCCGAAGCATTTTGGCGTTCAATTCTGAGTTCAAGCGTTTTCATGCCTCGCGCTATCATGTAGGCTGCTTCGGGATGAATACTTGCTCCGTTTATTTCCCGAAACTGAAATACCTTTTTGACTAATTCGCGGTTTCCGCAAAGCAGGCCGCCCATGGCATCGGAATGTCCGCAAAGGAATTTTGTGGCACTGTGCACTACCAAGTCTGCTCCTAATTTAAGCGGGTTTTGGTTGACGGGTGTGGCAAACGTACTGTCAACTACCACTACGGCATTTACCTTATGAGCTGCTGCAGCCAATCGCTCAATATCAACGACTTTTAGGGTAGGGTTAGTAGGTGTTTCCAAGTACAACACATCGCATCCTTTTGCAATTTCCGCTTCCAATTGTTCAAAATCCGTTGTATCACAAAGGGTTACGTTGACTTGGTAATCGGGCAAAAAATCCAAAAACAGCTTACTCGTTCCGCCGTAAGTATCTTTGAGCGACACCACCCGTTTGCCCGAAGTCAGCAACGCAAAGAGCGTATTGCTGATAGCCCCCATTCCCGTAGCAAAGGAAGTAGCAGCTTCGGCCCCTTCCAATGCCTTGATTTTTTCTTCCAAAACGTGCACCGTCGGATTCGTATTCCGACTGTAAATATACCCTTCCGCCTTTCCGGTGGCGACGTTGTGCCATTCATCCAAATCTTTGTAGCCGTACGTTACGCTATTAACAATGGGAGGAGTAACGGCTCCTTCGGGAAAAAGTTCGGTTTCGCCTCCCCAAACCGAAGCCGTACCTTTTTGATAATCAGAAAAATTCATTTGTCTTATTTGGTTGAATGATATTGCTCTATATAATCTAATGCCAAATGGCATAATGTTTTGACACCTACTCCCAAGCTCCCTTCATCCATCTGAAAATCAGGAGTATGATGCAATACTTCGAGCGGTTTTTTCCCTTTTGGCAAGGCTCCGACTCGGAAAAAGAAAGCCGGTACCTTTTGGGCATAATACGCAAAATCTTCGGCACCCGTACCGGCCGGCACCAAAATGACATTGGACGCGCCTACCAACTTTTGGAGAGTCGGTACCATTTGCGCCGTCAGGGGATGACTGTTGAAAACCATGGGGTCCTCGGAACTGATTTCCACTTCGGCAGTGGCACCGGCGCTTTGGGCAATGAAAGTAGCTATTTCTCGGATTCGCTGATGAATGGTTTTCTGCATAGAAGCATCAAACGTCCGGATAGTCCCAATCATGACGGCTTCTTCGGGAATGATATTTTGGCGATTTCCGGCATTGAACGCCCCCACCGTCACCACGGCGGCATTTTCGGTAAGGGGTAAATTTCGACTTACGATGGTTTGAAGACCCAATAAAATCTGAGCTCCGGTAATGATGGGGTCAACGCTCGCCCATGGCGATGCTCCGTGGCTTTGCTTGCCCTTGACCGTAATTTTGAAAATATCATTGGCCGCATAAAATCCACCCGGGCGAAACGTAATGACGCCTGTTTCAGTGCCGGAGGCAATGTGCTGGCCAAAAATGACATCGACTTTGGGATTGTCAAGCACTCCTTCTCTCACCATTAACTTGGCACCTCCCTCCTCCCCCGTCGGAGGCCCTTCTTCGCAAGGCTGAAAAATAAATTTGATGGTCCCTTTCAGTTGGTTTTTAACAGCAACCAACGCTTCGGCCGCCCCCATAAGCATGGCCACGTGTGCATCATGGCCACAGGCGTGCATGACTCCCGTCGTTTTACCATTATACTCCGTCGTTACAGTTGATTTGAACGATGAATTTCCGCGTTCCGTGATGGGAAGTGCATCCATATCGGCTCGCAGAGCCACGACCGGCCCTTCAAAAGGTCCTTTTAAAATACCTACAACACCCGTTTTTCCCACTTGGGTTTTTACTTCTATTCCCAATGACTGAAGGTGCTGAGCAATCTTTTCGGCTGTTTTGAATTCACGATTTCCCAATTCCGGATGTTGGTGAATATCGCGCCGCCATTCAATCACTTTGGATGTAACAGCATCCGCAATTTTATCTACCTGAGCCAATAAAACAGGATTTGATGCACTAACTGGCTTAATGGAAGTGAGTTGAGAGAAACTGAAACGAGGCAGCAAAACACAGGTAAACAGGCAGCTAACTACTATTTTTTGTAAAGATTTCATCGAACGAATTTAGATGGACAAAATACCAGAAAAACCGCTACATCGCAATCTTAGACCGTACTAATTTTAGTTACCAATAGAAACTCTGTAGATTTTTGTTAGCCAACGAAATTTGGGCAAGCACTCATAACCATCCAAACCGTTCCACCAATTTCTCTTTTTGACTGCGGGCTACGGTGATACTCTGACCGTCGGTCATGATGACATAACTGCCTTCCCCTTTCATAAACTTGGCGATATGGTCGAGGTTGATGAGGTGCTGACGGCTCACCCGAAGAAAAT
>Ga0247843_1005448_pt1 | contig 17698 bp, 1 predicted proteins | sample LaCruzMarch2017__FD_192420 | JGI IMG/M metagenome (GOLD analysis project Ga0247843, IMG submission 192420) | Freshwater microbial communities from meromictic Lake La Cruz, Castile-La Mancha, Spain - LaCruzMarch2017_8m | ecosystem: Environmental > Aquatic > Freshwater > Lake | place: Spain... | reverse complement strand
TGCCCGCCTCGGCGAGGGCGGATGGGGTGCCTTTGTCCAACCAAAGGACGCTCAGCGCTGTGTTCCTCATGACGCTAGCGCTTGCCACGCTCATGATGTCGAGCGGGCCGGTACGTGCTGCTCAGACCGTCGTTGCAGATTTCACAAACGGTAAATTGCTGACCGTTGATTTGGTTACAGGAAACCGAAAAGAAATAACGCTATCAACAGCGATTAGTAGTCCTGTTGCAATGGCAGTTGAGGCAGATGGCAGCCTTTTGGTTGGTGGTACTAATCCCAAAATATTCCGCATCAATCCATTAACCGGCGTTGTTGTGGTTGTCTCTGATTCCACCGACAGTTCTCAAGGGCCGACCTTTAGTCAAATCTATGGCCTAGCCGTCGAATCAGACGGCAAGATTCTGGCGGTCGACCACCGAGCCGGCCAAGTAATTCGGGTTGATCCGGTGACCGGTTTTCGTGTCAACCTGGGTGCTGCTGAAGTTAACAGTGGACGTTTCGGAATCGTTTTAGATTCGGACGGTAGCATAGTTACTACTGCAATCAATGATTCTTGGATAAAACGGATGGACAGGGTCACGGGCAGTGAAACTACCCTCACTTCAGGTGGATCGTTGAATAGCCCAGCCGGAATAGTACGTGCCTCAGATGGCAAATACTATGTCGTCAACTCTACCGGTAGTATTGTTAGTGTCGATGCTACAACGGGCGCCCAAGTGGTGGTTTCTTCTTATACGATTGGAAGTGGGCCTTCCATCAGCGAGGCCTACGGACTTTCTTTACGGTCTGACGGCTTGCTTAACGTTGCCGATTTTTCTAACAGCGCTCTGGTCTTGCTCAATCCACAGACAGGCGCTCGTTCAATCATTTCTAGTGCAACTGTCGGAACCGGCACTGGGCTGGTTTCGATTATTGGCATGCTTCCTTCAGAACTTGTGTCGGGTCCTTCCGTTTCCTCCACCGCTGCGGTGGGTGCGACTCTGGCTTCCGCCACAAGCATAGACTTTACCGTCACCTTCAGTGCGGCTGTCACCGGCGTTGACACCACCGACTTCACTCTCACCTCCACCGGGAGTGCTGCGGGCACGATTTCAGCCGTGAGTGGCTCGGGGACATCCTACACGGTTTCGGTGACGGGCGTTTCTGGCAACGGAACCTTGCGCTTGGATCTTAAATCCTCCGGCACTGGCATTCAAGATACAGCAGCCACGCCGGTGGCTACTACCGGCGGTTTCACCTCCGGCACTGCCTTCACGGTGGATCACAACCCCGTGCTCGCCGCCACGCCGACAAGTGCTTCCATTACTGCGGCTTCGGCGGTCCTCGGTGGCGAAGTGACCTCGGACAGCAATTTCTCCATCACCGAGCGCGGTGTGGTGGTGTCCAAGACTGCCGACAATGCCAACCCGGCCATCAATGGCAACGGCGTCACCAAGATCACTGGCACCGGCACCACCGGCGTGTTCACTGTCAATGCCACGGGCTTGACCTTGAACACCGGTTACAGCTTTGCGGCCTACGCGATCAACGCGGCTGGAACTACCTACAGCTCGGTCGGCACGTTCACGACCTTGAACAATACCGCCCCGGTTGCCACAGACGTCTACGACACCACCTTCGAAGACACCGCCAAAAAAATCACTTTGGACGCATCGGATGCCGACGGTAACACCCTCACGTACTTCATTGTCTTGGACCCGGCCACGGGCACCCTCGGTACGATCGCCGGCAACAAGGTCACGTTCACCCCGGCTGCTAATGCGAGCGGTGTTGTCACCTTCACCTTCAAGGCCAATGACGGCACCGTTGATTCTGCCACCAAGACCGTGACCGTCACGGTTAACCCCGTGAATGACGCGCCGACCCTGACGACCCCGACGGTCATCGACCTGTTCGATACGGCCTTCGATGACTCCTTCTCGGCTCAAACCGGCACCTTGTCGGGTTCAGACATCGATTCTGCGACGCTGACGCTGACCTATGGAATTGACACCGTGACCGCCATTTCCGGCGTGGTCACTAAAGTCGGGACCTACGGAACGCTGACGGTGACTTCGGCGACCGGGGCTTACAGCTACGCTCCGAACGCCACGGCGATCAACGCCCTCAGCGCAACCGCGACTGACACCTTCGCAGTCACCATTTCCGATAATGCTCTGTCCGCCACGGCGAATCTCGTGGTGAGAATCAGCGGTGGGTCGTCGAACACCGGTATGAACGACACCCCGACGGTGGTTACCCCGACGGCGATCGCCATCATTGACACGGCCGCGGATGACACCTTCTCGGCCAGCACCGGCACGCTGTCTGCCAGCGACCGCGACACAGGAACCACGCTGACCTACGGGATCACCGGTGGAACGGTGAGCGGCACGACTTCGACCTTGGTGGGTACGTACGGAACGTTGGTCGTCACGACCACCAGCGGTGCCTACACCTATACCCCGAACGCCACGGCCATTAATGCCCTGAGCGCCAACAACAGCGAGTCCTTCACGCTGACGGTTTCTGATAGCGCCCTCTCCAACACGGCCGCCTTGGCAGTGAACATCACCGCCGTGAACGACACCCCGGCCTTCTCGCTGGCGAAGGATGTCCGTGAGGACAACGTCGCGACGTTCACCACGGCCGAGTTTACGGCCGGTTTCGTGGATGTTGAGAACAATGCCTTGGGCAGCGTGACCATCAAGTCACTGCCGGTGAATGGCGTGCTGAGCTTGGGTTCGACTCCGGTGACGCTCAATCAGGTCATCGTCGCCGCCGATCTGGCCAACCTCAAGTACACCCCGGTGGCTGATGACTTCGGTGCCAAGCCCTTCAAGGTGGTCGCCACCGAGGCTGGTGTCGGTGGTCTGAGCGCTCCGGAAGCCACGATCAACTTCAATGTGCTGTCGGTGAACGATGCCCCGAGCGCGAGCTTGGTGGTTGTCACCAATCTGGCCGGCATCACCTGGTACGCCCAGAGTGGTTCCGGTTCCGGCATCTGGCAGGCGATCGCCGCTTCGAGCAATGGCGACAAGTTGGTGGCCGGTGTGGACGGCGGTAATCTTTACACCTCCACGGATGCCGGTGTCACTTGGACGGCCCGCGATCAAGCCCGCAACTGGCAGTCGGTGGCCTCTTCGGCCGACGGCAGCAAGCTGGTGGCGGCGGTTGAAGTCGGCAATATTTACACCTCCACCGATTCCGGTGCGACCTGGACGGCCCGTGACAGCGTTCGCCGCTGGCAGTCGGTGGCTTCTTCGGCCGACGGCGTGAATCTCGTTGCCGTGGAATACAACGGTAAGATCTACAGCTCTGTGGACAGCGGTGTGGTTTGGACCGCCCGCGACAGCACTCGCACCTGGAGCGCCGTGGCTTCCTCGAGCGGCGGCAGCAACTTGGTGGCCGTGGTCAATGGCGGCGCAATCTACACCTCGACCGATGTTGGCACCAACTGGGTGCAACGCTCTTCCGAGAATCGCTTCTGGGCGGCGGTGGCCTCTTCGTCCAACGGCCAGAAGCTGGTTGCGGCCGAAGTCAATGGCCTGATCTACACCTCGGCCAATGGTGGCACCAACTGGACGGCGCAGGCTGGATCGGGTGCCCGCTTCTGGACTTCATTGGCTTCCTCGGCCGACGGCAGCGAGCTGATCGCCAGTGCTTACGGTGGCAAGTTGTACACCTCGTCGGATTCGGGCGTGACCTGGGTGGCTCGCGACAGTGACCGCAAGTGGTTTGCTGTGGCCGCCTCGGCCGATGGCAGCGACTTGTATGCGGCGGTGGACGGTGGCCTGGTTTATTCGTCTATGGATGAGTTGGTGGCCTTCTCGTTCACGGTGGCCGAAGACAGTGGTTCGTTCACCAATTTGAATTACTTCACGGCCCGCTCGGTGGGTCCGACCAATGAGTCGAGCCAGGCCATCAGCTACGTGTTGAGCAACAACAACATCGCCTTGTTCTCCACTCAGCCGGCCATTGCGGCCAATGGCACATTGACCTTCACCCCGGCGACCAACGCCAACGGCACGGCCACGGTGACCATCGTGGTTCGCGACGACGGTGGCACCGCCAACGGCGGCGTGGACAATGCTTCGGCGACCCCGCTGAGCCAGTTCAAGATCGTGGTGACCCCGGTCGATGACGCCCCGACACAGGGAGCCGTTGTTGTGGCCGGCACGGAAGACACCACCTTGTCCTTCACCTCGGCCAACTTCACCAATGCCTACAGCCACGTGGATGGTTTGGCCAACAAGCCGGTGGTCAGCTACGCTATCGAGTCGTTGCCAGTCTCGGGCACGCTGAAGCTCTCTGGCGCTCCGGTGGCGGTACGGCAAGTGATCCCGGTGGCCAATCTTGGCAGCCTTACCTATGAGCCGGCCCTCAACATCAACGGCGCGCTGACCTTCCGCGTGTCTGTTTCGGACGGCGGCATGAGCTCGCCCACCGGAACCAATGGCGCGCTGGTCACGATGAACCTCGCCCCGGTCAACGACGCACCGTTCGCTGTGGCCCAGTCGGTGACCACCTTGGAAGACACTGCGGTGGTGATCAACCTGTCGGGAGTCGATGCGGATGGAAACATCCCGACCGCGACCCTGGTGGCCAACGGCACCAACGGTGTCTACAACGTCAACACGTTGACTTACTCGCCGAACGCCAACTTCTCGGGCGTTGACACGCTCACCTTCCGTGTGAGCGACGGTGTATTGAACTCGACCGTCGAATCCGTGAACATCGTGGTCAACGCCGTGAACGACGCGCCAGTGCTCGGAGCGGTGGCGGTGGCCGGGACCGAAGACACACTGGTGTCCTTCAACACGGCCCTCTTCACCACTCAGTATAGCGATTTGGAGAACAACCCGTTCACCAGCCTGACGGTGGCGACGCTGCCGGCGACGGGTTCGCTCCGATTGGCGGGGGCTGCGGTGACGGCGGGTCAGGTGATCCCGGTGGCGGAACTGGGTGGCCTGAGCTACATGCCGGCGCTGAATGAGACCGGAGCCAAGATCTTCACGGTGCGCGCCTCTGATGGTAGTGCCTTGTCGGTGCCAACGACGGTGGCCGTGGTGTTGGGTGGTGTTAATGACGCCCCGGCGCTGGCGGCTGTGCGCAAGAGTTTGAATGAAGATGCGACTCTGACGTTCTCAATGGGCGACTTCTCGACTCAATTCACCGATCCTGAGAACTCGGGTCTCTCGAGCCTCAAGATCCTGAGCCTGCCGACAGCAGGTACGCTGAAGAACAGCGGCACCAACGTGGTGGCTGGTTTGGTGGTCAACGCTGGCCAGATTGGTCAGTTGACTTACGCCCGTGCGGCCAATGAAAACGGCGACGCCACCTTCACGGTGAGTTCTTCCGATGGCGATTTGTCGTCTGAGGCCGCTGTAGTGACGCTGACTGTCGTGCCGGTGAACGACGCGCCGAGCGCAACGATCCCGACGGAGACGCTGGTTCCGGTCGGTGATACGCTGAATGTGGCGACCGGAGCGCCTGCTCTTGCGAACTGGAAGTCGGTGGCCTCTTCGGCTGACGCCTCCAAGTTGGCGGCTGTGGTGGACAACGGACAGATCTACGTGTCGTCCGACTCTGGAACCACTTGGACTGCGCGTGAGGGCGTGCGGAACTGGAGCAGCGTGGCATCCTCGACCAATGGTCAGGTGCTGGCGGCCTCGGTGTTCCGCGGCAAGATCTATGTTTCGACCAATGCGGGAGCGACGTGGGATGCGCGTGACAGCGACCGCACGTGGCGCTCGGTGTCGATCTCGACCAACGGAGCCGTGATGGCTGCGGTGGCCAACGGCGGCCAAGTGTACGTGTCGCAAGACTCTGGCACCAATTGGACTGCCCGTGCGACCTCGCAGTTGTGGACCTCGGTTGCTGTCTCGGCCGATGGCAGAAAGATGCTGGCTTCGGTGTATGGTGGAACGCTCTACACCTCGGTTGACAAGGGCACGAACTGGACCTCGGTGGCCAGCCCCCGCTTGTGGACCTCGGTGGCAGCAACCCCGGATGGCGTGAAGCTGGCAGCGACGGAAGTCCAGGGATCGATCTGGATGTCGGCCGACGGCGGCGCGACCTGGGCTGCTAACACGGCCGCTGGTACGAACCGGAACTGGTCGACCGTGGCGATGTCTGCAGATGGCAGTCGTTTATTGGCCGGTGTGACCGGCGGCAAGCTGTACCGCTCGCTGGACGGTGGCGTGAGCTGGAAGGAACTGGCGGGTAGCAACTCCAACTGGAGCGCCATTGCCGGATCGCTGGATCTGAAGAAAGCGGTTGTGGCGGTGGACGGCGGCAGTGTGTCGCTCACGGGTGACTACAACATCCCGCTCACCATCACGGTCGGCGAAGACAGCGGCACCTACACGCAGGCGGGTTTTGCGACCGGAGCCTCTGCGGGTCCGTCCAATGAGTCTTCCCAGACCTTGAGCTACACGGTTGCCCTGAGTGGTGTGACCTTCACGGGTGGCACGAACTTGTTCGTGGGTGTACCGACGGTGGACGCGAGCGGAGCGTTGAGCTTCGTTCCGGCGCCCAACGCGGTGGGCCGGGCGACCCTGACGGTGTCCGTGAAGGACAACGGCGGCGTGACCAACGTGTTGAACACGGTGACCGGTATCGACACCACGGTGGTGGGTAGCTTCACGGTGGAAGTGACCCCTGTGGATGACGCTCCGAGCGCGACGGCACAGTCTGTGGGAGTCGTGGAAGACACGGCGAATAACCCCATCACGCTGGCTGGCAGCGATGTCGAGAGCCAGGCGCTGACCTTCCAGCTGGTGACGCAGCCGACCAAGGGCACCTTGGGCGGCACGGCCCCGACGCTGACATACACGCCGACCCTGAACCTGACGGGCGCCGACAGTTTCACCTTCCGGGTGGTGGCGGGTGGCCTGACCTCGTCGGTGTCGACGGTGTCGATCGTGATCACGAACGTGAATGACGTGCCGGTGGCCACCGCTCAGTCGGTGACGGTCGACGAAGACACGGCCAAGGCGATCACGCTGGCGGGTACCGATGTGGAAGCCTCTGCGCTGACCTACACGCTGGTGACGCAGCCCACGAAGGGTGCGCTGAGCGGCACGGCCCCGGCGCTGACCTACACGCCGACCAACAACTACAACGGTTCGGACAGCTTCACCTTCAAGGTGAACGACGGCACCGTGGACTCTGCGGTGGCGACCGTCTCCATCACGGTGAACTCGGTGAACGACATTCCTGTGGCGACCAACGCGGTGGTTGGAGTCTTGGAAGACGCGGGCGCTGTGACCGTGACGCTGACGGGCAGCACGCCTGAGCCGAACAAGACCTTGACCTACTCGGTGCTGACGCTGCCGACCAAGGGTACCCTGGGCGGAGCCGCTCCGAACCTGACTTACACTCCGGCTGCCAACCAGTCTGGAACCGACATCTTTACCTTCAAGGTGAATGACGGTCTCGACAACTCGGGTGTGGCGACGGTGACGTTGAACATCACGAACGTGAACGACATTCCGAGCTTCACGATCCCGACGACGGTGAAGCCCGGTGGCGAGAACGCGACCTGGACGAAGCTGTCTGCGGCCAATGCGAGCTGGAACGGTTTGGCACTGTCCACCAACGGCAACGTGGTGGTGGCGGCCTCGGCCACGGGTCTGACGATCTCGACCGACGGCGGCACGACCGTGACCAATGCGACGGGCATCCCGGGCAGCGGCAGCTACAACGCGGTGGCCGTCTCGGCCAACGGATCGAGACTGCTTTTGGCCCGTGGCAATCAGTTGTACACCTACAGCGGTGGCACTTGGGCGGCTTCGAGCAGCCCTGCATTGAACTGGGCGTCGGTGGCCTCCTCGGCCGGTGGTACCAACCTGGTGGCCGTGGCCTCCGGCGATAAGGTGCACGTGTCGACCAACTCGGGCACGACCTGGTCTGCGGTGGGTGCGGCACGGGACTGGGAGGCAGTCGCCTCTTCGGCCGACGGCACGAAGCTGGCGGGCGCCGTGTACAACGGACTGATCTACACCACGACCGACGGCGGGACGAACTGGACGGCGCGCGGCAGCGTGAACCGGTACTGGACGTCGATTGCGTCCAGCGCGGACGGTTCGAAGCTGGCGGCGACGGAAGTCAACGGCCAGATCTACACCTCGGACGACGGTGGAGCGACCTGGACAGCGCGCGAGAGCGCCCGTGCGTGGTCGTCGATCGCGATGTCTGCGGACGGCAAGCTGCTCTTGGCCGGTGTGCTGGGTGGCAAGCTGTACTACTCGGATGACTCTGGTGTGAGCTGGAGCGCCAAGGATGAGGTTCGCGTGTGGGGCTCTGTGGCGATCGCCGGTGACGGCGGCAACGCAGTTGCAGCGGTGCTGGACGGTGGTCTGTACCGTGCCGCTGGCTACGTGAGCGAGTACACAGTGAGCGTTGTGGAAGACACGGCGACGACGGTGGCTGGGTTTGCGACGGAGATTTCGGCCGGACCGGCCAGCGAGTCGTCGCAGGTCGTCAGCTTCGTGCTGAGCAGCAACAACACGAACCTGTTCTCGGCAGGTCCTGCGATTAGCACTGCTGGTACGCTGAGCTTCACTCCGGCCGCGGACGCGGTGGGCACCGCGCTGGTGGAAGTCTACGCGCAGGACAACGGCGGAACGAACTTCGCGGGCGTGGACCGCAGCGCGGTGAAGCGCTTCAAGATCACGGTGAGCGGCGTCAATGACGCTCCTGTGGCTGGATCACAGGCTGTAACCACGGCCGAAGACACTGCCAAGGCGATCACGCTGACCGGGTTTGATGCGGAAGGATCCGCGCTGACCTACACGGTGGTGCGTCCGCCGAGCCAAGGAACCTTGAGCGGCACAGCGCCGAACTTGGTGTACACGCCGTCGACCAATGCCAACGGCGCCGACAACTTCACCTTCAAGGTGAGCGACGGCACGTTGGAGTCGGCCACGGCGACGGTGACGATCGTGGTGGCTGCGGCCAATGATCTCCCGGTGGTCTCGAATCAGTCGGTGACGACGATCGAAGACGAGCCTGTGGCGATCTTGCTGACCGGCAGCGATGCGGACGGCGACGCGCTGACTTACACGGTTGTGGCTGGCCCGACGAAGGGTGAGCTGACGGGTACTGCACCGAATCTGGTATATGTGCCGAACTCGGATGTGTCGGGATCGGACAGCTTCACCTACAAGGTGAATGATGGAACGGCCGACTCTAGCCTGGCGACGGTGACGATCACGGTGAATGCCGTGAACGACGCGCCTGTGGCCGGGGCCTTGGCGGTGACGACCGATGAGGACACGACGGCGATCATCACCCTGCAGGGCTTTGACTCTGAGGGAGCGACGCTGACTTATACGGTGGTGCGCCAGCCGGTCAACGGATCGTTGAGCGGCGAGGGAGCCAACCTGGAATACGTCCCGAACGGTGACTTCAACGGTTCGGACAGCTTCACCTACAAGGTGAGCGATGGTAGCCTGGAGTCGGGCGCCGTGACGGTGGCGATCACCGTTAAGGCCGTTGCTGACGGACCGGTGGCTCTGACCCAGACGGTGAAAGTCGTTCAGGGCAACTCCGCAGCGGTGACGCTCACGGGCTACGATGGCGATAAGAACCCGCTGACCTACACGGTGGCGTCACAACCGAAGCAGGGAACATTGAGCGGCACTGCACCGAACTTGGTGTACGTCGCCAATACCAATGCGACCGGCACTGACAGTTTCACCTTCCGAGTGAACGACGGCACGTCGGACTCTGGGTTGGCTACGGTGCTGATCGTGATTGGCGAGGCATCGAGGCTGTCGATCAAGTCGAGCGACGGCGCGACTCTGACCCTGGAAGTGCGCGCGCCGAGGGGTGCTGTTGTGCAAATTGAGAGTGGCTCGAAGTTGGGAACTTGGAGCGCCACGGCGATCAAGGTTACCGGCGAAGGCACGGATGTGGGAGTGCCGGTGAACCTGCAGGTGGACAGGAACGTCCCTGTGCGGTTCTGGCGCTTGAACGTCCTGTCGGCCCCGTAAGTGCATACTTCAGCCGCTCAGTCTTGAGCTGAGCCGCTAAAAAACCAACCAGGCGCGTCCGCGAGGGAAACCTCCGGACGCGCTTTTTGTTTGGCCCTTGGAGCTTACCGAGCCTTCGCCCGCCTGCAGCAAGACCCATCGTCCCTGACTCGAAAAACCTCCCTAGTAGGAACCGATTCCCGAGCGGCCTGCCCCTACATTGGATCATTCAAAACAATCGCGAACGACACGATCAACGCAACTCTTGGTAAATATACGGCAATCATAAGCACATTTAAGATCTAAACATCATCGGTAAAAAATCTTACTCAAATGAAGGGAAATCACTGCGCGAGATAATGCCAAATCCATGGTGCAGAAATAAAGCTTTTCGCACGCATCAACGAACATGGGTTGCATGAAAAATGAAGCTCAAGCGCCTTTCGCTGCATACGTTGGACCAGCCAATTTCAGGTGACAAAACCAAGCATCATTGGAACCTCCTCCTCTCCCACCCTCAAGGACATCTTAAACCCATAAATATAAAAATTACTCGAATAGAAATGAGATTGCATTTTATGCTATTTAGCAGTCTATTTTCTAGTCTTTTGCCCACTTTGTTTCCGAGGTGGATCGCCGAGGTGGATCGACATAAATCGCCTCACGGCGCTGTGGAACCTCTATTAATCTTCCGATTCAAATCATCCACAGAAGCGCACTGGAATAACATACACACGAGATTGAAATAGTCCTTTACACCTAAGATGGAATCGTTGAACTATTCCTCCGAAATAAAGCCGGTAACGCAGGGTCGAAAGACGCTGAACGATCCGGTTGCCGCTTGAATAGACCACACGAAGAAAATCGTATGATGCCACTGAATCCGCATGTTTCTCCCCTTCGCGGGAGTCGCTTGCTCCCCGCCGAAACCACGCGAACCCGAAAGGCCCTAGTGGCCTCGGCGCTCTTGGCCTTGGGAGGTCTGCCAAGCCTTCTCCACGCTGGGGCGATCAACGCCGCGACGTTGCTCGAGGATGCAGCGGCCACACCGATCACGCTGACCGCACCGGGGACCAACTACACCATCCTGACGCAACCTGCCAAGGGCTCACTGGCCGGTCTGCCGGGAGGAGCGTTCACGGGTACAGCGTCCGGTACCTACACTCCGAGCGCCAACCTCAACGGGTCCGACAGCTTCACCTTCCGCACCATCGATGCCGGTGTGTCGATCACGAACACCTTCAACATCACCATCAACCCGGTTAATGACGCGCCGGTAGCGGTCATTCCGGTGGTTACGACGCTGGCGGGTCGCGATTGGTTCGTGCGGACCAACTCCGCCCCGGTCGCCAACGCCCTCGTGTGGAACGCCCTCGCCTCCTCGGCAGACGGTTCCCTGTTGGTTGCGGCGGTTGACGGTGGAAGCCTCTACACCTCCACCGATGCCGGAGTGAATTGGGTGGCCCGCGACAGCAATCGGAATTGGTCGGCGGTCGCTTCCTCAGCCAACGGTGCTAATTTGGTCGCCGCGGCGGATGGCGGACTCATCTACACCTCGACGGATTCCGGGGCCAACTGGTCTCCTCGTGAATCCGCGCGCAACTGGAAGTCGGTGACATCCTCAGCCGACGGACAGAGGCTCTTGGCTGCCGCCTTCGGTGGACAGCTTTACACATCATCCGATGCAGGCGTGACTTGGACTGCCCGCGAAAGCGCCCGTCAATGGTACGCGGTCGCTTCGTCCAGCACCGCCACCAATTTGGTCGCCGCCGCCTACGGTGGTGCGATCTACACCTCCAGCGACTTCGGAACCAACTGGGTGGCCCGGACCTCGGGCTCCAAGCTGTGGTCCTCGGTCGCCTCGTCCTCCAATGGCCAGAAGCTTGTTGCGGCCGAAGTCAATGGGTTCATCAATACTTCGTCCGATGCGGGCGTCACTTGGACAGCCCAGACCAATTCTGGTTCACGTTTTTGGACCTCAGTTGCCTCCTCGGGCGATGGCAGCGAGTTGATTGCCAGTGCTTACGGTGGGAAGTTGTATACCTCGGCTGACTCCGGAGTCACCTGGACCGCTCAGGCCGACTCCCGTCTCTGGCTTGCGGTCGCGTCCTCGCTCGATGGTGGTCGTCTGGCTGCCGTCGTGGACGGCGGTTTCATCTACACTTCGTCCGACGTGATCGCCCCGGCGACCATCACCGTGGCTGAGGATAGCAGTTCCTACACCAATGCGAACTTCTTCTCCACCCTCAACGCGGGCCCGAACGACACCGATTCGGTCACTGCGATCACGGTGTCCACCACGAATACCAATCTGTTCTCGGTGCTTCCGTCCATCAGCACCAACGGCATCCTGACCTTCACGCCGAAGACCAACGCCTTCGGCAACGCCACGATCACGATCGACTCCGTGAGCGACGGAAGCCTCTCCTCGGTGCCTACACCCAACAATACGGTCTTGGTCAAAATCACCAATGTTGCGGATGTTCCGACCCAAACCAACGTCACGATCACCATCGCCGAGGATACGGTGTTTACATTCAGCGCGACCTCGTTCGCGTCCGGATACGGTGTTGATCACATCGATGGAGCGGAAAAGCTGCCTGCGGTGAGCTACGCCTTTGAAACCCTCCCCTCGGTTGGCACTCTGAAGCTCTCGGGAGCCCCCTTGACCGCCAACCAGTCAGTATCGGTGGCGAGCTTCACGAACCTGACCTATGAGCCGGCTCTCAACCAATTCGGTTCGACCAGCTTCCGGGTAACGGCCTCGGACGGCTCCCGCTCCACTCCGGGCGGCACGAACGCTGCGACGATCACCATCAACGTATCTGGAGTCAACGACGCTCCGTTCGCTGTGCCTCAAGCCGTTAGCACGCTGGAAGACACCGCCTTGCCCATCACGCTGAACGGCACCGATGCAGATGGTAACGCGCTCACCTACACCATTGTTACCGGACCCACCAAGGGTTCGCTGAGCGGCGTCCCCCCGTCGGTCACCTACACGCCTTCGAGCAACTTCTCCGGCACCGACAGCTTCACGTTCCTTGTTAACGACGGCACTGTGAACTCGTCAGCATCTACCGTGAGCATCACGGTGGTGGCGGTCAACGATCCGCCGACGCTGGGCAATGTGTTCGTGGCCGGTACCGAGGACATCGCCCTGGTCTTCAGCAAAGCGGTGTTCGAGGCAGCCTACACTGACCCGGTGGAGACCAATGCCTTCGCCAGCCTGACCATCGTATCGCTGCCGCTCACCGGCACGTTGACGGTGGGTGGTTCTGTTGCAACGGCTGGACAGGTGATCGCAGCTGAGGCTCTCGGAACTTTCGCTTATGTTCCCGCACTGAACGAGAATGGTGCCAAGAACTTCGTGGTACGTGCCACCGACAGCGGTGGGGCCTCTTCGGCGCCGGCAACGGTGACCGTGGTACTCTCGCCGACGCCAGACCAGCCGTCGCTTGCTGCGGTGAAAATCGAGTTCAATGAAGACACAACGAACAACCTTTCGGCGGCCAGCTTCACTGCGAAATTCTCCGATCCGGACGGCGGATCGCTGTCCAGCATCAAGATCGTCAGCCTGCCGACGGCAGGCACCCTCAAGCACGGTGCCACCAACGCGGCCGCCGGATTAGAGCTCACGACCCTTCGGATTTCGGAGATCAGCTATAGCCGGCCGGCCAACGACAACGGCGACGCCACCTTCACCGTGACCGCCTCCAATGGAGCCGTCTTCTCAGGCGAAGCCGTGGTGACACTGAGCGTGGTGCCGGTCAATGACGCGCCAACCGCGACGATCCCCACACTGACCTTGGTTCCTGTGGCGACCGATCTGACGAGCCGACTGGCGGGACCGTTGAACTTCAAGTCGGTGGTCTCTTCGCCGGACTTCTCGAAGTTGGCGGCGGTTGCCGACAACGACCAGATCTACGCGTCCATCGATGGTGGAACCAACTGGACGGCCCGTGACGCGATTCGGAACTGGAGCAGCATCGCGGCCTCTACCAACTGGACGGCCTGGGGTGACACCACAAACAACATGGCGCCTCAGGTGCTGGCCGCCTCGGTCTTCCGTGGCAAGTTGTATGTCTCCCTCGACGGCGGTACCAACTGGACGGAGCGTGGGAGCGACAGTCAGTGGCGCTCCGTGGCAGTTTCGGCGCAGGTGGCGACCAATGCCCTTTCCACCAACGCTGTGGCGACGATCGCTGCTGTGGTCAACGGCGGACAGATCTGGGTGTCGCAGGATACCGGAACCAACTGGACCCGCCGCGCGGTCAGCGACGGTTCTTCAACCAACCTGCTCTGGACTTCGGTGGCTGTTTCGGCCAACGGATCCCGTATCACGGCTTCGGTGTACGGCGGAAACATTTACACTTCGGCCGACCGAGGCACCAACTGGATCGCGGTCGCAACCCCTCGCCTCTGGAACAACGTAGTGGCGTCCCTCGACGGCTCACGCATCTTGGCGACCGAATTCGGTGGCTCGATCTGGCAGTCCACCGATTCGGGTGCTACTTGGGCGGCGTTCACGTCGGCTCCGACCAACGCTAACTGGGCGTCCGTCACAATGTCTGCCGATGGCAGCCGTTTCCTTGCCGCCATCACCGGTGGCAAGATCTATCGCTCGCTGAACTCTGGTGTGAGTTGGTCGGCCGTTCGTGACGAGCGGAATTGGTCTACCGTGGCCGGATCGCAGGACCTCAAGAAGGCGGTTGTCGCGGTGGCCGGTGGAAGCCTCTCCACCAGCACTGATTACGATATCCCGACGACCATCACGGTGGTTGAGGACAGCGGTGCTTACAGCCAGGCGGCATTCGCCACGGCGCCCTCGGCCGGTCCGTCCAATGAATCCTCGCAGATCATCAGCTACACCATCACCGGTGCCAGCACCAACCTGTTCAGCGTGGCTCCTGCGATTAGCGCCGACGGCACGCTGACCTTCACCCCGAAGGCCAACGCCAACGGCAGCGAACTGTTGACGGTGATCGTGAAGGACAATGGTGGGGTCACCAACATCCTTGGTACGGTGACCGGTGTGGACTCGAAGAATATCGGCACCTTCACGGTGACTGTGTCGTCGGTGGATGACGGTCCCTCGGCCACGGCTCAGGCCGTCGGTGTCGTGGAGGATACGACTGCCAACACCATCACGCTTGCAGGAACGGATCCTGAGAGCGATGCGATCACCAACTACGTCGTCGTGGCCTTCCCGACTCAAGGCTCCCTCACCTCCACCACGCCGTCCATCGGCCTGCTGACCTCGTCCAACCGGAACTTGGGTTCGAACCCGGTGCTGACCTACACCCCGACCAACAACGCGACGGGTCTGGACAGCTTCACCTTCCAGGTGGTTTCGAAGGGCATCACGTCCGCAGCAGCCACGGTCTCCATCACCATCACCAACGTGAATGATATCCCGGTGGCCACCGCGCAATCGGTGACGACACTTGAAGATACGGCCAAGTCGATCACGCTGGCTGGCACCGACATCGAGGGTTCCGCCCTCACCTACACGGTGGTGGCGCAGCCCACCAACGGTGTGCTGAGCGGCACGGCTCCGGCGCTGACCTACACGCCGTCAGCCAATTACTTCGGTGCCGATAGCTTCACCTTCCGGGTGAACGACGGTACGGCGAACTCGGCTACTGCCACGGTGTCGATCACAGTTCAGTCGGTGAACGACATCCCGACGGCGAACAGCCTGACGGGTACCAACACGGTTGCGGCCATTGAAGATTCCGCCACCAACTTCGTCTTCGCGCTCAGCGGCACCAGCCCGGAGGCCGGAAAAACGCTGACCTACCAGATCCTGACGTTGCCAACGAAGGGTTCGTTGATCCAGGGCTCGACCATCTTGAGCCGCCTTTCGGATCTTGGGACTAATACGGTCCTGAGCTACAAGCCGGGAGCTGACAACTTCGGCGCCGACAGCTTCACCTTCAAGGTGAACGACGGTACGGACAACTCGGCCTTTGCCACGGTGCAGATCAACATCACCAACGTGAACGACATCCCGAGCTTCACGATTCCGATGACCTTGAAGCCCGGTGGCGACAAGGCGGCCTGGGATCTCTTGGCTACCTCGCTCGGTAGCTGGAACGCTCTGGCAGTCTCGACCAACGGCTCGATGGTTGCCGCGGCATCCGCCACGGATCTGGTCATCTCGACCAACAGCGGGGTAACCCGCACGGTTGTGGCCGGCGCTCCTGGATCCGGCGGTTACAACGCCGTGGCCACTTCGGCCGACGGCTCCAAGCTGCTGGTGGCGCGCGGTACGGGTCTTTACACTTACTCCGCGGGTACTTGGTTCACACCGAGCGCCCTGACTTCGGGTCTGCCCGCCCTCAACTGGGTGTCGGTGGCCTCGTCCTCCGACGCCACGAGGCTGTCGGCTGCGGCTTCTGGCGACAAGGTGTACGTCTCAAGGAACTCCGGTACCAACTGGACCGCTCTGGGCGCCGCCCGTGACTGGGAAGCCGTCACTTCCTCGGCCGATGGTACCAAGCTCGCGGCCGCCGAGTATAACGGCCTCATCTACACCTACACGACCGCCGACAACGGAACCAACTGGACGGTCACAGCCCGCGGCACGGTCAACCGCTTCTGGACCTCGATCGCTTCCTCCGCTGACGGCTCCAAGCTGGCGGCAACGGTGGTGAACGGCCAAATCTACACCTCGGATGATGGTGGTGCGAATTGGACGGCTCGGGACAGCAACCGCGCCTGGTCCTCGATCGCCATGTCGGCCGACGGCAAGGTTCTGGTGGCTGGTACTCTTGGAGGCAAGCTGTACTACTCCGACGACTCCGGTGTGAGCTGGAGCTCTAAGGACTCGGACCGCGTGTGGGGCGCCGTTGGGATCTCCGGTGATGGCGGCAACGCCATCGCAGCGGTTATCGATGGCTCGATTTATCGCGCCGCCGGATACTTCACCGAGCAAACCTTGGCCGTGGATGAGGATACTGCGACGACGATCGTCGGCTTCGCCTATGACATCTCTGCAGGTGCCAAGGAATCCTCGGACCAGACGGTTACGTTCGTTGTGACCAACAACAACACGAACCTCTTCAAGGCGGGTCCGGCGATTAGCGCCGATGGCACGTTGACCTTCACCCCGGCTGACAACCAGTCCGGCAGCGCGACGGTCACCGTCTTGGTGCAAGACAACGGCGGCACCGCCTTGGGTGGCGTTGACAAGAGCGCCTCGAAGGCCTTCAACATCCAGGTCAAATCGGTGAACGACGCTCCTGTCGCTGGTGCCCAGACGGTCACCACGGCGGAAGACACGGCCAAGGCCATCACCTTGGTTGGAACCGATGCCGAGAACTCGGCTCTGACTTACACGGTGGTCCGTCAGCCGACACTGGGTACCCTCAGCGGTACGGCTCCGAACCTGACCTACACCCCGGCTGCCAACAAGTCCGGTGCCGACAACTTCACTTTCAAGGTGAGCGACGGCACGTTGGAGTCGGCCACGGCGACGGTCACGATCGTGGTGGCTCCGGTAAATGATCTGCCGGTAGTCTCCAATCAGTCGGTGACGACGAACGAAGACGAGCCTGTGGCGATCACGCTGACCGGCAGCGACGCGGACGGCGAGGCGCTGACCTACACGGTTGTGGCTGGCCCGGCGAAGGGTGAGCTGACGGGTACTGCACCGAACCTGGTGTATGTGCCGAACTCGGATGTGTCGGGATCGGACAGCTTCACCTACAAGGTGAATGATGGAACGGCCGACTCTA
>Ga0247843_1005445_pt1 | contig 17706 bp, 11 predicted proteins | sample LaCruzMarch2017__FD_192420 | JGI IMG/M metagenome (GOLD analysis project Ga0247843, IMG submission 192420) | Freshwater microbial communities from meromictic Lake La Cruz, Castile-La Mancha, Spain - LaCruzMarch2017_8m | ecosystem: Environmental > Aquatic > Freshwater > Lake | place: Spain... | reverse complement strand
GGGCTGACCACTGGCGATGACATCGAACAGGCCGCTCGGCGGCCTTCACTGCACCGTGCCGTGGGCTTCAGCCCGCGGCGACGAGCAGGCCTGGAAAACCAGAGCTTTTGAGGACGCCGCCCTGGGGTGGATGGTCGGCGTGTGTCTTGACATCTCCTTCCAGAGAAGGTGATTCAATCGGGCAGGTCGCCGGCACGCCATGGCTCGGGTTTACAGAGAACCCATGACCCGATTTTCGCGGTCGCTGGTGGGTCGTCGAGAGATCCGAGCGTGGCCGCTGGAGAGCTCGCTGAGGGGGAGCGCGCGGCGCGGCAAGGGGCAGCACCGCGCGACGACGAGGGTCACTGCTGGCAGCCCGCCCGGCAGACGCTGCGTGCCATGCGTTGTGGAAGGCAGGCCGCGGAGGCCGGCGGGTTGTTGTCGATGCACCCCGTGAAGTTCGCGGCCTCACACTGGTAGACGGCGAGCTCCTGCGCGAAGCAGCAGCCGGACCACCGAATGAGGTTCGCGCAGCTGTTCTGCACCCCCAGCAGCGCCGACGGCGCGCAGGAGCGGTCGGAGGCCGTCCGTTGGCAGAGCTGGATGCACGCGGGGCGCACCGCGAGTCCGGTGCGGGTGACGCCGGGCTCATCGGGAAAGTCACAACCCGTCGTCGGCGGGGTGATGCCCGCGTCGATGCCCGCGTCGGTGCCTCCGTCGGGCTCGACGCATCGGCTCAGCGCGTCGGTCTGCGCGGCGCAGACTCCAGGGGGCGGCGCGGCGCAGAAGCTCCCATCGGCCCACGCGCTGAAGCTGCACCGCGTCGCCGCCTCGAGCTCGGCGCGGCATGGAGCGGATCGCGCGCCGCCGATGAGCTCCCGACAGATCTGGACCGTGGAGTCTCGTCGCGCGGCCCCGACGCACGCGATCTCCTGCGTCATGCGGGTGCAGACATCCGTGCACGCCGGGATGAATGACGCGCCCGGCGCGTCGGGCGAGAATTGCGCGGCGAACGCGCAGGGGTTGCTCACGACGTCCGTGATCGCGTCCGCGGTCGCATCGGAGCCGCCATCGGCGCACAGGGTGCAGGCCGCCACTTCAGCGGGCCGTCGTTCACATCCCAGGATGCACGCATGCACGGCGTCGCGGTCTGCGGGGACCGGAACCATGCAAGCGCCGGCGCGCGTCGAGGACCCGCCGACGCCCTCGCAGCAGCTGGTCCAGCAGGGGTTGTTCGAAAAGTTCACGCGCCGCCGGGAGCCGCCGCAGTCGGCGAGGCAGTCGTTGAAGGCGACCGTGCCGCAGGTCGCGAAGCGCGCGTTCGGTTCGCAGACGAAGTCGTTGATGCCCGGCAGCGCGCAGACGGGTCGGGGGCAGGCGCTGCGCTGCCCGGGCGTGCCAAGGACGCGCCGACAGCAGTCGGTGAAGCAGGTGTCGACGAAGGGGCAGCGCTCGGCCGTGAAGGGCAGGACGGCCGCGAGCCACGGGGAGAAGTGCAGCACGAGCCCCTCGATGGTGCGCGTCGATCGGTCGATCACGCTCCACGGCTGCACGTCGAGTTCGCCCGCCACGACGGTGGTCAACGCGAGGTCCTCCTCGCTGCTGCCGGGCGGGATCATCGCGGGGTCGTAGGGCACGCGCAGTCGCACCGGCGCGCGAAAGCGCATCCCCGAAGGCCCGACTTCGTACATGGTCCCTGCCGCGCCCGCGGGTGACGCAGCCATCGGGGTGATGGTCACGGGAACCGCCTCGGCGAACGCGCCCGCGGGGATCTCCACCCGCGCGCGACCGTCGGCGGCGACCACCGTCGCGCCCGCGGGGCCCACGCGCGTGCCGCTCGGGACGACCGGCAGCGGCGCGACGACGCAGCTGCACGCGCCGTAGGCTCCGGTGGCGGCGCAGGTCTGGGTGCCGCGCGCCCCGCCGAGGCAGGGGCACGCGATGACCTGGCCCGGCACGCAGCCCGTGGTCGCCGCGGGCACCTCGACGCACGACGCGATCGCCGCGGCGACGCCGACCAGGCGGCGGAGCAGAGCAGAAGCGTTCCTGCGCACGGTGCTCAAGGCGCCTCAGTTCACGAACAGCGAGCGGATCTCGCCGGCTGAAAGAGCACGGTTGTAGATGCGGAGATCGTCGATGTCGCCCGTGTACGGGTACACCGCGGGGTGGCTGAGCACCGATCGGCCGATGACGACCTCGGTTCCGACCGTGTTGAGCGCGAGCGGACCCTGGACCGACAGCGCGCCGTCGAGCCAGATCTGCATCTGGCTGCCGTCGAAGGTCGCGGCGACGTGGTGCCAGTTGTTGTCGAACACCGAGGCGGGCGTAGTGAGGTCCCGGTAGTAGCCCGTGAAGCCCACGTACGAATTGACAAGGGCGACTCCGCTCATCTCGCCGGCGACCGCGCGACCCCAGCCGGCGAGGACGCGCCAGTCGCGGCCGACACCGGTGCGGAACCACACCGAGATGGTCCTCGGCAGGGCGCCGGTGGGCAGCGCCGGGTTCGTGGGCATGACGATGGATCCGTTGCCGTTGAAGCGCAGCCCGCCCATCGTCTCTCCGCGGCGGCCGACCGTCACGGCGACCCCCGTAGCGACCCCGCGCGCGTTCGACAGGCTCTCGAGCGAGTCGCCATCGAAGCGCCACCGGGCCACGAGACCCGTCGTCACATCGCAGACCCCGCCCGCGCAGGTCTGCCCGGCAGCGCATGCGTTGTTGCACGCGCCGCAGTGCGCGGCGCTCGTGCCGGTGTTGACGCACGCGCCGCCGCACACCGACTCGCCTGCCGCGCATCCCCCGACGCGCACGTTGAGGGTGTAGGGCCCGAAGTAGGTCTCGTTGTACCCCTCGACATAAAGCACGTGCAGATCGGGCTCTCCCGACACGCGGCCAGCGACGGTCGACTGCACGTCGCAGTCGTCGTCGTTGCAGACCGCGGTCGACGCGCCCGCGGCGCGGTACTCGACGATGGTGTCCCAGGTGGCGCCACCGCACGTCGAGGCGATGAAGTCGAAGCCCGTCGTGCCCGGGCAGGTCGCGAAGAACCAGGACTGCTCCGGGCTCGGCCGACGGCCGCTCCCGCAGCTCGGGTCGTGCCCCGACGAGCCTCCGGTGGTCCCGGTGAGGGTCACGGTCCCCGAGGCCACGGGCAGCGGACGCGAGAGCCCCGCGCCCGCGGGGAGGTGGCGGAACTCCAGGACGAAGCTGCCTCCGGTGGTCGACGCCGCGCCCACCGCGACCGTGTAGGTGCCGGGGTCGAGCACCCGCAGCAGCGCCGCTTCGAGACGCCCCGGACACACGTCGTCGAAGCAGTCGGCTGCCGACACGACGCCGGTGCTCTGCGCGATCCCGAGCGTGGTGTCGAAGGTCGAGCCAAAGGTCGAGAGATAGACGACCTCGCGCCGGGTCAGCGTGAAGCGATAGTAGACATCCCCCCCGAGGCCGCAGCGCGCGTCGTTGCGCGCGCCGGTGGTGGTGCCCGAGACCCGGACCACCGCGGTGTCGGTGGGGATCACCACCGCGCCGACGAGGGCGTCGTTGGCAGGGGCGGTGCCAACGCAGCGCCCGGCCGCACAGCTCTGCCCGGCAGCGCAGGCACTTCCGCACGCGCCGCAGTGTGCGGGGTCGCTCTGCGGATCGACGCAGGACGCGCCGCACGCGACGCGCCCGGTGGGGCATCGACCCACGGGCTGCGACGCCGTGGGGTACGCGCAGACGCTCGGCCCGGTGGTAATCGGTCGCCCCCCGGCGTCCTCGCCGAAGCGACAGACGAGCGGACCAACGCAGTCGGTGTTCGTGGTGCAGTTCGCGTAGAAGCAGAGAGCGCGGCGGTCGTAGCTCGGGCCGTTGGGCGAGATGCGCTCCGGAGAATCAGGGCATTGCGCGGCGACGGCGGTGTCGATGAAGCTCCCGCAGACGCCACGGGTGGCCACGGTCGCGTCGACCCCGAAGCAGAGGCCGCGGCACTGCGGCGCGGGGTTGGAGGGGTCACACGGGAGGCCATCGGCCCGCAAGGTCATCGCGGCGGGCTGCGTCTGGCAGACGCCCGTGCGCACGTTGCAGCGCTCGGTGGGCACGCGCTGCCCGAGATCGTTGGTCCCGAAGGCGCCGGTGCAGTGCGCGTCGCTCGTGCAGAACGGCGCGCAGCCCGGGGTCTCGGTGGCAGCATCGACGTTCGAATTCCAGAAGGTCGTGCATACGAAGCCGGCGCGGCAGGCGCGCCCCGATCCCGGCGATGCGGCGGGATCACAGGCGCGCAGGCAGAACGCGGCCCCCGCGCGTTCTGCAGGGGTCGCGCCGGCCGGGTTCGGCGCGAGCGCCTGCAGACAGGTCGAGCCCTCACCGCCACAGCGCGCGGACTCGACCTGCGGACTCGAGGACGGCGCGCAAGCGGCCGAGCACAAGCCACTCCCGGTGTCTCCAAAGCACTGCAGCCCGCGGCACTGCGTGGCCTGAGTGCACGGGTCTCCAGCCGTCGATGGGAGCGCGGCATCGACGGACACCGGGACGTCGACGGACACCGGGACGTCGACGGAAACCGGGACGTCGACGGACACCGGGACGTCGACGGACACCGGGACGTCGACGGACACCGGGACGTCGACGGACACCGGGACGTCGACGGATGTGGCACTGTCGACGGGGACCGGTTGGTCCAGGAGAGCGGCCGAGTCGACGGCAGCGGCGTCGACGCTGCCGTCTTCCGGGGTCGCGCGGTCTTCGACCGATGCACCATCCAGGAGCGGCCGATCGGAGGCACTGGCCGTGTCGGCGACGGAGGCGTCAGATACGCTCGCGTCCTGGGTCGTCCCGCACATGCAGGCCCCGAAGGTTCGCTGCGCGGTGCACGATTGGACACCGCGCGATCCGTCGGCGCAGGGGCACTCGCTGACCATCCCTTCGACGCACGCAGCAGGGGTCGTCGTAGCCGGAGCGCATGCAAGGAAGAGCATGGGCAGCGATGCGAGCGCGAACACCTGGAGTCGGGGCGAGGTTGCGGTGTGAGAACGACCGGAGTGGACTGCCATTGGATCTCTCGACAACGGGGGGGTGTATGGCGAACTGGCACCCTCATCCGTCGCAGAAGACAACGGTCGGCGTGCGGTGATGAGTGACTTTTATCCAGTGAAATCACGGAAGACAATGCACCCAAATGGGTGAGGTCGACGGGTCGGAATCCGGACCAGCGCCGACAGCGCACCCCAGGGCGGCGTCCTCAGATACTCTGGTTTTCCAGGCCTGCTCGTCGCCGCGGGCGGAAGCCCAAGGCACCGCCAGTGAAGCCCGCAAGCGGGCTGACCACTGGCGATGACATCGAACAGGCCGCTCGGCGGCCTTCACTGCACCGTGCCGTGGGCTTCCGCCCGCGGCGACGAGCAGGCCTGGAAAACCAGATTTTTTGAGGACTCCGCCCTGCAGTGCACCCAATGCGTGCGAGTCGATGGAACACCGCCCGGCAGCGCAGGGCCCCCGGGCCCGACGACGCGCGTCGCGAGCGGTCCGGCGGGTCGCGCGCGGCGGCGCGCTAAGCAGGAGTTGATAGGTAGTTTCCCATCGCCGTGCAGATCCGCGTCGGTCTGCGGCGGTCGAAGCGCCTTGCACACCTCGCCTCTCTTTCGGCGATGGGAGAAGACTTATGAACTCCTGCTTAGTCGGTCGAGAGTGGCAGGCGCACGGCCTCGAGGCCCACGGCCTCGCAGCGCGGGGTGCCCTGCACCGAGGTGTCCGTGAGCGTCGCGCGCGCGTCGATCGCAGCGCCGCCGACGCCGACCGCGCATCGCCGATGGGCGCTCACCCGGAGCCCGCTCGCCGTGATGTCACCCTGGGAAACGAGGCCGTACTCGCCGCGGGAGCCACCCTCGAGCGTGGCGCGGGTGAGGCGCACCGCGCATCCGTTGCCGGCGTACACGCCCACCGAGGCCTCGAGCGTCGGAGCACGATCCAGCGCATCGACGTCGAGGCCGACGGTCCACGGCGAGTCGCTCTGCACGAAGAGGTCTTGCGACGTGATGGTCGAGACCCCGTCGAGGCTCGGCCCGAGCAGCGTGGTGAAGAGCGCCGCCGAGCCGGTCGGCACCCGCCCGCTGCGCTCGAGCGCCTGCGCGAGCGCCGCGGTGGGATAGCCGTAGCGCGTGGCCGCGAGCCCGATGCCGCGCACGCCCGTCAGCGCGACCCTTGACGCGACGGCGGTGACCCCTGCGCCCACGACGACGCCGAAGGCGGGCTGACCGGTCCGCGGGCGCGCGTCTCGCACGATGACGTCCTCGAGGGACAGCGTGGTGTCGATCGCCCCGCGAACGAGCAGCTCGCGCGCGAGGCCCACCCGCGCGAGGCGCTCGGCGGGGATGCCCATCGCGGCCGCCCCCCCCATCGCGACGCCCTCGAGGAGGGCGCGACGCAGGGTGAGACCGCCGAAATTCAGGGCCGCGACGCCGAAGCCGTAGAGGCCGTGCGCGTCGGGGTCGATGTCGTGCACCCAGGCGTCGCGCAGGTCGATGCGCGCGAACTCGCTGGCTTGCGCGCCGGCGTGCACGCAATGGTGCAGCACCGCGCGCCGCGCCGCGACCGTCGCGCCGTCGTTGGCGTCGATGCAGGTGCCGGTCGGTCCGAGCGCGCGTACCCGCCGCACGACGAGTCGGTCGAACGCGCCCCGCGTCTGCGGGTCACGCGCCGCGACGCCGTCAACGCGCACGTCGGAGACCAGTACCTCGCTCGCCGTCACGTTCGCCTGGTGTTCGAGCACGATGCCGCCGGAGTGGTAGAGGTTCTCCGTCGCCCACCCGGCGCCGCGCACGGCGAGGCCGTCGATGGTCGCGCGCGCGTGGTCGAAGAGCGCCCCGGCCTCGCCGGGGCCGTCGATGGTGACGCGGGAGAGCGTCCCGGTCGTCGCCTCGCCGAAGCGAACGCCGACGGCGCCGCGCACCTGCACCGCCACGCGGTCGAGGCGCACCGCGGCGCCGTCCCCAACCACGGCGACGCCGTCGCCCACGCGCGCATCGACGCGACTGTTCACCAGCGCGAGACTGGCCGCATCGACCGCGACGACGACCTCGTCGGCGAGGGTGTCTTCGCCGCCCAGTGCGACGTCGCGGGCCGTGACGGTGGCGCGGGCCGTGACGCGCAGCCATGGTGCTTGCACGGCATCCAGGGTGGCGCGCGCTCCGTCGGAGACCTGCACGCACGGCGGCGGTCCGTCGATGCGCACGGACGCGAGCGTGAGGGCCGCGGCGGGACCGCTCACCTCGAGCGGGGTGCCAGGGCCGGTCACGATGCGCACCTGCGCGGCGCACGCGCCGAGGATGGATCGCCCGTCGACGATGCGGGGCGGCGCCACGTAGGTGCCTGGCCCCAGGTAGATGCGCCGGCCTGCGGGCGTCTGGGCCAGCGCATCGCGGAGCGTCGCGAAGGGTCGCGCCGCGGTGCCCTCGAAGGGCGGCACCGCGTCGGCGCGCACGAAGACGGTCTCCCCGTCGTCGCGGGGCGCGGCGTCGCAGCGCGCCGGGTCGACCGGGGCGGCTCCCCCCGACGGAAGCGCTCCGTCCGGGGGGGGCACCGGCCACGCGCACGCGCCGTCTTCGTCGCGCGCGACGCTGTCTGGGCACGGCGGGAGCGCCGCACCCCAGCCGCCGCCGATGCGGCGGCCGTCGAGGGTGTAGGGCGCGACGCCGGGCGTACCGTCTTCGTCCGTGACCGCACGCGGCGCGACGGGCCAGACGCCTTCGCACGCGCCGCGGGGGGCGCCGGCATCGGGCGCGCAGAGGAGCACCGCGGGACCGCAGCCCCCGGACGCGGTGGAGATCCAGCCCTCCGGGCACGCGAGCCGCGAGGTCGATGACGCCGGGTAGGTCTCGTCGCACGCGAGCGGTGACAGCCCGACGAGAATGGGAAACATGGCCGTGCGAGAACGGAGGAGCGGTGCCACGACGGGATCGTAACGCGGTCCCGGTGGGCCGGGATGGTCATCGCAGGGCCTTCCGGTCGGACGCCGCGTCGGCGACGAATCCGGGTCGGGCGGGGCGCCGTCGGAGTGCGGGTCTGCGCGCGCGGCGTCGGGCGCCGTGCGAAACTTGAAATCAGAGCCCTGCGAGGAGCGGCGGCGTGGCGGTGGGCGCCGTCGCGCGACCCACGATCGAAGCCCGGTCGCCGACGATCACGGCGTCGCCGTACGCGCCCACGCCGTAGAGGTTGGCCACCCCGCGGTTGTCGATGAGCGTCGCGCGGGACGCGTTGACCAGCAGTCCGAACCGCGCCGACCCGGAGACCTCGTTGTCGACGAACCGCGGCTCACCCCGGCCCCCGTTCACGTGGATGCCGTCAGCCATCGAGACGGTCCCGGCGGTCGTCGCGATCGTCCCGATGCGCGTCTCCGCGATGCCGTTGCACTGCACGATGCCGACCGTCGCGCCGGGGGTCACGACGATGCCGCCGAGCGCGTTGGCCTCAAGCAGGCTCTCGCCGATCACCGGCGCCGCGGCGCTGGCGGCGAGCAGCACGCCCCCCGCCCGGTTGGCCGCGACGAGGGCGCCGCGCACGCTCACCGATGCGCCGACGCCCTGGGCCAGCACGCCGACGCGGGCGTTGTCGACGAAGGCGCTGCCGAAGCCGCGCCGCGCCACGTCCGTGAGGTCGTCGTCGAGCACCACCGTGGCCGCCGCCCCGACCACGAGCCCGTCGCCCGCGGCACCACCGCCCACGTCCGCGAGGCGCGTGCCCGCGGCCAGGATGCGCCGCGCCTCGAGCGTGCGCGTGCCCTCGACGAACAGCCCCGCGACGCCGTTGCGGAGAAACGTCACCCGCTCGACGCAGTCCCGGCCCCCGCCGCCGTTCTCCCCGAAGCAGCGCGCCCGCCCGGAAACGCCATCGACGCTGCCCATCAGCACGACGCCGTGGCGCGCGTTGTCCGCGACCTGCCCGCGCGACAGCACCGCGTGCGGGCCCTCCAGCCGAACCCCCTGCGCGCCGTTGTCACGAATGTCGAAGCGCGTCAGGGCCACCCGACCACGGCCCACGGCGAAGACCCCGTGGTGCAGTCCGCGGCGCACGGTCACGCCCTCGCCCTCCACCACGGCGTCGCGCGCGCGCAGCACGTCGTAGCCGCCGTCGAGGCTCACCTCGCGCAACGCCAGCGCGCCCTCGGCGACCTCCACGAGGGACGCCTCCGCCGGCGCCGGCGCGGGGCCTTCGTGGCGCACGGCCAGTGCGGTCAACGCGACGCGCGTGGCAGCGCCCGCGACGCGCAGCACGGGCGCCGCGGCGGTGCCGAAGAGAGTCGTCACGTCGGCTCCGCGCCCGACGAGCGCGGCGTCCGCGGTGAGCGCGACGCCCGGCGCGGGGTGACGGCCGCGCGCGAGCAGCAGCGTGCGGGGGCGACGGGGGGCGTCGAGCGCCTGCGCGATGGTCGCGAACGGCCGCGCGCGCGCACCGTCGCCGCCGGGCGCGGCGCCCGGACGCACGTAGGCGACGGGCTCCGCCGCCGCGGTCGCGTCGGGCCACTCGTCGGTGCCCTCGGCATGCGCGGCCCCGACCGCGACGCACGCGATGTCGTCGATGCCGAGCCCGGTGCGCAGCGGCGCCTCGTCGAGGCTCGCGCACGAAGGGGCGACGCGCGTCTGCGATCGGGCGACGGCGGTCCCGGGGCCGGGCGTCTCACAGCCGGCGGCGACGAACGCGAGGAGCAGCGCACGAAGGAGGGGGTGTTTCACAGGTTCACCGGGGGCATCTCACCGAACACGAGGCGCACGAGGTCGGCCTGGCGTCGCGTGGCCGTCTTGAAGAAGACGCGCTTGAGGTGCGAGCGCACCGTCTCCACGGACAACCCGAGGTGGTCGGCGACCTCGTTGGGGGTTTCGCCTTGCGCGATGGCAATGGCGACGCGGACCTCACTCGGCGTGAGGTCGAACAGCCGCGCGAAGATCGATTCGAGCTCCGGACGAACCGTGTCGGCGTCGCGCACCAGCATGGTCGCCGCAACCGCGCGCGCGCTCCCGTCGGCCGCGGGCACGGGCGACACGAACAACATCAGCGGCCGACGTCCGGACTGGCGCGGCACCAACAGCAGGGACGTCTCGATGACGCCCGCCCGCGCAGTGGCAAACACCTCGTTCAGCACGCGCAACAGTCCGTCGTCCAGCCGGGGCTGATCGCAGTGGAGGTGGTCGCCCTTGCGGATCAGCCCGTCTTGCTTCAGCAGCAGTTCGTCCGCGGCGGCGTTGCGGCGGAGGATGCGCCCGTCGGCTTCGAGCACCAGGGCGGCGATGTCCAGGTGGTCGAGCAGGACGCGCTCGACCTGCGCGTGCTCGCGAGCGCGCCGCAGGCGGGCATAGACGTCGATGGCCCGCCCGAGGTGCGCGCCGACGGAGGCGAAGCGCTCGACCGAGCCGTCGGGCCACGCGTGGCCGCCGCGTCGGCGGAGCACGTGCGCGACCGCGAGCAGCCGGTCGCTCTGGTGCAGCACGGAGGTCAGCCCGTGCACCGAGCCGTCCGCGTGCAGAAACTCCCTCGCCAGCGTCGTGGAGGCCAGCGCCGCGGGTGGAGTGAAGCGCTCGGTCTCGACCACGCCCCCGTCGGAGAAGGGGCGAGCGGGGCCCAGCAGCGCGTGGCGCGCCTGCGTGAGGTCATACGCGCGCTCCGCCTCGGCCTGGGTGCTCACGAGGATCCACCCGGTCGACGCGGCCGGGCCTTCGGCGAAGGCGATCGCCGCGACGGTCTCGCCGCGACCACCGCTCACGTAGTCCGAGAGTTCGCCCAGCGTCCGCGACCAGCGCGGCGGCTCGACCGAGGACGCGTAGATCGACTCGATGAGCGCGTCGCGGGCTCGCCAATCGGGAGGGAGCTGGGTCGTGTCGGTCAAGAGGCTCCTGAGAGAGAGTGTGTGCCCGCCGCCGACGCAGTCGGTGCGGGTCGGCCTGGGACAGCGAAGCAGTCAACCCTGCCACGTTCGCTGGAGATTAACGGCCTCTCCCCGCGTGACGGTATTCACCCAATTGGGTGAGTTGACATCGGCTCATTCCTCAGTGTCGGTCGCTCGACGACAGCAGCAGCGCGGGGACGTGGAACCGTCGGACCACCCCGCGCCGCCGCACCCGCCGCTCGCCCTCGTCCGCCGCGCTTTCCAGGTATTCCCGGAGCGCACCCGCGAAGGCCTCCCGCTCCGCCGCGCCGCCCCCGCGGGCCTCCCAGAGCGCGACCAGCAGTTCGATCTGGACGAGGGAGTTGGCGCCGTGCGCCGCCCGCACCGCCGCCACCTGCGCCAGGTCCGCCGTCACGTCCTCGCCCAGCCTCGTGCGACCCCGGAGGCGTACCGCCAACGCGCCGGGGCCGGGCACGCCCTCGATCTCGGCGAGGCGGGCGCGCAGCGCTTCGGCCGAGTGACCGCCGGCCAGGGCCACGTAGACGCGTTCGGCCAGCGCCGCGTCGGCCAGCCGCGGATGCGCGAGGCGGCGCGCCTCCGCGAGCGCCTCCGCGAGGTCCTCGTCGGCGCCCTCCAGCTCGCCGAGGCAGCGCCGGATGGACCCGCGGCCTTCGAGGCAGACTGCCGCGGAGCGGGCGTTGCCGACCGCCAGCGCGAGAGCGCGCGCCTCGTCGTACGCATCGATGGCATCACCGAATCGACCCAGCTGCGCGAGTGCGACGGCGCTGTTCGCCAGCGCGATGGACTCCCGTCGCCGGTCGCCGGTGCGTCGGTAGCCCTCCGCCGCCCGCAAATACAGCTGGAGCCCTGCGGCGAAGTCACGACCTTCCTCCAGGGTCACGTACGCGAGCGCGTGATGCACCCGGGCCTCGAGCCAGCCGTCCTGCAGGGGCGGGCTCTCGCGCAGCGCGGCCTCGGCCTCGGCGCGGCCGTCCGCGAGGCGCCCCTGGTCGGCGTAGAGCAGCGCCAGTTCGACCCGCGCGGCGACGCTCCAACGGTGGGCGCCCTCCCCCCCTCGATGATGGCGCGCCGCCCTTTCTCCTCCGCCCGCGCGGCGTCGCCCACCATCCGGGCGTGGTGGCACCAGCGCCACAGCACTTCGCAACGCGCGGCCGGGTCGACCCCGGTCGCCAGCGCGTCGAGCCGCTCGAGCCCCCGGCGCTGCGTCGCCCGATCGCCGGACTGCTGCAGCGCGGCGTCGAAGGCCACCAGGACGCGCCAGCGAAGCGCGACCGGCGTGTCGGGCCGCAGCACCCGCGCGGCGCACCGGTGGGCGACGTCGACCGCGCCCGCCCGGGCGGCGAGCTCCGCGGCGCGGGCCCACCACTCCGTCGCGCCGGCAGCGTCGCCCGCGCGATCGAGGTGCTGCGCGACCTGCGCGGGCTCGGCGTCCGGGCGCGCGGCGAGCCACGTCGCGGCGAGCGCGTGACGGCGGGCGAGCTCCGACTCGGACCAGAGCGAGCGAGCCACATCGGCCATCAGGGCGCTGCGAAACTCGAACTCGAGGCACCCCTCGAAGCGCGTCCGCGAGACCGTGTCGATCAAGCCCCGGCGCCGGAGCGACCCGACGAGCTCGACCGCGCCGACGTGGTCGGTCAGCGCCTGCAGCCAGGCGGTGCGACCGAGGACGCTCGCGCGCTTCAGCAGTTCGCGCTCCGCCGGATCGAGCCGGTCGAGCGTCGCCCGGTGCGCCGCCTCCACCGTGAGCGGCACCTCCCGCCCGAGGTCGCTCCGGTGGCCGAGGGCCAGGGCCTCGAGAAACATCGGGTTGCCCTCGCCGCGCACGACGAGCCCCTCCGGGGCCTCGCCGACCAGCGCCGTGACGAGCTCGGCGGCCGCGGCGGGTGCCAACGGAGCGAGCTCGCACACGATCGAAGCCATCCCCACGTCGGCCAACGCGGTGCGCGCGTCCGGGGGGCCGCTGAGCCAGAGCGCCACCGGCGGGGCGACGGGGTCTCGAAAGAGCGAACCCAGCAGCGTGGACGAGGCCTCGTCGAGCCACAGTGCATCATCGATCACGAGCACCACCAGCGACGCGCGGCGGAGCCGACGCAGCACCCCGACGAAGGCGACGCGGGCCTGGTCGCTGAACGCCTGCGCGTCGATCGCCGGACGCGCCGGGGAGAGGGCGTCGGCGGCAAGGGGATCGACCGCCGCGATGGCCTCGCGCAGCGCCGCGTACGGGGTCTCGCGACGGAGCTGGTCGCATCGCGCCCAGAGCACCCGCGCCCCGGGATGATGCGCGCGCAGCCGGGCCGCCGCCTCGCGCAGCGTCCGTGACTTTCCGGTGCCCGCCCCCCCCAGGATCACCGCGGCGGCAGGGCCGCGCGCCGTCGCGAGCGCCACGTCGGCGAGCGCGGCGGTCTCCGCGGAGCGCCCGACGAAGGGGGCCTGCCACGGCCGCGTCTCGTCTTGTCCGACGACGTCCGGGACGACCTCGAACCCCAGCGCGCCGCGCGCGCGGAGGACGAAGCGATGCCGGGTGAGTTCCATCGTCGCGGCGTCGATGGTCACTCCCCCGTGACGGGCGAGCCGGGCCGCCGCATCGACGAGACCCTCGACGGCGCCACGGCCGACGGTGCGCAGCGCGTGGCCCGTGGCCACCCCGACCCCGACCGCCGCGAAGGACGCCGTCTGCGCCACCTGGAGCGCGCGCGCGGCCTCGTCGCCGTGCGTCACCTCCGCGCCGAAGATCGCGACCGCAGAACTCCGGGCCAGCCGCAGCACCGTCGCGCCGTGGTCGCGGGCCAGCCGCGCGAACCGATCGACGTCGGTCAACTCCTGCGCCACCGCGACGGTCACGAGGCGCACCTCCTCGGGCGGCTCGGGTGAGGCGTCGAGCGCCGGCGCAACGGTCGGCGCGGACGCTGCCAGACCGGCGCACGCTGCGAGCGCCACGCCGAGGGCGCGCATGTCGTCGTGCCGCGCCGCGCGGGCCTTCGAGAGCCCGCGGCGGACGACCGCCCAGAGGGCGTCCGGCACGTCTGCGCGCTGCGCTGCCAACGGCGGCGGCTCTTCGAAGGCCACGCGGTACAGCGTCGCAAGCACCGAGTCGCCGTGGAACGGTGGCGCGCCCGCGAGGCACTCGTACAGCACCGCCGCCAGCCCCCAGACGTCGGCGCGCGCGTCGATGTCACGATCGCCGCGGGCCTGCTCCGGAGACATGTACGCCGGGGTGCCGAGCAGCGCGCCGGGCGTCGCGGGCGCGGACGCATCGACCCGACCGGCCAGGCCGAAGTCGAGCACCCGGGCGTCGAGGTCTCCATCGTCGACGAGGAAGATGTTCGAGGGCTTCAGGTCGCGGTGCACGATGCCGAGCGCGTGGGCGTGGGCGAGCGCGTCGGCGACCTGCCGCCCGATCGCGACGACGTCGGCGACCGGGAGCGGACCGCGGGCCACGCGCGCCGCGAGCGTCTCGCCGTGCAGGCGCGGAAGCGCGAGGTAGATCCGGCCGTCATCGGCGCGCCCGGCGTCGAGCAGGCGGACGATGCGCGGGTGCGCGAGCGCGCGCACGATGGCCACCTCGCGCTCGGCCCGCGCGAGGTCCTCGTCCGACTGCGGCGCGAGCACCTTGAGGGCGATCGGCCGACGGCTCCCCTTGCGCCGGGCGAGAAACACCTGCGCCTGGGATCCCCGTCCCAGCAGGCGAAGCACCCGGTACGGGCCGATCTGCCTTCGCGGTGGGGGCGCGGCGCCTTCGGACATCCTTCCATTCGAGCACAGTTCGGGGGGCCGCGGCAGCGGCCGCGGAGAGCCTGCACCCTGGCCGCCCGATCATGCCGAGTCCGCCGCCGCGCGCATCGCCCCGAAGGCCGCCGCCGCGGGCACCTCGTCGAGGTTCTCGCAGGTGTCACCGAGCGCCGCCCGCAGCGCCGCCTCCTGCGGCTGAGCGGCACGCATCACCGACCACTCCTGGGCGCACGCCCGACGCCGCGCGGCGTGGCGACACCACCGCGTCGAGTACCCGCTCTCGACCCCAGTCGCTACCCGGCCGCCGTCGGATCTCGATCCTATCCCACATCACGCGGTGCGCGTTCCAGCGGGCGCGGTGACGATGCAAGGGTCGCCACACGCGGGCCGCGTAGAAAGGCGGCGGCAGGGCCGCCTCCCGCTCGATCTCGGCCAGCAGGTCGTCGGTGCGCGCGTCGGTCCATCGCCGCCCCTCGGGCGACCGCGGCTCGAAGAGACTCAGGGCCAGCTCCTCGACGCGCACCGCGTGGAAGAAGTCCTCCTCGGCGGCCACCCGCCGCGCGTCCGCCACGGCGACCTTCTCGCCGCTCCTGCGACGGCCGGGGCCGATCGGTCGGGTGGCGCGATCCCAACACGCGGGGGCGAAGTGCGCGCGTCGCGCCTCCCGACACGACAACGGCTCGAAGACCGTCTCGGTCCACCAGGCCCGCTCGTGGAAGAAGTCCGCCTGATGGTGGACCTTGCGCAGCGCCGCGGCGCCCACCAGGTCGGTGCCCAGGTCGCTCACCAGGAGGCGCAGCGCGGTCCAGGGCACCAGCATCAGCGCCCAGTCCTCCGCGGCGTGCCAGGGCCAGCGCAGCACGTGCAGCAGCGCGCCGCTCACCGGCTCGATCAGGACCTTGATGGGCGTGCGATGGATCGACGTGTCGGCCGAGCAAGCGCGCCGACGGCGGGGTGGTGCGTTTGCGGCACGTGTCGCTCTCACAGCAGAAGCTGAAGCGTCGGTCGTACTCGGGGCCGAGCGCGGCGGGGCGGCCCCGCGGTTTGCGCGGGTAGTTGCTGGTATCGCTGCGTCTGACGCGGATAGGGATCGGCCCCGGCGAGGTGCTCGACGTTCGTGGTCTTGCAGCGCTTGCAGGTCACGCGAACGGGCGCGTACTCGATCTGGACGGCGCGGCTGGCCCAAGGGAGGTCGCGCCAGCGCCGCGGCTCGAGGTGCTCGTGGACCTTGCCGGTGATGGCCCCGCAGTTCGCACAGCGGGAGGTCCAGCGCCGCTCGACGTGCCGGATGATCGTGACCTCGGAGGGGACGAACCCCTCGATGGGGGTGAGGGTCCTGCCATCGGGACGTTCGTCGGAGATGGAGGTGACATTCGATCCCCGGTAGCCCCATGTCTCTGCGAGAATCTTCGCGCGCTGGCTCATCGCGATGCCTCCCAGAGGGTGTGAGTTCACAGAGAGATGTACCCAGCACTTCGGCGGGGGTGGTGAGCCAGCGTCTCCCGCCGTCGCCCCCCCGCGCCGAGTCAGCCCCTCGCCGACGGCGCCCTCCGCAACCAGCATCGGGAGGACAGGGCGTTCTGCGCGGGGCCCTTCGGACACAGCTTCCCAAATTTCGCGGAAGAGCCCAACTTTCGCGCGCAGATGGCGCCGTCGCGCCGTCGCGATGAGCCCGTCCGCAGGCCCCTCTCGGTCAGCGCCCCGCGACGCCCCGAGGCACCCCCTCCCGCCGCCCTGGTTGCGCCCGTCGCGCCAGCCAGAGAGCCGCGCTCGCGGTGATCCTGACGCACCGCTGAGCGGTCCGCCGGCTCACATCACGGTGAGCGCGCCGTCGTTGATGTTCACCATCGTTCCCTTGATGTTCACCATCGTTCCCTCGATCTTCACCAGGCCGGAGAGGAGTTCCACCGTCGTGCCGCCGACGGTCATCTTGATCCCCGCCGCGGTCAGTTCGATCACGGTGCCGCCGACGGTGATCTTCGCCGCCGAGGGAGAGAAGTCCGCGCGGGTGTTGCCGCTGATGAGCGAGAGCTTCGTGTCCGCGGTCATCTGCAGTGAGTTGTTGAACAGCACGCGACCGCTATTCTGCACGGTCACCGAGACGTTGGTGTCGCCGGAGTAGGTGTCGTCGTCGGTCACGTGGGTGGTGCGCTTCGCGCCGAGCTCCACGGTCGCGTCGCCGGTGATCGTATCCGTGAGCGTCCCGCCGACATCGCGCTTCTCGTTGCCGAGAATCTCCACCGTGACGTCGTTGATCGCCTTCATCTTGATCACCTCGGAGCCGTTGGCCGAGTCGTCGACATCGAGCACGTTCGTCGGGCCGCGCTTTCCGAGCATCGTGAGGCGTGACAAGAACGTCGGCTCGCGGCCACCTCCACCCGCGAGGGGCACCGCCGACGCGGACAGGTTATAGAGGGCCCCGAGCAGCACGGGGCGCTCGGGAACACCATCGATGAAGTGCACCAGCACCTCGCTGTCGAGGTTTGGCACGAGCACCACGCCGTGGTCGCTGCCGGCCAGCGGCTGGGTCATTCGCACCGGCAACTCGACGGGCGGTTCGGCACCCCAGTCCATGGTCACCAAAATCTCCAGCATCGGCGACGATTCACCGAACGCGGTGACCTTGCCGGTCTGCGGCGCGACGATGTTTGGCCGCGGCGTGATCCGCGCGGGCCGGTAAATGCCATCGCAGGTCACCGCCTCCACGCGGTTGCGGTACACCACGTCTTCGCGCTGCGGATCGAACTCATGCTCGACGCGCACGACCATCAGTTCGGTGGTGATGCCGTGCTCGGCGTCGGCGCGCGACAGCTCGGCCTCGATGCGCTCCCCGGCGAGCACGTGCAGGTCGTCGGTCTCCAGCCAGAAGCGCTTCCGCTCCGGGCCGTGCTCCTGGCTGATGATCTCAGCCAACCTTCTTGCACTCTGGTTGAAGCCCCGGGGCCCACGCACGTTCATCCGTGCCGTCGAGCCGTTGGGCAACTCGAACTTGTTAGCCCATTCGGCCTCGCGCATAACTTCGACACGCGGGCGGGTCACGCGGCGGCGAGCATCGGCTCCACCACCTTGCGACTCCGCACCCTGGGCCGCGCGGGCGTCGGCATGATGGCGACGAGGTGCGCGAAGAG
>Ga0247843_1005444_pt1 | contig 17706 bp, 14 predicted proteins | sample LaCruzMarch2017__FD_192420 | JGI IMG/M metagenome (GOLD analysis project Ga0247843, IMG submission 192420) | Freshwater microbial communities from meromictic Lake La Cruz, Castile-La Mancha, Spain - LaCruzMarch2017_8m | ecosystem: Environmental > Aquatic > Freshwater > Lake | place: Spain... | reverse complement strand
ATCACAAAGGGCGCCCACACAACATGATTACAAACAAATTCTCCCAAGCACTGGCACCTTTACTCAGTACCGCAAACATCATTTCGCCAACTTCAACACTTGACAAAGAGGCACAATTACACCTTCCAGCCGATCCTACCGCACGTCCCTTCGATGTTTCCTTTAAACCAAATTGTCACTGCCACCCTTCGAACGTTTTCTCAATGATTGGTTATGATATCACAATCACCAACGCCACTCCACCGCCTCCCTCAAACCAAGTCCTTCCACCGTCTATAGATTGTATCACCAATTACACTGCCAACGCAGACCTCTCTCTACAAGACCATGAACGGGATAAACTCAACCGGCCAAATAACCGCAGAACAACTCCTCCGATATCAGGCGACGAAGTCATCGGCAATCTTCTCCACAACCAAATGATCCTCACTCCAGTGGCTATCAATGCACATGGTCGAATCGGGCCCATGTTTCGACAGAATCTTTACGGCACACCTCCGCCCGACATACCCCCACGTAAACAATTCAAGCCAAATAGGCCCAACGCCAAAGCTATGTACAATCGTGCGACCACCCTTCCAGCCCCCATCGGCATTTTCATCGAAGCAGACCAGAGATGGAAACAGCTACAATCAGACAATCCACACCACAGTCAAAAATTCTACGGACTCAGCCATTATGCCCCAACACCTTCCATAACCACAATCCAACAACTAGGATTAGGTATTACTCACGCCTTCAGCACTCTCATCATCAACTCCTTCAAAAAGCTTGTCCATTCTCAGACATCACCAGCCTTTGATCACTATGACTTCCTGTTGCCTCGCGACCAAATTGTTGGTTTATTGTTAGATAACTCACTAGATGTAGAAATGTAAAATAGACACACACATGCTAGTGTGCTGGTTATCAATGGAATCTATGGTGATTATAATAATATACTCTGTCAAATATGTACTCTACTTTGATTACTGAACGTCTATACTAATGCTCTATTTATCCTCATTAATAGTACTTGTCAACATGTCTCCTCAATTGCTATCTCCATCGTCCAAGAAGTACCAGGTCTTCTAACCACTTGTGCAAACATTCATCATATTCTTTCGTAAGAGTATTATTCGTATTGAAATTCTGACCCCCCACTTCAATTTCTTCCAACTCCTCCGTGTCATCATCGTATGACCGATCATCTCCATCAATTTTGGTTTATTTACAACCGTTCGCCAACCTTTCCGTACTATCGTTCTATTGTGTCATTAAGATTGGTCTCTCCTAGCGCCTCTTCGCCCTCCTCTATCTGACTTCATGTACTCTCCTTCAAATTCTCCAGGAAAAATTTGATCATTGCATATAAGTAAGCGTCTATTCGCAAAACTCAATGTTCCCCATGGCATGCTGTATAAACTAAGTCGTTCATCCCCCACTATCTACTCCTGCATCTGTGGAGGAATAGGAGGTGAATTGACGTGCCACAAGTGACGCGGTCTGGGCAACAGACCATTAGTGATACATCCATATTATTATCTGATGTCGCGACTAGAGTCCTCGCGGACGTCCACCGTCTTCTGTCTCATCTCAGACGATGCATGATCTGCCGTCAATACATCCGATGCCTGTACTATTTTGAGATTAGAGGGATGACAACCTTCTTTTTACATCAAATATAATTCCACCAATACGGTGCAACGTTGCTTTTGGGATACATAATTGACTCAATAGCGGGTGTGCAATGGAGGAACATCGGAGCAAAAATCATCATGGAGGAGATTCTTCTCGAAATATTTTTCATGACCACAACGAATAATCCACCAATGGTAACCATATGAAAGGCCGCTTGGTGTGAATGGCCCCAGTCAAGCAACGGCATGCATAATCACACGCATCCTAATGGTACATGTCACTAGCAGATAATATTATTTGTAGACGCGTCTTGGCTCCGTACACTATTACCCCCAGCACGTACCTTCTACGCAAGTATTTTGCGGATAGGGGTCGTTCGTGCGTGTTTCTCGCGGTTGAATCTTATCACCGCGCCAACGGCTATTCGTAGGCTAGAGATTTCATGCGGAATACGCATTTGTAAACATTGTGTGGGTTTCCTCGTTAATGAAATGATCAGACCACAATACTTTTGATGCAAATCATTTCATCATTTTTTACCCGCCCTCCTCAGCCAGCACACCCACAAACAGCACCCAAGTCCTCCCACTACGAACCATGGCGGAAGAAGATGAAATTGCCGCCCTTGTCATTGACAACGGGTCTGGAATGTGCAAAGGTGGGTGGTAGCTGTGAAATTATTACTCAGTCGCTGATGTATGCGCGGCGTAAGCGGTGACGAGAGAGGGCGAGGCAGGGGAGAGGAGGGACGTTAGGGTCGTGGGAGGGTGGACCAACGACAAAACGGTGGGGATTAAATGCCCCTAACTGACTACCCTCCCACAACCATGACATGCCGCGGATTCATATTTCTGGGACATTCTGCAAATCGTCATTTGGTTTAGATGATTGTCATTTGTTAACGTCACACCCCGATCGATGATGAACTCATATATATATATTTTTCTATCATTTTTTTGTATCCTCTTCCCATTTTGCAAACTTTACAGCTGGATTTGCGGGTGACGATGCCCCTCGATCGGTCTTCCCGTCATTGATTGGACGTGCCCGACAGCCTGGTATCATGGTGCGTTCATCTTTCGGTCGATGATTTTATTTCATTTGCACATATGTGACTCACCTGTTACCTATATCTTCATCCCCATTCCTTCATCTATCCATTCAGGTTGGCATGGAACAAAGAGATGCCTACGTTGGGGATGAGGCACAGGCAAAGCGGGGTGTCCTCACCCTCAAATACCCCATCGAGCATGGAATTGTTACGAATTGGGATGACATGGAGAAGATTTGGCATCATACCTTCTACAACGAGTTACGTGTCGCTCCCGAGGCTCATCCTGTTCTACTCACAGAAGCGCCTCAGAATCCCAAGGCCAACCGTGAACGCATGACTCAGATCATGTTTGAAACCTTCAATGTGCCCGCCATGTACGTGAACATCCAGGCCGTCCTTAGTCTGTACGCCTCGGGACGTACCACGGGATGTGTCCTTGACTCTGGTGATGGTGTTACACACACAGTCCCCATCTACGAGGGGTATGCCCTTCCTCATGCCGTCGTTCGTCTTGACCTTGCCGGACGTGACCTTACCGACTACATGATGAAAATCTTGACCGAGAGAGGGTACTCACTTACCACTACCGCCGAACGTGAAATCGTGCGTGACATCAAGGAATCCCTTTGCTTCGTGGCAGTTGACTTTGAGGAGGAGATGAAGAAGGCGGCCGAGTCATCGGCACTCGAGAAGTCTTTTGAGCTACCCGATGGTAATATCATCGTTATCGGGAATGAGCGCTTCCGTTGTCCCGAGGTCCTCTTCCAGCCCAACTTGACTGGATTGGAAATGGATGGTATTGCCGACTCAACCTTCCAGACTATTATGAAGTGTGATGTTGACATTCGTAAGGATTTGTATGCCAATATTGTACTTTCGGGTGGAACAACCATGTTCCCTGGGATCAGTGAACGCATGAGTAAGGAGATAACGGCTCTTGCCCCGGCGTCCATCAAGGTTAAGATCGTGGCCCCGCCAGAACGTAAATACAGTGTATGGATTGGGGGTAGTATCCTGGCAAGTTTGTCGACTTTCCAGTCGATGTGGATTAGTAAGGAGGAGTATGATGAGAGTGGACCGTCTATTGTACACAGGAAGTGCTTCTAATTGGGGATGACTCTATTTTGAATGATGTGTTGGGTACGTACTAAGTGGTCGATTTGTTTTTTTGTCGTACTGAGATTTACTATGTTGGCGAATGATGGACGATTGTTGATAAAATCAGATGTGATTGGAATGCGAGAAGCTGCAAACATATGTGACATATAATTCTCATGAGATTGGTTGTGTGTATGGGGGAAGTAAAAAGAGATGCTAGGCCTTATTGTTGTGTGTAGTGGCATTGGGAAGACAAATCTAGGCAATTTGTTTTGCTATATTCTTCTGATTTAATTGAACTTCTCTCTTTCTACATATCGTAATCCTGTTTTATGTTGAAATTTTTCAATTTAGATTACAATCAATTAGACCTGTTGTGGATGGCGGACCTCTTAATGCACTCTAGCTCAATCGTTGATAATTCCTTCATCACCTGTCAGAGGAAAATACTCACGAATACACAGGTATCACACCATGCATCGCAACAAATGTTTACTTCGATACTTCATGACTACTGGTGAACTAATACACTTTACTTTACTCACACAACATTACATAAACAACATCAAGTATGAAATTTTGGCTGATTCAGGTGCGAGCGCCAAGCTCTCAACCTTTTTAATCCTGTCAAACATATTTTGACCAAATATATTTGATCACATATTTGACAAACATAGCTCTATATATCTCTCTAATTCTAGCAACTGGTAGCAACATCTACACTTGTAGGAGCCTAGACATAATGACGAGAGGGCGAAATACTTACTTCTCACTCATAAATGGGTGAGCCAATGCATCCATGGGTGAAACTCTTTCAGTAGGTCGGAATGACAGCATCTTGTAGATCAAATCAACAAAGAGATTGTACTGTCTAGCAGATTGTTCTGTTGCAGTCGTTTTTTTCTTCTTGCTGGCTTCTTTCTCCACAACATCCTTCAATGATGCAATGGGGTTATCACTTGGCACGATTGGCGTAGATGATCGAGCAGCTGCGGATGACGCTGCTGCGTCGGTTGGTCTTTGCTTGATAGTCCATCGATCATCAATTAGTTCAAAGAATTGAAGTCGATTCTGTTCTTCGGCTTTTTGCAACATGTCATCAGGTACCATTCCTAATATCTGTATTGATTGAAAGTGATAACATAAATGTTATAGATACAGAGGTTAGCAAAGGGATCCACTAAACATGAAAATAATCAAATGAGAAAAAAAGAGTAATTTACACTACTCACAGCAACAATCTTTTGCATCTGATCAAATTGATCCGTGCCTGAAAAGAGTGGTTCTCCAGTATGCATCTCAACAAGTATGCACCCTAGGCTCCACATATCTATGGCAACACTGTACGGTAACCCCAGCATTACCTCCGGACTTCTATAAAATCGACTTTGTATATACGAATACATCCTCTTGGATGTCTTACACGAGGAGCCAAAGTCAATAACTTTTATACCACTTCGTTTCGGATGACGGAGTAGTATATTCTCAGGCTTTAAATCACAGTGTATTATATCGATATCTGGCCGGGCAAGGTATGCCAATCCTTTGAGTATTTGTTTGGCAAATTTCCGTATCAAATCTAATGACACACCATTAAAGTGTGTATTCTTAAGTAGCTCGTAGAGGTTGAGTGATAGCATTTCGAATACAATACATTGATGATTTTTATACATGAATGTTGATAGGAGTCGAACTATATTATGTTCATCATTCTCATCATTGTCATTCAAATGTGTCAATAGTGTGATTTCAGTCTTTGCCTGCATTAAAAATGGTTTCTTACTCTTGATAATTTTAATAGCAACTTCTTCATTCGTACGCATATCAGTTGCCTTGACCACCTGACCGAAGGAACCCTTGCCTATCCGTCGTTGGAGTTTATAACGGCCGTCATGTATGAGCTCGTTGGCTGTTAGGATGTAATCGTAATTCTCGTCATCCCAGCCATTATTTTGTGGACCTGGACCTTGAGGATCGGGTGCTCTTTGTGCATTACGTGCGGCTCGTCTAGCCTCACGTCCTGCGTAGTAAACCTGACAAGATTTGAGAGATTTATTCAAGAGACACAGAGAGCGAGAGACGGAGGAATGATATCGAAATCTATAAGCGATGATGCACATTTCATTTTATATTGAACGAAATTCTCCTCGAAACTTGTCAGTCGACGAGAAATTTGATGAATTCGACGACAGTCGTCACAGGAACACAAATTGTTCGGCAATCTAAACAACTACACTTTCTATTTTTTCTCACCTGATTTATTTTCTTATATGTTTCTATCAAGTCGACGCTTAATTTTATTATCGGTCGATCGGTATGCAACCGACCCAACCGTGGCTGTATGAACGATTCATGCTGCATGGGATGTGACTGTGAAGCAGCCAGTTGTGCCGATGACATGCCAGGGGAATAACCAGGTATCATTTGTCCCGTAGGTATGGAGGATGCTGACGACATGATACTACCACCCCCAACTCCACCTACAGCTGTGTACAGTTGCGGTGATGGTTGATGAATGCCATGTTGTGGTCCTCCTAGTGGTGGCAGTCCAGGATGATACATTTGATCATACATTTGACCAGGCTGCGGAGGGAGGTAGCCGATATTAGGTGCATACTGCATCTGTTGCTGTTCATACTGGATCATCTGTTGCTGCTGTTGTGGTGGCAATATGTATCCTGCAATTTGTTGCGCTGCTGAGGAACCCAATTGGGGTTGTTGCTGTTGGGGTGGTAGCTGTGGTGGCTGTGGTTGCTGCTGCCGTCGTGGACTTCGACCCTGTTGTTGGCTGTACGACGACGAGGGTGGGCGCTGCTTCTTACCGCTTTCCCCCTCGTCGCTCTTCATCACGTCAGTGGCGGCACGTAGCCTCTACTATTCGCTAGTTCCTATCCTCTCCTTGTCCATGTTGGTGGCGTCCATCCACTATTACCGCCCCATTACACATAATAATAGGGACGAGGCATCAATAATCAGCAGCACAGAACATTCAATTTTCTTGAATTCAAAAGAAAATGAGGCGTTAAATCGCCAAACGGCAGAAGTCCACCTACGAGCTTTGATGAGGCTAACAAAGCTTCCCAAGAACTCTTACTAAATCAAACTCGTAGAGGCAGTAGTTTACCACAAGAACCGAACAGTGCGGCCCCGCCAAAACGAAAAGGAAAAGTGAAATTAAATGGTCGCCGAGTTGCCGGATGCACTCTCTCTCCCGTCGACGGACATCGTTGAAGCTACAACAACTAATTATTACTGGTGTTCTCGCGGTGCACGTGTGGGCTAGACCGCAGCTACTCCCCGTCTTCTTTGCTGATGTAGTAAGAAACATAAGACGACGAGTGCATCATAAAATAATCATGTCGACGGCCACCTCCTCTAGCGACATTATTCAGAATGTGGCTGCTGCTGCTGATGATGATGATGATGATGATGCCAGTGAAGATAATAATCCAAAGCTAGGTAGACCAGGCATTGTAGTATTTAGTGGTGGGACTGCATTTAATGCAGCATCGGTAGAAATGGCATCACGAGATAATATAGGAGGAGTATCTAGATCGAACAGTCTTGGAAGTCTGGTAGATTTATTGGATACTACGGAAAGCATCATGGATACTACTATAGATACCGCACGAACGAGAATTGATCGTCGAGGACAAGGTTTAAAGGTATGGCACGTCCTTCCCGTAACCGACGATGGTGGTTCCACAGCTGAAATTGTACGAGTGTTGGGTGGACCTGCAGTGGGGGATATCCGTTCACGTCTACTACGATTAGCACCGGGCACAACGAGGGAGGCAAGGGCTGTTCGAAAATTACTCGGTCATCGATTAATTAGTTACGACTCTGTGGATCATAGGAACGATGTGAATAATGACGACGATGTAAATCATGACACAATAAGCACATTGGCACGAAGTGAATGGCTTGATATATTGGAGGGTGGACGTGAGTCGTCATCGTATCGTCAACAATCAGCAGAATGCATAGAAGAAGAACAACAGTATGAGCATCCACTATGGAAGGACGTTTCTGCCCCCTATCGATCAATCATACGTTCATTCCTTGTGCACTTTCACAATCAAGTACTACAGAGACACAATGGCACACGACAATCATCATCTCATCCATCATTTGACTTTACGGGTGGATCTATAGGAAATTTCTTCTTTGCTGGAGCACGTACTTTCTTTGGCAGTTTGCCGGCTGCGATATTTCTGTTTTCGAAAATCGCCATGATACCATCTGCGTCACACGTTATACCCATTTTACTATCCGAGGAACGATGGGTACTGGGAGCAGAGTTAATGGATGGGATGAGGATTCGTGGTCAGTACAGCATTTCTCATCCGAAACCAAAAATTTCTAATGCAACAACATCTCAATCATCTACACCAAGGCAATCAAATCAGAGACAAGGCACTTCTGAATTTAATAGACAGGTTGTAAAGTCAGCAATTGATTCGAGAGAAGCCATTTCTTCACTGCATTCGTCACCCATTAAGCAAATTAGTTATTTATTGCATGATCCTCTTTGGCAACGACAGAATTCAGATAGTAAGACTGGGATGATTGATAATACGAAGCTATGGATGGATCGTCATGTTGTTTTTCCAGAACCCAATCCACATGTCCTAGACGCTATTTCAAATGCAAATTGTGTAGTCTACAGTTGTGGGAGTTTGTTTACGTCGCTGATTCCATGTTTGGTATTGAATGGTATTGGGTCTACGATTGCAAGTTGGAGTATGAATAAAGTCCTGCTTCTGAATGGTTGGCACGACCACGAAACGAGCTGGGCTGATTCCTCGTGTAGCGGTAGTGACAATGGCGAGCAAATTGTTCGACGAATGAATGCTACATCAATTGTTCAGGCTGTGGTACAAGCATTGGATCAAGGGAATAACGACAAGGCGAGTAACAACACTAAAATCATCCCACTGGTGACAGACTACATCACGCATATATTCTATCCATCAGGGACTGAGATTGATATTGATGAAAAATCATTGGCGGAGTATTGCATGTCGAGGAATCAGGCGGCAGCACAGACGCACGATCACCACACATTCATCCAAATCCGAGAGATTGAATCCATTCCGGCAAACACATGTTCAGAAGGTCGTCGTAGCGGAGGGACGTCAAACCAATATGTGTTTAACCCACGGGCACTGGTGGATGCATTGCTTGGCTTGGCTGAAGGAAGTCTTTCACACGACGCCCTGCCACAAAACAATCGAAGTGCTTTGTAAATGATAGCGCGTTCAATTGTTCATTTGCTATGCTAGCTAAGATAGTAACAGTATGAATCAATTATTTCGTAAATTACATACATACACATATGAGGCGCCTATTGCCCATTAAACTTGGGTTTAGTGATAACTATTTTGGACAGTGCGTCTTGAATAATTTTTCAGCAGATGGTATTACTTCGATTTAATTTTCCTGGCGACATTGCCTTCAATCGTTCCTGCGATAATGCCGCATTCGCTACATTCGCCTTGTTCCTTTCCACGACGAGCTGTTGCTGCTCGGCACTTAATAATTGTCTCCTCTTCAACAGTGCACGTGCCGATGGACGAGTGATCCACTCTGGTGCCATCATCTCTCGTACAATCATTTGTAACTCAAGCGTTGTATTCGGCATGGGTAATAGCTTGCCATGTCGTATATCCTGCCATTCGTTTCCATTCTCGGGAAGAGGACGGTTTAAACAGATTTCATACATTGTTGCGCCCAGAGAAAATATGTCGCTCTTCATTTTCAATGTGATGATGGCAATAAAGCGTGAGACTTGTTATTGAATTGAATGTTAGAATATATACATGCTTTATGTTTCATAATGTCTTACCTTGGTCAAATCATCCAACTCTCCACGAAGCAACTCCAAGGACATGTACCGACTATCCCCCTCCTCGACATCATCATGATTTTCAATCTTACTCACAAGACCAAAATCTCCAAGCTTGTACATTCCACTTTTACGGAATATATTCTCCGGCTTGATATCCAAATGTATCATCCCAGTTTCATGCACCAGCTTCAATGCAAGTAATATTTCTCGGAGCAATTTGTACCGCCCTTGTTCGTCAATTACCACCCCACCCTGTCGCATCTGATCCAACAACGTCCCGTCGCACAATTCTGTTTGTATGTATAACCTATTCCCCTCCATCCATGCCTGATGGTATCTTACAATATGCATCGAATTTACACATGCCTTATCACTTAAGGAGGATAATGCAAATACTTCCTGTAACATCCTATCACGATCATTGGTTCCACGTGCCTCACGCTTTGCAGCCTTTATGGCATACAATCGACGATCGGTACGGTTACGAACTGAATATACAGAACCAAAGGTACCATTACCAAGTGTCCCAACTATTTCAAAGTCGGATACGAAGCGTGAGAATGAGTCGCTGCACTTGCCATCATCCTTCCCACTTGCTGGCGGCGAGGCAGGAGTGTATCGACGATGATGAGTATTTCGAATAGGACGTTGTGGAGATGATGGTTTTGTGGCAAAATCCATTTTGATGTCGTTAGTAGTGAATCCTCCTTCGCTATCATAATCTGGCCTACGTATGAAATCATCGCCGTTGTCATTATTTGTTTTGTTCAAGGAACCAATGGGGCTCGTTTCCTCCTCCACAATTGTATCACTGCTTACGCTGCTAAAGCTAAACATTTGAAGGAAGCTATTCGCACGTCCTAATGTACGAAGTCCCTGTGGCCGAGGAGGGGGAGACGAATGTGGTCGATCTTCGGCTACTACCATCCTATCATCATGATCATCCGAGTCGTCATCGAGGATCCGTCGACGAGTCTTCGTCGTCTTCATGGTCGATGGAGGAGGAATTTTGTATGCTGATGACGGTGGTGATGAATTGTCAATTTTATCACCAGTATTCTCATTGCCATCATAGTTGTCTCCGGCAGCAGCAGCGATGACATCCCCATCATTGTCAAGAATCGGCTGTGAGGGTGAGTTGATTTTCGTCGAGAAAGAGGGGAAATTGATAACATCTCGTGGACTAACGTCATCTGTCGTCATCCTATCATTCATAACAATACGTCGACTAAGATCACTGCAGTCGATCCTATCGTTGATGAATCGTTCACCCCGCCCAATGGCAGGTGACGGTGGAGGACACCGAGTACCTCCTCCTCCCTCAACCACGATACTGAGTCGTTTCTTCTTCTTCTTTACGGACGATGATTCACGGAACCAACCTGCTAAACCACCCACGGAATCGTCAATATTATCCACGTCATCACCTCCTTCATCGTCGTCTTGGGTTAGATTAAGGCGTCGTATCTTGGCCCCCACACGCGCAATCAACGACGATGATGACTTATTAGACGATTGGGGTGGGGTCTCTCCATCAAAGCTAAATGATCCCGACAATCCACCGTCCTCTTCGTCAAAATCTTCACCAATGTCAGTCTTACTCTCTTCCTTTTCCACTTCTTCCTCATCGTCATCGGCGATATCCGCCTTTCTCCTTACTGCCACCTCCGTCGCAAAGTCCACGGAGGAGAGGGCCCGACGTTTGCGAGAGCCAATTCTCTCTTCATCACCGCCACCAGGGGGTACGACATTGCGAGTATCATCTTCGTCATTTAATGATAGCGACGACAAGTCAGGCTTGAGGGTTGGCGGAGCACACGCCATCGATCGTGACATGAACAACGGCAACGGAAAATTTATGGCGCTTGAAAGAGGCGGGCTGGGTGTAAAGAATCCTCTGTTCCGACATTGAATTACTGAATCATTGAAGATGACGATGACTCATACGATAGAAATGCGTGTTCAACGCGAGGGGAAAAGTAACAAAATAGAGACGCTTCATCATCGCAGCAAGCAATGCAATGCGCAGTCTGACCGTGTTCTACTATTCCAGCACCATACTAACAACAAGAGCAGTAGCTAGTTTGTCTTCACCAGCGTTTATTCCGGCGCCACCGTCTTCCGTCTTGTCATCAGAGTCTTCATTCCTCCGATCGTCAAGAATAGGATTAATGGCTAGGAAAGGTTCCTCCTCCTCCGCGAACGATGGAGCTTCTTCCACTAACGCAGCATCGGCTGCTTCAACATCTGCACGACAGCTTACCATACACTGGTTCCGTACGACGGATTTACGCTTACATGACAATCCTGCTTTATGTAAATCAGTCGAACTGTCCGCGAAGAGTGGAAGTGGTATACTACCCGTATTCGTGTTTGACACCACACGTGTCTTTGGTTCGACCATAACCGACTATAATTGTATCAAGTGTGGACCCAAACGTGCACAGTTTGTACTTGAGTCTGTAGCCGACTTGCGAAGCAATCTTAAAATACATGGGAGTGGATTACTTGTAGCCGTGGGCAAGCCAGAGGATGTATTAGCTGACATTGCACGTCGAATCACTGCCGAATCTTTTATCAGTGGTAGTGAAATGCTCCACATTAATATCGTATGTCAGGAGGAGGTATGCTCAGAAGAACTAGCAGTAGACAAGGCCATCCGAAGAGAAATGGCAAGTACACTTAAGGGAGGCAAGGGTAAATTCCAATTTCTGACAGTATGGGGTGGGACAATGTATGACCCAAATGATTTGCCATTTGACGATACCGTTGATGGGATACCGGATACCTTCACTCCCTTCCGAACAAAGGTGGAGAAGAATTGTAAGATTGGTTCGCCACTTGCTGTGCCAGTGGATGCTGGTCTTCAATTAGCAAACGATTTGAAAGCGATTGTTGACGGGAGCGGTGGCGCAGGTGTTTGTACATCCTCGATGTTAGAGTACATGCCAACCTTGGCCGAGTTGGGATATACAATCGAGGACATTGAATCGGCAACGACTATCGACGAACGTACGGCAATGCCATCCAAGTATCGTGGTGGAGAAACCTACGCCCTTGCACGTGTCAAAGATTACATTTGGGATAAAGACCTATTGAAGGTATACTTTGATACGCGTAATGGTATGATTGGTTCTGATTACAGTACCAAGTTTTCACCCTGGCTTGCGCATGGGAATGTATCTCCACGGTACATTGCACGTGAGTGTCGTCGTTACGAGGAGGCACGTGTACAGAACAAATCTACCTATTGGGTCGTGTTTGAACTACTGTGGCGTGACTACTTCAAGTTCTTTGCCAAGAAGCATGGCGATAGTATCTTCCAAGTGGGTGGGACCATCGGCGACACTCGCAAGAAGTGGGGTATGAATATGAAAAGCATCCAGGCTTGGAGAGAGGGTCGCACTGGCTACCCATTAGTCGATGCCAATATGCGTGAATTACTGGCCACTGGATTTATGAGCAACCGTGGACGGCAGAATGTGTGTTCATTTTTAACCATTGATATGAATATGGATTGGCGATACGGTGCGGCACATTTTGAGGAGCACCTGCTTGATCATGACGTGCACTCCAATTGGGGTAATTGGTGTTCGGGTGCTGGCATGACGGGTGGACGATTAAATCGATTCAATATTGTCAAGCAGAGTAAGGATTATGACTTTGGTGGTGATTATGTCAGATTATGGTGTCCTGAGTTAACGAATGTACCGGACAAGTATGTCCATGAACCCTGGAAGATGAGTGAGGCCTTGATGTTAGAGTGTGGTGTGAAAATTGGACCTGGCCGGGATTATCCTTCGCCGATTGTGGATCCCAATTTCACCCCCAAGATCCTGAACGACAGCGGAGGTAGAGGAGGGTCAGGAGGAGGAGGAGGAAAGGGGTCCAGAAATGATCGTGGAGGAAGAGGTGGTGGTGGCAGAGGAGGCAATGGCAGCAGCAATCACAATCGTGGACGAGGTCAGCGACAAGACATGAAGAGTCTCAAGACAGGCTCTTATGCATTTGATCAAGGCCCTTGATTTGATTCAAGTATTTAAACGTGTCAATAAAAAAGTAAATAATAATTATTAGAAGGAAAGGTTTTTAGAAGTGATTTGCGAAGAACATACAAGGTGTCAAGGTTGAGGAGGCTCTCATGCAACGGCTCGAGAAGGAGTCACTTCGACTCGCAAATGACATTAAAGAGAAGGAAGTTGAGAACGAAGTGCTTCGTGAACAAATCATTGCACTCCAGAGCGACATCAAAAAATCTAATAAAATGAAAGACGAGTTATCCAAGGTAAGTTAGGAAGTGGAGTTGCAATCCTCTTTGTATCTGCATTGAGTGACAAATAACACACACTCTCACATAGATGATTACACTGCATTTCAGCTTCAGGGACAAACCACCATTGAGCAAAAGTCATCAAAAGTCCAACTGATAATTGAATGTCGAAAGCTATCAAATGATAATGAGGCAAGAGGGATACTTATTTCTGAGCTGAAAGCCCAATTGAAAAAGTTGAGAATGAAGACATTCCCTTGTATTCTGGCAAAAAAATAAAACCAATTAGTCTTATTGGTAAACTTTCTCAGATCACATGATTCTTTTTTCCAATGTGCTTCTAAACGTCTTGATCAATAATTGTGTCATTAGCATCAAATCTTGTACTTCTGCTTCTGATTCTCTGTGCATCTAGACTCCCAGACACAGTAGAAGGTGCTGAACTGCTTTATAGATGTATAAAGAAGACCTCCTATGAGTATGAAGGGAATGGGGGGTCTCAATCATTACTTACAACATCAACATGATTGACATGATATCTATAAGTCAAAAGCCCACAGAATCTCGCTGATTTTACCTCTCACCCAGAGCAGTTATCAGTGTGGGGTTGCATCCTAATGACCACTGGCCAGGTAAGAGCTGTTGAAACACATTATATATGTATGAAGTCAACATGCTATGAGTATGAAGTGTATGGGATGCTCCAATCATAACCAATAGGATGATTCAAGTGAGAAACCACGTGAATCTACCACCTTAGTATTTGTGAGACCAATCATATATCAGGCTGGGGTTGCATCCATATGACTGCCAGTCACAGCAGTAGTAGAAGATGCAGAAACACTTTTTATATGTATAATCTTCCATGAGTATGAAATGGGCGGGGTGCCTCAATCATAGCAAACAGCATGATACAAGTCAAAAGAATCTCCTACTGCCACTTTGAGTGTGAGACCCAGCACATATGAGGTTGACGTTGCATCCTTATCATTAATCATGACAGTACCACTAGCCACAATAGAATGTGCTGAAACACTTTATATATATATATAAAGAGGATCGGATGTGAGTATGAAGTGGGTGGGGTGTCTCCATCATAACCTTCAGCATCATGATACAAGTGAGAAACCAAGAGAATCTCCTACTGCCACCACTGTGACTGTGAGACTCAGCAGCATAGAACAGGTTGGGGTTGCATCCTTATGACCACTAGCCACAATAGAAACACGGAAAGATATTATATATGTATGAAGTAGACTTGAATTGAGTATGAAGTGGGTAAGTGGGTGGGTGCCCCAATCATAAAACTTCGAATATCGCGCTGTTGTTGTAGAAGTAGTAGCCACGGCTGTCACCATCTCCGTGGCAAAAGGAATGGCCACCTCATATTATTGACTAATATGTGTATCAGTGGTTTGAGGGCCCAATTCACAGCATACCATTACCATTACTTTCACCATAATGTCAAGCACCAAACTTGGCCAAGTCTTTTGAGATTGTGATGAAAGTGGAGTAAGGACACAGTCATACAACTGCCCACCACATATAAAGTATACCGAACACCTATTATATGTATGAAGTGGATCTAGTATGAGTATGAAGTGGATGAGAGGACTTATCATAACAAAATAGAAACATTTCAGCTACTACTCCTACTCCTCAGGCTGCAACTTGCAGAGTGATGGTATGTTATGGTATGGTGTTGCAACCTTATGGCCACCCACCACATATAAAGCATGCCAAGCACCTTTTATATGTATGAAGTGGATCTGATATAAGTATTAAGTGGGTGGGAGGTCCCAATCATATCCTACAGCATGTCACCTGTGAGAAACCAACTCAAAATCCTAGGACATTGTCTAGAGTGATGGTATGTTTTGGTGTTGTGGCATTATGACTGCCAGTGCCAGCCATGGTTGAAGGCTTTTAAACACATTATATAGGTATGAAGTGAATCTAGTAAGAGTATGAAGGGGATGGGAGGTCCCAATCATATCCTACAGCATGTCCCCAGTGAGAAACCCACTGAAAATCCTACGACTGTGCCCACTCCTTCTAGAGTGATGGTATGGTATGGTGTTGTGGCATTATGACTGCCAGCCATGGTTGAAGGCTTTTAAACACTTTCTATAGGTATGAAGTGAATCTGGTAAGAGTATGAAGGGGATGGGAGGTTCCAATCATATCCTACAGCATGTCCCCAGTGAGAAACTACGACAAAATCCTACGACCCAGCCCACCCCTTTTAGAGTGATGGTATGGTATGGTGTTGTGAAACTATGACTGCCAGCCATGGTTGAAGGCTTTTAAACACTTTCTATAGGTATGAAGGGGATCTGGTAAGAGTATGAAGTGGATCCTAGCCTTAACTTTGTCATGGTGGTGTGATTTGTACCGAGATAGCAGGGGCACCAGGCCAACACATGGCAGTGATGTACTATGGAGAGATAATGAACCCATATGCCTATTCACAGCAATAGAATGTGATTGAATACCTTCTATATATCTAATATAGGTGTGAGAGTGTTTCTGAAGTGGTCCAAAGCCACTACATACTCACACCATTTGTCCCAGCTGCCAGCTGGGTGCTGGGTTTTAGGCATTGTCCGCAGGCGGGGAGCCTTTTTCCTACTTTCGGACTACAGGACTTTGTGTAATATGTAATTATGTGCTACATACTCTTGAGTACTGCACCTCGTCCACACGCAGGATTTTGATGTTTCGTACTTTCGCATTCCAAAAAACAGAGTTGAAATTTGGCGGGATAAATAGCAACGGCCTCACCAACGAACTTTCTTCTTCCTTTCTCTTTTCTCGGAAGATTCTTTCTTTTTCATACTTAGTTCCTTTGTACCATAAATATCTAGGTAGTACATACGAAAAGCCGTTGTTCAAAATGAAAATTGGCCAATTTCAGGGGGGGTCCGGATTAGTGTCTCAGCTCAAACAGGATGTGCAAGTCCGGATTCCGGACTTGCACAAAGGGAGAAGAGACATTACTATCCGGACCCCATACGTAGAAGAAAATACATAATTACATAATTATGGGGGTCCGGAAGTCCGAAAGTCGGGTTTTTTCTCCCGCCTGCGGACTTTGCCTTAGGTACAACTCACCCAAAAACAGTGTATATATGTCAATATTATGGCTTTACCTCAACGACAATGTTATTTTATTGACTAATCATACTTAATAACATTATATTAATGATTGATAATGATCAAAGTACCATTATTGAGGCACCAGAGGTATATAAGTCCATCCCCACTCACTTCCCGAGTAAAAACCAACGACAAAACGAACCGTGAAAAAAAATGTCGCCTTTGACAACTTTGATGGACATGTTATGGTCAATTATATTGAACCAAACTGAGGTTTGATCACTCAGAAACAATTTTGGGACCATTTCAAAAATTGACATTTCTATGGCCGGACCCCCTACCGATTCGGGTAATTCGTCATCTAAATAATCCTCCATCCTTGTCTTGCCAGGGAGATGAGGTCACGGCCTGGTGAAGAGCGAGTGGCAATGCTATCGGCGCCCCGCTGCCAATGCGGCCCCGGCCCCATCGGTGCTGCTCATTCACAATGTATATATGGCCGCGGTGACTGCTAAAGTGAAAATTGGATAAATACCCACCCTAGAATTTCCTGCTTTCCCGCAAGAGACGATTGGTGTGCTGGGGAGGTGCCAACTTTCCGCCTCGTAATATGGTAACTCGCGGCGCCAGCCGCAACTCGCGCCAACTCGCGCCCGCGAGTTTGCGAGTGAAGCGAGCTCTGCTTCTGACGCGAAGCGAGCTATGACCGCGGGC
>Ga0247843_1005441_pt1 | contig 17713 bp, 15 predicted proteins | sample LaCruzMarch2017__FD_192420 | JGI IMG/M metagenome (GOLD analysis project Ga0247843, IMG submission 192420) | Freshwater microbial communities from meromictic Lake La Cruz, Castile-La Mancha, Spain - LaCruzMarch2017_8m | ecosystem: Environmental > Aquatic > Freshwater > Lake | place: Spain... | reverse complement strand
AAGCAAAAGCAAACCCAACGCTGGGAGACCACCAAGGCCACGGCCGAGGCGTGCTATGCGCTGCTGAGCACAGGCAAGGCCGATTTCAACACGCAGCCCATGGTGAGCATCACTTTAGGCAACGAGACCATCGACCCGCGCAAAGACCCCGACATGAAGACCGAGGCGGGAACGGGCTACTTCAAGACCAACTGGACGGGTAAGGCCATCACGCCCGAAATGGGCAACGTGACCGTGACGAAGGACAACAAGGGTGTGGCTTGGGGAGCGGTCTATTGGCAGTATTTTGAGGATCTAGACAAGATCACCGGGGCGCAGGACAACCCCATCAAGATGGAACGCGAGGTGATGCTGCGCGAAGACACGCCCAACGGCCCTGTGCTGCGGCCTTTGGATGCCAAAACGGTGCTCAAAGTGGGAGACAGAGTGCAGGTGCGCATCGTGCTGACCACCGACCGCCACATGGAATACGTGCACCTGAAAGACATGCGAGCGGCCAGTTTCGAGCCGCGCGAACAGCTCTCTGGCGCGGCCTATCAGGAGGGTGTGGGCTATTACCGGAGCACAACTGATGCGGCCATGAATTTCTTCTTTGGATACTTGCCGAAAGGCACGTTCGTCTTCGAGTATGGCCTCAATGTGACCCAAGCTGGCGAGTTCAGCAACGGTATCTCGCAGTTGCAGTGCATGTATGCACCGGAGTTCACCACGCATAGTGAAGGGTTAAGGATGCGGGTGGAGTGAGTTGTCTTAGAGGCCTCAGACTTAGCCTACAAATAATGAATACAATAAGCCCCTACAAACGCAATGTATCTATGATAATTTTGGAATCTCTACGAATAGCGTTTTGAGTAAAGACATCGGTTGCATTCGTCTTTGCAAAGAAAACGCAGTGGATTTTTCCTAAGAGCCGACAATATGAAAAAAATACTTTCTCTCTCTGTAATCTGGATTTTTGCGACTAGCAGCGTGTTTGGACAGTCACAACTTTTGCCGCACAGCAAATTGGCCGAAGGGTGTTTCAGAGACAGCACACTGACCTACACTGGAAATGGCGATATATCTGCAAAACGGGTTTTTCATACCAATCAATCTGGACTTCTAGAAAGTGAGTATTTCTATCAATGGAAGGGTGGTACTTGGGTGGCAGAAGGTCTTACCACTTTTGTGTACGACCAAAAAGGCAATGTCATTGAAATAATGAAGGAAAGACCGAGCCTATATGATTGTTCACAAGGAGAATATGCTGTTTTCACTTACGACAAATTGAATAGAATGAACTCAAATACTTACCACAGAGGGAGTAGCCAATATTGGGAAAAGGAAAATGAAACTTCCTATACCTATGATTCTATTGGAAGAATAGCGGAATCTGTTTTACGCATGTGGAATGAAGATTTAATCATAGGCAAGAAGGTGCATGCGTATGATTCAGTCGGGAATGAAGCCTCATGGATTTGGCAGAAATGGAATGGAAGTGGTTGGGAATTATCCGCTCAACAGATCTTCGAGTATGACAGTTTGAGCAATAAGGTAGAAGAACTTGTTCAGGAATTGCGTGACGGTGTCTGGAAGAATGACTCCAAAAAGCAGTTCTCCTATGATGCAAACGGAAATCAGATTGAGAAAGTAGAGTTCAATTGGATTATGAATGAATGGCGCCCTTTTTTGCGAGTAATTACTACTCATGATAACCACAATAATCCTTACAAACAACTTCATCAAGACTGGAATAACAACACTTGGACCACTGTGTGGGATGTTCACCGATACTTCAACTGCATACCCTTTGGCAAAGCGGGAAGCGGAGATAATCGGAGCCTAAAAATTTGGCCAAACCCTTCATCGGGCGAGTTGAACGTCAGTTTAGATGGGATAGAACAACCATTATGGGTGACCGTGATGGCCATGAATGGTCAGCGGGTGTTGCAGCAATCTTTTACGTCAACGATGAATACTGAGGCGTTAGAGGCTGGTTCATACGTTATTGAGGTTATGACAGGTAGCACAATACACCGCGCCCAATTCGTAAAGAAATGAGGCGAAACAACAATATCTCATGGCAGGCGAGTTCAGCAATGGCATCTCGCAGTTGCAGTGCATGTATGCGCCTGAGTTCACCACGCATAGTGAAGGGTTGAGGATGCGGGTGGATTGAGGCTTGAAAGTGCTACTTTTGGCTATGCGGACTCTTCTTTTACTTCTTTCTTTAGGGTATTTCTTTGGTGTAAAGGCTCAAACTTCAACATTTGCCGACTCCTCTGCCCAATGGATTTATGTGACACAGACAAGCGAGTGGCCGTGGGCTCCGTTGCCTTCTGACTTTACGACATCTAGGTATTTTCTTTCTGGTGACACTATTATTAACTCGCAGGTTTACACTAAGGTCTATTTCCAGCATTCGGTAACAAGCCTTTCTCAAAGTCAATACACCGCCTATCTAAATTTGCTGATGCGTATTGATGGAGGCCGCGTGAGCCTACATAGGTTGACAGATACAGATTCTTGGAATCTATTCCTGCCTATCACCAATCCTCAAGTGGACGAACCAATAGTTATTTTCGATTTTGACGCTTTGGTCGGTGATACCATAACCCATCTGGTGACTATAAATCCCTACAATCAGGGTATTGACTCCATCTATTCAGTGATTACTGAAAAGGATAGCGTTCTGGAGAATGGGACATGGTATCGCACGTACTCTGCAGTTGAATACCAATCTCACAGAGATGCTATTGGAAATTGGGATTCTGAAATAATCGGTGATTTTGGATCCTACAAAAGAGAGCCTTTTGGCTCTGCTCAAACAGGTCTGTTCGGAGTGTTCATTCCACTCTCTGCGCTTAATACCATTTCTTGGATGTCATGTTTCGATTCGGATGACTTTCAGTTCAGCAGCAACTCATGGACAACTTGCCTGAATGTCTCTATTCCTAAAACTCCGGAGTCAGAAAACTGCATGGTTATCAAAGGCAGCTTAATAGAACTTAATTGCGGACCTGGTCAAGCGCGAGTATCTGTAACAAATACAATGGGTCAGATAGTTTATTCGGCAACTTTATCTCAAAATGAGAATCTTGACCTATCCCATCTTTTAAAGGGAGTTTATGTTCTATCAATGGAGTCGAAAACGTTCTCTACATCCAAAAAGGTTGCTGTTATGGATTGAACAAAGCCGTTTGGAAGCGAGTAGATTTTAAAGGACTAGAATTAATTAACGGCTTCTCAGAGTTGCAGTGCATGTATGCGCCTGAGTTCACCACGCATAGTGCGGGGGTGAGGATGAGGGTGGATTAACTATTCCCGAAATATGGGCAAAGGGGGTGTTTTGTTCTGAATTATTTGATGAAGCATCAAATTCTTTTGATGAAGCATCTGATCTTTTTGATGAGTGTTCAAATTCTTTTGATGAAGCATCTAATCTTTTTGATGAAGCATCTAATTCTTTTGATGAGTCATCCGATCTTTTTGATGAAGCATCTAAAAGTTCAGATGATTTCGATACTTGAGCTGAATTCCTGATGCGGGTTCGACAGTTATAGTGGATGTTCGGTGTTGTAAGCGCAAAATTGACTTTATTTGTAGGACATAAAACCTACAATCATGCGTGTTCTTTCACTCCTGACATTTCTGATGGCACTGAATGTGCAACCACTGTGGGCACAATGCATCCTTGATTTGGGCGCTGATACTGCGCTGTTCTGCGAGGGATCTTGTGTTCCGATTGATGCCGGTTCCGATTGGGTATCGGTCAGCTGGTCAACTGGAGAGACCACTGCTGCCATTTGTGCGCAACAAACGGGATGGCATGTGGCGACAGTGACAGATGCGTTCGCTTGTGCAGCCAGTGATTCTGTTTTTGTAATTCGACTTATCCACTCTGCTCATGCGGAAGAACAAGAGGTGTGCGCAGGCCAGTTAGTTGAAATGAGAGGACTTCTTTCAGCAGAAATCCAATCTATTGGAAGCTATAATCAAATAACCTACTTACCAGATGGCAGTGGGGTTAATTATGAAACGAACATTCTGGTGGAGGACATGCCAGCAGGGAGCGTGTATGAAGGGGGTGCGGGATTTTTGGAAATATGTGTGAACATGGAGCACAGCTATCTTGGTGATTTAGAAATGATGCTCACCTGCCCAAATGGCACAAGTGTCAATATTTTCAATGCATACACAGGAAATGGCTTGTTTCCTGGGGGCACTGGTGGAGGAGGCACTTATTTGGGACAAGCCTTGGACAATGGTAATGGCACTCCAGGAGTTGGTTGGGATTACTGTTTCTCAGATATGGCCACTTGGGGAACTTTGGGAAATGAATACGGTGATGGAAATACTGTTCCCGCTGGTGGAACGACACCCGGAAACGCAATGGCTCCAGGGACTTATCTTCCGGAAGATTCTTTTGCTGCGTTGATAGGTTGCCCATTGAATGGAGACTGGACCATAACTATACGCGATAATCAAGGTATAGATGATGGCTACATCATGTTTTGGGGCATAGGCATTGCAGCTGATTTAGGCCCTGTGGACTATAGCTGGAGTAATGGCGATGTTTCTCAAACGATTACTGCACCAGTTACAGAAACAGAAATGTGGGTAGATATGACTCTCCAGGGCGTTATGTGTAGCGACACCGTTTCATTTGTTGTCAATCCATTACCAGAAATTTCGTTGGGCATTACAAACTCAACTTGCAATGAGAGCACAGGAATCATTGAGCCTTTCTTTACCGACTCATTTTTCATCTACCTCTTTGGAGAACTTGATTTTCCGTTGCCATCCTTTGGTCTAGATCCTGGACTCTACAACGTGAGCGTTTATTCTCCTGAAGGCTGCATATCGGATACGCTGATTGAAATTTCATTGGCTATAGATTCGGTGGATAACATCACGGGTGCAACCGTGGTTTTTCCCAGTCAGGAGTTCACCTATTCGGTGCCGTTTAGCGAATGCCTCAATTATTTCTGGACCATTGAAAATGGAGTTATTGTTTCGGGGCAAGGCACCAATGAGGTAACCGTATTCTGGAACGACAGCATTTCGGGATGGATTTCGGTAAGTATGTCGGAGACCCGCTCGTTTGAACAGACAGTCATACTGTATGTAGGTACTGCAACGGGTATCGGTGAAATAAATGCGGCCAATATCCAATTGGGCCCAAATCCATTCACAGCGGAGATTAACATAAGCAGCGATACAAGGATTCACACAGCGGAGGTACTTGATGCAACAGGCCGAGTGGTGTTTCGCACCTCAAATGTGAATGGCACCAAGGCTGTTTTGGCTTTAGAGTCGCTTCAGGCAGGGGCTTATTGGCTAATTCTTGAAACAGACAAGGGAAGAATTTCTGAGCAAATACACAAACAATAGGAAGTTTCTGTTAAAACAAATTGCAGAAATTACCCTACTCCACAATCCCGTTAGCATAGGCAAAGCGAATAAGGCCAGCTATGTTGTGTATGTCGAGCTTGTTCATAAGGTTGGTGCGGTGGGTATCGGCAGTGCGGGAACTGATAAAGAGCTTGTCGCCAATTTGTTTGCTGCTCAATCCTTCAGCAATTAACCGCAGTACTTCGCGTTCGCGATCGGTAAGTTCGGCAGGTGCGCCACTAGAAGCAGTAAGCACTTCGCGTTCGGCCATTTTTTTCGATACTTCTTCCGAAAAATATTTTTGGCCTTGCATCAATTTGCGAATGGCCAGCAGGAGTTCATCGCGGTCTATGTTTTTGAGCACATAACCATCCGAACCGCAGTCCATGAGCTTTTGCACCATGGCACGTTCACTATGCTGAGTAAGGGAGAGCACTTTCACATCGGGCATGGTGCGTTTGATGCGTATGGTGGCCTCCATACCGTCCATCACGGGCATGTCTATATCCATCAGCACGATGTCCACTTTCAGCAGTTTCAATAGGTCTAACGCCTCTTTGCCATTGCTGGCTGTTGCCACGCAATCGAAACCTGGGGCATCGTCTAGCAAGGCTCTTAAACCATCTAGCACAATGCGATGATCATCTACTACCAACACCCTTATATCGTTCATGCTAATGGAATTCTAATGGTGGCAACAGTGCCTTGCAAGGGGCTGGGTACATAGGTAACCTCGCCATGCAATGCCTTGGCGCGACTACTAATGTTCATCAATCCAATACCGTTTCGGTTGGTTTGGTCTTCGTAGGCAAATCCCTTTCCGTTGTCTTCTACCACCAACACAAGGTGGCTGGCCGTTTTGAGCAATTGCACCGAAACGGCCTGGGCTTGGGCGTGTTTGATAATGTTGGTAATCAGCTCTTGTGCAATGCGGTAAAGGCTCACCTCCACGGTTTCGTCAAAGCGGATGCCTTCTACCTTATGGTGTTCGAACTGAAACTGGATGTTGGCTTGGCCTAGGGTTTTGTCAAGCAAATCGGCCATGGCAGGCACCAAGCCCAGCTCGCTCAATGCCCGTGGCATCATGCGGTGGCTTATGGTGCGTACCTCGTCTATGGACGCGTCTAACATAGAGGCCGTTTCTTTGAATTCGGCTTCTTGTTCTGTGGGCAAGGCGGATAGTTTGCGCAGTTGGTTTTGCAACCGAAGTTTTAAGCCTGTAAGGCCCTGCACCACGCCATCGTGCAAATCTTTGGCAATGCGTTTGCGCTCTTCTTCTGTGGCTAAGAGCACAGCGCGTATGCCCATTTCGCGTTCCACAATAATGGCTGCATCGCGCTCGGCTTGCGCTTTACGTTTGGTGTGTTGAAAATAGAACAAGCCAAACAGCGCCAAAATAATGAGGGCCGAGATGAGGATGATAATGTAGCGGTTTCTGCGCTCGGCTAGCAGCGAAGTTTCTGCCACCATGCGCTCTTGCTCGTGCAGCTGCTTGTCTTTCACCACGGTGCGATACTTCAATTCCAACTCCTCCAACGCCTCGCTTCTTTCAAGATTTAGGAGGCTGTCTTTCATAATATCCATGCGCAGCAACAAGCGTGTAGCTTCCTGAAAGTTGCCTTGGTCTCTATTTACAAGGGCTTTTTCGTACAGTATTTTCCAGTAGAGTTTGGCATCTTCCTTTGGGTCTACTATGCTAGCGGCCTTGTTGAGACATTCTAACGCTTTAGCCGAATCCTTTTGCCTACGTTTTACTGCTCCCATATAAAACAGCGTAGAGGCCGATGATCTATTGTTGCCCAAGCGGGTGCTTATTTCCAAGGCCAACTCAAACTGCTGGATGGCCTCATCATATTTTTTTTGTTTCTGATAAAGACTTCCTAAATTGTGATAGCATTTGGCAAGACCATAATCGTCTTTCAGCTGCAATTTGAGAGGAATGGCCAAATTGAGATAACGTGCAGCCGAATCGCGCTGACCCAAATCATCATAGATAAGTCCAATGTTTCCATAGCTAGCGGCAATGCCATAATTATCCTTCAACTCAAGGCGAATACGCAAAGCTTTGAGGCTATAAGCAAGACCTTCCTTATAGTTGCGGTCTTCCCAAAGCACAAGACCAATATTGTTGTAGGTATTTGCCAGTCCTTTTTGGTCATTTAGCTTCTCGAACAGCGTGGCCGATTGCACATAGTAGGTTACCGCTTTCTCCAATTCTCCTAGGTTCCATTGTATAAGGCCAATGTTGTTTAGCGCCCCAGCCGTGGTTTTTGCATCGCCTCCTTTTTTAGACAAATACACCGCGTTGTGATAATACAGCAGGGCGGAGTCGGACAAATGTTTAATGTCAAACGCCACGCCCATTCGGTTAAAAGCCTTGGCTTCGCTGCTCAAGTCTTTCTGCTTTTGCGCAAGTTTCACCGCCTTCTTGCCATAATAAATAGCCGAATCGGGTTGGTTAAACACGTAGGCCCAGCACAAATCATTCAGCAATTCTGGGGTAAACTTCCCAGTGCGATACACCTTGAGCATGCTATCCAACTTGGCATCTTGTGCCAGCAATGAAGCACTACTGCTAAAGAGCAGGCAAAAAACTATCGCGCGAAACACACCTATTCGTCCTAACATGGGCATTGGGATTGCTGCGAAGATAGCATTCGGAAATGTAGCACAACAGCGAAGCTATAATTGTGTTCGGAGCTGGAGTGTTTTAAGCAGAATAGCCGATTTACACAGGTACACGAACCATAACCACTGTGCCATTGCGCGGGCCAGGTTCAAAACTCACTTCTCCATTTAACGTGCTCACTCGGCTGCGAATATTGGTAAGGCCAATTCCACTAGCACCTGCATTGGTTTGTGCCATACCCACTCCATTATCTTCTACCATTAGCAAAATATGGGTAGACGACCGCATCACTTGCACCCCAACTTCGGTGGCTTTGGCGTGTTTCAATATGTTGTTTACCAACTCTTGGGCAATGCGGTAGAGGCCTATTTCCAAGGCTTCGTCAAAGCGTTGGCCTTCCATTCCGCGTTGGTCTAGCGTAAAATGGATGCCCGCAGCGCCCAAGCTTTTTTCGAGCATATCGGCCATTGCAGGCATCAATCCCAGCTCGGCTAATGCGCGGGGCATCATGCGATGACTAATGTCGCGTATTTCGGCAATGGCAGCATTCAATAGCTGTTGCGATTGGGCTTGGTCGTGCTGCTGCGGGCGTTGCAACCTAAAGTTTAGCCCTGTGAGGGTTTGCACAATGCCGTCATGCAAATCTTTGGCTATGCGTTTGCGTTCTTCCTCCGTGGCAAGAATTATGGCGCGCAGTCCACGCTCGCGTTCCAAAATAATGGCGGTGTCGCGCTTGGCGGCTTCCCGTTGTTTGTTGCGTTGAAGCACAAAAAAAGCCAGCAACAGAATGGTAAATGTCGCACTGGCCAAGGCTACCATCCATACCCGTTGACGCGATACCACCAATTGTTGTTCGGTTTTCTGCTGGCGCAAAAGGCTATTCTCGCGGTCTTTCTCCAAGGTTTCGAAACGTAATTCTAGCTCCGTCACTTGCCGTGTGCGCTGGTCGGTTTGCAAACTGTCGGTTATGGCAGCATAGGCGCGGTGCATTTGCAGGGCAAAGAGCAGATTGCCCCCAAGCTCGTAGGCTTTTGAAAGTTGGGCAAAGCAATAGCGTGTCATAAACGGATAGGCTTGGGCTCGGCTTTGGTCCAACGCACGGTTGTACCAAAAAATGGCAGAGTCGGATTGTGTTGCCGCCAGAAAATAATCGCCAAAGCAGGCATAGTTTTCCATTATGCCAAACGCATCCTTGCGCAGCACACGAATGCGATAGGCTTCGTCAAACACTTGGCGTGCGGCCACTAAGTTTTTACGCAACAAATGCACTTCGCCCAGTTTGTTGAGGCTAAACGGAATGCCCAAACTATCGGCAAACAGGCGCTTGAGATTCAGGGCGCGGTTGTAGTAAAAAAGCGAGCTGTCTAAATCTTTGGCCAACAGTTTAATTACACCATAGTTATCGTACACCGCAGTGAGGCGCCCCGAATCCCCTTCGGCTTCCAACATGCGCATGCCTTTTAGCATATAGTTGGATGCACGGGGCAGGTCGCGGGCTTTCATCTGAAACCCAAGGCTACAGTATTGGTCTCCTTCTTTTGCTTTCCATCCCAAAGCTTGAAACAAACGAATGGCCTCCTGATTGTGTACCACACTCCGCTCGTTTTGCCCCTTGAGATAGGTAACGATGGCTAACCAACGATGGGTTTCGGCCTTGCCGTGGGTGTAGCCCAACTCTGTGGCATAGCGCAGTGCTTTGGTAAAAATGGTCAGGCTTTCGTCCAAATGAGCGACCACTTCATCATAAGGAAGTGCAGTAGCTGTATCTATATATTGCTTGCCAACAAGGGTCTCGAACCTAGCGAAAGTATCGGCATTGCCCTGAGCGCTAACACAAAAGGGAAGTAAATAGAGCAGTACAACAAATGCCAAGCGCATTGGTCAAAGCTATCGAACTTCTAACGCTTTTTGGTTTGGGAGAATCACAACGGAATATTCCCGTGCTTTTTTCGTGGCAACGTCTTGGCTTTGTTTTTCAGCATACCGAAGGCACGAATAAGCTTTTCGCGGGTTTGGGAAGGAAGAATAACTTCATCAATATAACCCCGCTCTGCTGCGCGATATGGATTGGCAAAATGCTCTAGGTAATCGGCTTCTTTCTCTTTAAGCTTGGCATCAGGGTCGGAGGCAGCTTTTATCTCACTTCTGAAGATAATTTCGGCAGCGCCTTTGGCTCCCATCACCGCAATTTCGGCTGTGGGCCAAGCATAATTCATATCGGCTCCTATGTGCTTGCTGTTCATCACATCGTAGGCCCCACCATACGCCTTGCGGGTAATCACCGTTATTCTTGGTACGGTTGCTTCGCAAAAGGCATAGAGCAATTTGGCTCCGTTGGTAATGATGCCATGCCATTCTTGGTCGGTTCCAGGAAGAAAACCGGGCACGTCTTCAAACACCAATAACGGAATGTTGAAGCAATCGCAAAAGCGCACAAAACGTCCACCTTTTTGCGAAGATTTGATGTCTAACACACCGGCCAACATCGCAGGCTGATTGGCTACAATGCCGATGCTTCGTCCGCCTAAACGAGCAAATCCCACAACGATGTTTTCGGCAAAATCTTTGTGAACTTCCAAAAACGAATCTGAATCGCACACTTCGGCAATCACTTCCTTGATGTCATACGGCTGATTTGGATTATCGGGAATAATGCTGTCCAACGCTGGGCGCAATTCATTGGCGGGTGTGTACGCCAATGCAGGCACCTGTTCCTCGCAGTTTTGAGGAATGTAGCTCAGTAGTTTCTTGAGGTGTTCAATGCATTCCAAATCATTGGCTGATGAGAAATGGGTCACCCCGCTTTTGGTGCTGTGCGTACTTGCACCTCCCAATTCTTCGCTGGTTACCTCTTCATGCGTCACTGTTTTTACCACGTTGGGTCCGGTCACAAACATGTAGCTGCTGTCCTGCACCATCATTACAAAGTCAGTTAGTGCTGGCGAATACACCGCCCCACCAGCACAAGGCCCCATAATGGCCGACAACTGCGGAATAACGCCCGAAGCCAGTGTGTTGCGGTAGAATATATCGGCATACCCGCCCAAACTCACCACACCTTCTTGGATGCGCGCTCCGCCAGAATCGTTGAGGCCAATAACTGGAGCTCCATTCTCCATGGCCAAATCCATAATGCGGCAAATTTTGGTGGCATGCATCTCTGCTAGCGATCCTCCAAAAACAGTGAAATCTTGTGCAAAAACATACACCGTTCGGCCATTGATGGTACCATAGCCTGTAATTACACCATCACCTAAAAACTTCTGGCGTTCTAAGCCAAATTCGTTGCTGCGATGGGTAACAAACATCCCGATTTCCTCAAAACTACCTTCGTCCAACAGAAAATGAAGCCGCTCTCTGGCCGTCATTTTTCCTTTGCTGTGCTGCGAGTCAATGCGGTCTTGTCCGCCTCCAAGCTTGGCCTGTTCTTGTTTCTCGGTTAGTTCAGAAATCTTGTTTATCATGGAATAATGGTGTGAAATGAACTGGTCAATTATACCATTGCCAGACGTAGAAATGAATCAATAAGCGGACTTAAATTGGTCTAAGAAGCGCTTATCATTTTCGAAGAAAAGACGTAAATCCTTTACTTGATATTTGAGCATGGCAGTGCGTTCTAATCCCATTCCGAACGCAAATCCCGAATACACATCTGGGTCGATGCCACAGTTTTTAAGCACGTTTGGGTCTACCATCCCACAGCCCAACACCTCAAGCCAACCGGTTCCTTTGGTGATGCGGTGGTCGGCTTCGGTTTCTAAGCCCCAATACACGTCCATTTCGGCACTGGGCTCGGTGAATGGAAAATAAGACGGGCGCAAGCGAATATTGGTTTCTGGGCCATAAAACTCACGGGCAAAATAGAGCAACGTGTCTTTCATATCGGCAAACGACACGTTTTTATCAATGTACAATCCTTCTATTTGATGGAAAATGCAATGCGCACGAGATGATACCGCCTCATTGCGAAACACACGGCCAGGTGCTAAAATGCGAATAGGCGGTTTTTGATTTTCCATTACCCGCACCTGAATGGAAGAGGTGTGTGTGCGAAGCGCGAAATCAGGGTCTTTGGCCACAAAGAATGTGTCTTGCATATCGCGTGCTGGATGTTCTGGAGGAAAATTCAGCGCTGAGAAATTATGCCAATCGTCTTCTATCTCTGGGCCTTCTGCCACAGTAAAGCCAATACGCTGAAATATGCTAACCACTTCTCTGCGCACCATCGAAACAGGATGGCGCGTTCCCATTTCAATTGGAAAAGGTGGAACCGTTAAATCTACATCGGGCATTGGGCCTCCTGCCGAACTATTTACCTGTGCTTGCGCCTCCTCAAATTTTCCTTCAGCAAACTGCTTGAGAGCGTTCAGTTGCTGACCATACGCCTTTTTTTGGTGGTTGGGCACTTCGCGAAATGCATCAAACAATTGCCCAAGCAATCCTTTCTTGGAAAGGTACTTGAGGCGATATGCTTCCAATTCGGCTGCATCTTTTAGGCTGCAACCGTCTATTTCGGTTTTATAATTCTCTAATTGTTGGAGCATCGCTCTTGGTAATGAAACATCGCCCACAGACGCGTTTCTCTTTTAGGTTGATTCTAGAATTACTTCTTCTTAAGCACTTTTACCTTCATTGGTATCGGCACCACAGGGCGATCGGCTTGGGCAGTTTGTACTGCAGCAATTTTGTCTACCACGTCCAACCCTTCTATCACTTCGCCAAAAACAGTGTATTGCATATCCAAATGAGGTGTTCCGCCAATTTCTGCGTAAATCTTCTTTTGCTCCTCAGTATAGGTAACGCCCAAACGCTCTTGCATTTTGTTAATCGTGTTCACATCATATTTCTGACCTTGAACGATATAAAACTGTGACCCAGAAGAGCTCCGCAATGGATTTATACCATCAGCCATGCGGGCTCCCGCCAAAGCTCCTTTTTTGTGAATAAAGGCCTTTTTGATTTCCGCAGGAACAACTGGACGGTCGTCCAATTTTACTGGTGCTCCCTCTGAACCTCCACCTTGAATCATAAAACGATTGATAACGCGGTGAAAAATGCTGCCATCAAAATTTCCAGCTGCGGCAATTTCTAGAAAGTTATCGCGGTGCAATGGGGTTTCGTTGTAGAGCAACACCTTAATGTCGCCATAGCTTGTGCTAATTAAAACCACTGGTCCTTCGGCTTCTTGGGCCATACCATTCATCGAAAAGGCAGCAACTGCGAGCGTAAAAATTAGTTTCTTCATGAGTTAAGGTGTTTAAGATGTGTAACTTTGAACTGTTTTGGCTCCATTCTGACTAGATTCATTAGTTTTGAAGCCGTGCAAAGTTACTTTTTGAATTCAACAGCAAAACCATGAAGACTTCCATTTCCAGATTTCTCCTTCCAGCCCTAGTATTCGCCCTCATTGCAGGTGTTTCGGCATGCAAGGAAAGTACCGATGCCGTTATTCGCGTAACGGTGGTTCAAAACGTTATTGACCAAATAAGTCAAGATACCGTTGTAGAGCCAGTAGCTCAAGCCTTAGTTCGTTTTTATCAAGATGAAAAGGTTGGAACGCTATGGTTGGAAGAAACAGTAACCACAAGCTCCACAGGTATAGCTGAATATGTGTTTGCGAATCCTGCCATTTTGAAATACGATGTGACTCATGCTGGCAGAAGCTCGCTCGAAAATTTCGTGATTCTAGAGCAAGGCGAAACCGTAGAGGTTACAGTGAATTTGGATGAGCTGTAAGCTAATTTGTAACTAACTCGTTTCTGGATAAACCGCGAACCTATGAAAACTTCCTTTCCCAAGTTTGTATTTCCATTGGCTGTATTAGCGTTGGTTGCTGGTGTTTCTGGCTGTGAAGAAAATACTGATGCAGTAATCCGCGTTACTGTGGTTGAAAATGTGATTGATCCCGTTAGTCAGCAAACCATTGTTGAACCTGTGGCTCAAGCCTTAGTTCGTTTCTATCAAAATGAAACGGATTCCACGGCTACAGAATGGCTTGATAAAACCGTAACCACAAGTGCTTCAGGTGTAGCAGAATATGTATTTGAAAATCCTGCCTTACTGAAATATGATGTTTCTGAAGGTGGCAGAATTTCTAGAGGAAACTACGTGAATCTTGAAGAAGGTGAAACCGTAGAGGTTACGGTGAACTTGGATGAGCTATAAGCGCTCAGTTTAACAACTCCGCATTTTTGAAATAATCGATTACCGCTTCTTTCATTAAGCGGCTTTGCTCGTTAGGGTTCAGTTTTGGAAGCTTCCCTATGGTTTTATAATGCGGCCAGCCATCTTGGTCCATACCTTCAAATTCATAATACCCATATTGGCTCAGCAATTTGCAGATGGCGATATGCATCAAATCCAGCTTCTCGTGTTTCTTAAATTCGCGTTGGCCTTGCCCTAGTTCTTGCACTCCAATAAGAAACAAGACCGTTTCTAGCTCTAACCCTTCTCCAAACTGGGCTTCCAAACGAGCAATTAGTTCGCGCCATTCGCGCTGAAAATCAATATCAAGCATGGCACAAATTTAGCATGGGTCAGCATCCTTAAGCAAAACACTATTTTTGGCATCCGTCCCATTATGCGTCTACACCCTTTATTCGTTATCGCAAGGTTTATTCTCCCTTTCTTTTTGGTGCTCGCGTTGGGATGGTCTCCAACTTTGGGGCAAACTGTAGATCAAGGTGACAACCTTGGCGTGCCGCTTGATATTGTTTTTGTAATTGACATTAGCGGAAGTACTGGAGGGATTTTAACCTCGGTGCGTGATAAGTTTTGGGAGTTGCAAAACGAAATGTCGCGCCTTACGCCTACTGCAAATTATCGGTTGGGGATTGTGTGTATGGGTCGACCCAGTTTCAAAAAGGAAAACAACTACATCAAAGTGATTTCCGATTTAACGGACGATATTGATGCGGCTGCAGCTCCATTTTTCGAAATTAAAGACCTTACCGCTCCTGGCAACTATCATTTGGGTAATGCCCTAGATGTAGCCCTGAATGAATTATCGTGGTCCAAAAATCCAGATGCGCTAAAGGTGATTTTCGTGACTGGTAATGGACGCGCCTACTCTGGTCCCGGATGTTCGAAGGCCATAAAAACTGCTAACGAAAAGGGTGTTATTATTCACTCGCTTTATTTTACCGCCTACGATAATAAGGTGGAACAAGAAGAGTGGAGAGATTTGGCTTCGGCTTGCGGAGGAAAATACCATCCTATTGGATTGCGAGAACCCAACATTCAGTTTGACAAACCTTATGACAACGATCTTCTTTTGGAGGCTTGCGCCATGATAAACACTACGTATGTGCCTTACGGTCCCGAAGGACAAGCACGGTATAAAGCGCAAACATCGCTGGACGAAGACGCGGAGTTGCAAGGAGAAAATCCATTTGAAGCACGGACTTTTTTCAAAGCCACCGAATTGTATCAAGGAGAAAACCAATCGTGGGATTTGGTGGATTTGTTTATTGCGGGGAAAATGAAAGACAACATTCAGCGCAAGTATTTACATGGCGTGTTGCAGCAGCTTTCGGATGAGGAACTGCGATTGCATGTGACCGAAATGAGCTACGACCGCGGGGAATACATTTCCATAATAAAAATGCTGACTACTAAGCGCGAACAGTACATGCGTAACATGCGCGAAAAAATGATGCTGTATCGCTACGGCACATCGTTTTTTGGTGTGATGAACCGAACGATGGTGGACATGGCGGTGTCTAAAGGATATGTACACGAGTACTAATTAACCATGGAGTATTGGTTAGATGCCCTATTGGCCATTCCGCTATTGTGGATGCTCTACAAAGGATTTACCCGTGGGTTTATCATGGAAATTGCGCGGCTCATTGCCCTAATTTCTGGTGTTTACCTTGCGGCTCGGTTCTCTACATTATTGGCCGAATACGTGTATAAAAACACGTCTATTACCTATGAGTTTCTTCCCATAATTGCCTTTGCGGTAATCCTGATTTCCGTATTAGTTCTGGCTTATTTCTTTGCCAAAGCCTTGGAAGGAGGTGTGAAAATGGTGGCAATGCGATGGGCCAATAAAGCCGCTGGAGCATTTTTTGGCTTTGCCCGCGGTGCGTTTCTTCTTAGCCTCTTGTTGCTGTTTGTGAACCGCGTAGGCCTTTTGGACAGTCTAGAAGAACAAGAGGCTGTGAAAAAGTCGTTCCTATTCCGACCAATTCAATCTATAGCGCCATTTATGCTTCCTATTTTGGAAGAAATAGACAAAGATGTCATTGTGAATCGCCTTAGTGAAAAAGCGGATGAGGTAGAAGATTCTATCCGCGAAATTATTCCCGAATAGCCGCAATACCAGGAAGTTCGGTGCCTTCCATGTATTCCAATAGCGCACCTCCACCTGTAGAAACATAGCTCACTTTGTCGGCCAAATCAAATTGATTGACAGCCGCCACGCTATCGCCACCGCCTACCAACGAAAACGAGCCATTGGCTGTAGCCGCAGCAATGGAGCAACCAATGGCTTCGGTGCCGTGTTGAAATTTCTCCATTTCGAACACACCCATTGGGCCATTCCACAATATGGTTTTGGATTGCATGAGCAATTCGTGGTAGGCTTTTTCTGCTTTTGGCCCCACATCCAAGCCCATCCATCCATCGGGAATGGCGTTGCTATCGCAAATTTTAGTGTTGGCGCCATTGTCAAAACGGTCGGCCACAATAGAATCTATTGGAAGGTGAATTTGAACCCCTTTGGCTTTGGCTGATTCCAAAATCTGTTTTGCGGTATCCAAAAAATCATCTTCTACCAACGAGCTGCCTACTTTGCCACCCATGGCTTTCACGAAGGTGAAGGTCATGCCGCCACCTATGATGATGTGGTCAACTGTATCAAGCAAATTGGTGATTATGCTGATTTTGCTAGACACTTTTGCTCCGCCCATAACTCCCGTTAGTGGACGCTCGGCATTTTTCAGCACGCGGTCAACGCTCTCAATTTCTGCGGCTAGCAAATAGCCAAACATTTTGTCGTTGGGAAAAAACTGAGCCACCACCGTGGTGCTTGCATGGGCGCGATGGGCAGTGCCAAACGCATCGTTTACATACACATCGCCCAAGCGCGCTAATTTTTGGCTGAATTCAATATCGCCTTTCTCTTCTTCCTTATGAAACCGAAGATTTTCTAACAAGACTACCTGACCCATTTTCAGGTTTTTAACCGCATTTTCTGCCACTTCGCCAATGCAATCGGCAGCGAAAAGAACTTCGGTACCTAACAACTGACTAATATGTTTAACCAAATGCCTCAATGAGAATTTATCCTCCGGTCCATTCTTTGGCCGACCAAGGTGGCTCATTAGTATTACTGCACCTCCGTCTTTCAGGATTTTCTTTAGTGTTGGTATGGCAGCCTGAATGCGGGTGTCGTCCGTTATGTTGAATTGCGCATCGAGCGGCACATTAAAGTCTACACGAATAAGGGCTTTTTTGCCCGCAAAAGAATAGGTGTCCATTGTTTTCATGGCGCAAATGTACTAAGGAGGGAAAATGCGCAAAGGCTCATGCAATATATACTAGGCATCCTAGCTGTAGAAACCGCTGAAGGAGTGAAATATGCCCATCCCGATGCTCGTTATGGGTAGCGGAATGGTAGATATGGTGCGCCCGATGCTGGATAGGATGAGGGGGATACAAGTTATAGTTGTCGGGATGGAGGATAGGGCCAGAGGTATGCTGGGT
>Ga0247843_1005440_pt1 | contig 17719 bp, 15 predicted proteins | sample LaCruzMarch2017__FD_192420 | JGI IMG/M metagenome (GOLD analysis project Ga0247843, IMG submission 192420) | Freshwater microbial communities from meromictic Lake La Cruz, Castile-La Mancha, Spain - LaCruzMarch2017_8m | ecosystem: Environmental > Aquatic > Freshwater > Lake | place: Spain... | reverse complement strand
AGCGACAGGCTTTCAAGCTCGAACGGTCCACCGTCCAGCACCAGCGATCCGCGGGTGGCATTGGCGTCGGAGTTCCTGCACAACCGCAGTTTCGAACGCACCCACGTTTTTTCGCGTTGCAACGCAACATTCAATTCGACCGTCTCAATTAAATAGGCAGGCGGCGTGTAGTCCTTCAGCCAAACGGTACGGGAAGACGAATGTGACATGCCGCGCCTTGCGAAACGTGAAATGGGGAGGGAGGGGCCAGGCACCTCGCCCCCTAATCCTGACCTAATTTCACGCATCAGCGCAAGCGCTCAACCCGTAGCAATCTAAATTGCTAACCGTTGTCCCGCAGCCCGGTACTCCTCGATCAGCGTCGCCGCCAAGTCAGCAACGCTCACCACGCCATTGATCCCCGCGACCCCGTGTCCAGCCGACCAGACCGTGCTCCACGCCTTCGCCTCGTGTTCGAGATCCATCCCCGCCGACGGCGCCATCGTCGCTACATCGAGGCCCGCGGCCACGATGCTCGGGGCGAGGAAATTGGCGTTCACCCCCGAAATCTTCGGCGTATACACAATGTCCTTCGACCCGCACGCAACGATCATGTCCTTGTATGCGGGCTTCGCCAAACTTTCTTCCGTCGCAATGAACCGCGTGCCCAAATACGCGAGGTCTGCCCCGGCCACGATCGCCGCTGCAACGTCGCCGCCTCGCGAGATCGCGCCCGCCAGCACAAGCATTTTGTCTCCGCAGATCGGTCGCAATTCGGCCAGCAGTGCGAACGGGTTGATCGTCCCGGCATGACCCCCGGCCCCCGCTGCAACAGCGATGACTCCATCGACACCCGCCTCAATGGCTTTCTCTGCGTGCCGTGCTGAAATCACATCGTGGAGCACAATCCCGCCGTAGCTGTGCACGGCATCCACAACGTCGCGCACCGCCCCCAGCGACGTGATAACGAACGGCACCCGCGCCTTGCACGTGATCGCAAGGTCCGCCATCAGTCGTGGATTGGTCTTGTGGACAATCAGGTTCACCCCGAACGGCGCAGGCTTGACCCCGCTCGCCATTTCGTGAGCCAAAAGCGCTCCAGCAATCTCTTCGAGCCACTGCGCATAGCCCTCGCTCGTTCGCTGATTGAGCGCGGGAAACGATCCGGCAATCCCCGCCTTGCAGGTCTCGATTACAAGCTGCGGCCCCGATACCAGAAACATCGGCGCGGCAATGGCTGGCAGTCTCAGTGACCCACGAAACAACGGCGCAAGAGACATCAGATTAGTCCTTCACTGAAAGTCACAAAAAACTGGTGGGTCTGGGAGGCTGCGCCTCCCAGCGGGGTGTGGGGCCGGAGCGCTGCATAGCGCGACGACTTCAACGCGTCCCACTCGCAGCACCGCTGCGACTACTTTCCCGCCGTGACCTCATCCTTGAGCACCCGCCGCAGCACCTTGCCGACGTTCGACTTGGGCAACTCTGCCCGGAACGAGATCGTCTTCGGCAGCTTGTACCGCGTCAGCGATTGTGCGCAGAACTCGCGCAACTCGTCCGCCGTCACGCCATCGTCACGCCGCACGACGTACGCGCAGACCACTTCCCCGGAACACACGTCGGGCAACCCGATCACGGCCGCCTCCAGCACCTTGGGATGGCGCACCAGCACATCCTCGACCTCGTTGGGATAGACATTGAACCCCGAGACGATGATCATCTCTTTCAGCCGGTCGACGATCTTGATCTGTCCATCAGGCAGCATCATTGCCAGGTCGCCAGTCCGGAAATACCCATCCGCCGTCATCACCTTGGCCGTCTCGTCGGGCCGGTTCCAATACCCAGCCATCACCTGCGGCCCGCGCACGCACAATTCGCCAATCGACCCCTCCGGCAATTCCGCGCCATCGGCTCCCCGGATCGACACATCCGTCGACGGCCAAGGATACCCGACCGTTCCGGTAAACTCCGTGATATCAGCCCGATTGAAGCACACCCCCGGCGAGGTCTCCGACAGTCCATAGCCCTCAATGATCGGCTTGCCCGTTAACTTTTTCCACTTGTCGGCAACGGCCTTCTGCGTCGCCATTCCACCCGCCAGCGACAGCTGCAGATCATCGAACTTACACCCTTTGATCGTCGGATGCTCGGCCAGAGCATTGAAGAGCGTGTTGACGCCTGAAATCATCGTGTATCGCCGCGATTTCAGCGTTTTTATAAACCCCGGAATATCGCGCGGATTGGTAATCAGCAGCGAGCACGCCCCGCGCTTGGCCATATAAAGACAGCACGCCGTCAGCGCGAAGATATGATACAGCGGCAACGCCGTGATCATGACATCGGGTTTGGTCTGCGTCCCAGCCGACGCCTCGAACCAGGCCGCGCACTGCGTCACGTTCGCAATCAGGTTTGAGTGCCGGAGTGCTGCCCCTTTGGCCACGCCCGTTGTCCCGCCTGTGTACTGCAGGAACGCAATATCGGATGGCGCCACCGTCGCCGGTTTGAACGTCCGCCCCCCGCCGATGTCCACCACCTGTTTGAAGTCGATAGCGCCATCAATCCGCCCGTTGGGATCAATTTTCGTTTTCCGCCCGCCGACAAAATTGACGAGCCGTCCCTTCAGACCGAGCAGATCGCCCAGCATGACGCGTACGACAGTCGTGACCGGGGTTTCCTTCTGCACGGCTTTGACCGTGTGCTCGAACTGCGCGAGCACGAAGATTGCCCGCGCGCCGCTGTCGTTCAACTGATGGTGCAATTCACGCGACGTATACAGCGGATTGACATTCACGACCGTGCACCCGGCCTTCAATATCCCGAATACCACGGGAATATAGGCCGCGACGTTGGGCATCATGATCGCAATGCGATCCCCAGGTCCGAACCCGGATGCCTGCAGCCAAGCTGCAACCGCCGTAGCAATCTGCCCGACCTTGGCGAACGTCAAACCGACCCCGAAGCTCTCGACGGCCGTGTTGGCGGCAAACTTTGCGACGCTGGTCTCAAAGAGATCGTTGATCGTTCCGCCCATCGCGTCTTCGATCGAGTGGGGCACATCCGGCCCGTAGGAGGCCAGCCAAGGCCGCGTTGCAATCGCGCGCGTCGTGTCTACTGCTGCAGTCATGTCTGCCTCACCCGAAAAATTTGAGCCGTTCCTCCGCAACGCCGATTAAAGTCTGGCGTCTTATTTTTAAAGGTGGCAGCACTGCTGCCGCCCACATCAGTGTAATGCGTATGGCGCGATTAGAAAGCGGCCTCTTCAAACGCCATCATCGTCGTCCCGCCCGACATGATCTTGGACAGCAACGCACCGGTTTCTGGCAACACGCGTTCATAATAGAACCGCGCCGTCAGCACCTTAGCCTTGTAAAATCCGTCCTCGTCTTCGCCTGCAGCGATCCTAGCGGCAGCGACTTCCGCCATCCGCGCCCAAAGGTAGGCGAGCGCCGTCAGCCCAAACAACCGCAGATACTCGGTCGCTGCAGCGCCCGCCTCCTCTGGTCGGGCCATGCCCTTTTGCGCAACATAACCAGTCGCCTGCTGCAATCGCCCGAACGCTTTGGCGAGCGGCCCGATGAACTCGGCCATGCCCTCGTTACCGTCATGCTTGGCAATGTAGTCAGAAACGGGATGGAAAAACTGCCGCAAATTCCGACCGAAGTTCGCTGGCATCTTGCGCCCGACAAGGTCCAACGCCTGGATGCCGTTTGTGCCTTCGTAGATCTGCGCAATCCGGCAATCGCGCACGAACTGCTCCATCCCCCATTCGCGGATAAAGCCGTGGCCGCCATAGACCTGCATGCCGATGTTCGTACCCTCATACCCAAGGTCGGTAATCAGGGCCTTGACGATCGGCGTGATCAGCGCGACGAAGTCCTCTGCATCCTGCCGCGCTTTGGGATCATGGTGATGCCCCATCACGTCGCATGAGTGAGCAGCCCACGCAGCAAGCGCCCGGCAGCCTTCGTTGTAGGCCCGCTGCGTCAACAGCATCCGGCGCACATCGGGATGAACGATGATCGGATCGGCCGCCTTTTCCGGATTCTTGGCACCCGCCAGCGATCGGCCCTGAATTCGGTCTTTCGCATAGGCGATCGCATTCTGATACGAGACTTCGCCGAGCCCCAAGCCCTGCATCCCCACCGAAATGCGTTCGGCGTTCATCATCGTAAACATCGCCCGCATACCCTTGTTGGGCTCACCGACCATCCATCCGGTCGCCGCGTCGAAATTCATCACGCACGTCGAAGATGCCTTAATCCCCATCTTGTGCTCGATCGACCCGCACGACACACCGTTGCGCGCGCCAAGCGATCCATCGTCTTTGACGAGAAACTTCGGCACCAGGAACAGCGAAATGCCTTTCACGCCTGAAGGCGCACCGGGCAGTCGCGCGAGTACCAGATGCACGATGTTCTCGGTCATGTCGTGCTCGCCAGCCGAGATGAATATCTTCGTTCCGGTGATCTGGTAGCTGCCATCGCCCACAGGCTTGGCGGAGGTGCGCAGCATCCCAAGATCGGTCCCGCAATGCGGCTCCGTCAGACACATCGTGCCCGACCATTGCCCATCGACCAGCTTGGGTAGATACGTCGCTTTCTGCGCATCGGTGCCAAACCCCGCCAGCGCAACGTATGCGCCATACGACAGCCCGGGATACATCCCAAACGACAGGTTCGACGAACAGATCATCTCCTCGACGATCGTGTTGACGATCTTGGGCAACCCCTGCCCGCCATATTGCGGATCGCATGCAATCGACGTCCATCCGCCCTCGCGGAATTGCTTATAGGCTTCCTTGAAACCCTTGGGCGTATAGACGACGCCGTTTTCAAGCCGACAGCCCTCTTCGTCGCCGGACCGGTTGATCGGCTGAAGAACTTCCTCGCAGATCTTGGCGGCCTCTTCGAGTACGGGATCGATCAGATCGCGCGTGAAGTCTTCGTAGCCCTTGAGCGAGGTGATGTTTTCGCCATCCATGAGTTCGTACAAAACGAAACGCATATCGCGGAGTGGTGCTTTATATGTGGGCATCGGACTAGTTCCTCAGCGGTTTGCCGGTGGAGAGCATGTGCTCGATACGTGCGAACGTGCCGGGCTTCTTGACGACGCCCATGAAATTTTTGACTTCGAGTGCCAGCACCTGATCTTCGGTCAGCGTCTCGATGATATCGGTGTCGCCACCAGTCAAAACGTTGGCGAGAGCGTCGGAGACCACGACATCGTAGTCGGTCGCCTTGCCCAATCGGTGGAACCCGTCCACCGCCATCTGGAAAGCGGCTTTCCCGGTCGGCCCCGGCAGTACGAACTCCGGCGGCTTGGGCCGCGCATACCCCTCGACCATCGAAAGCGCTTTGGCCTTGGCATCTGCCAGCAGCCGGTATCGGTTCATGGTGATCGCGTCGGTTGGCCTGAAAAACAGGTACTCCTTCGCCTCTGCCGCCGACTTGGCCACCGTCGCCGTCGAGATGATCTCAAACGCCTTGCCCGCGACCGGCATCGGCCCCTTCGGCAAATGACCGAATTCCGCCCACCGGGCGAGCATTTCCTTACATCCGCCCCATCCGGGGATCAGCCCAACGCCCACCTCGACAAGCCCGGTGTAGGTCTCTGCGTGCGCTTGGACTGCCGAGCAATGCAGCAGCACCTCGCAACCCCCGCCGATCGCCAGCCCCGAAGGTGCGCCAACCGTTGGGAATGGCGCATACTTCAGTGCCTTGTAGGTCGCCTGACCGCCGGCCACCATCTGCTCGATCTCACCCCACGCCGCGATATTGCCAGCAAACGCCGCCAGCGCGAGATTGGCCCCCGCCGAGAAGTTTGACCCCTCGTTGTAAATCACCATCGCCTTCATGTTTTTGGCAACGTGCTTGATCGACTGGCCGAGCAGGCGGAATGTCTCTGAGTCGATCGCGTTCATCTTGGTGGTGAATTCAAAACAGGCAACGCCGTCCCCGATATCCCACAGCGACGCCGAACCGTTCTTCAAAATCGGTGTTGACCGCAGTTTGATATCGGCGAGCATGATCACGCCATCCGCCCGCGCCATGTCGTGATAGGCCCCATCCAGCCCCAGCATCTGGCGCTGACCGTTTTCAACCCGGTAGAACGTCCGCCCGGCAGCTTTTGCCAGCATGGCTGGAACCGGCGTCAGCGAGGCATTCAGCATCGCGATGACCTTATCGGTGCCGATCTGATCCATCAGCTCGAACGGCCCGAACTTCCAATTATACCCAAGCCGCATCGCCTCATCGATCGCGTCGATATCGTCGGCCGCATCGCCCACCAGGAAAGCCGCATACGTCAACGTCGGCAGTAAAACAGCGCTCGCATATCTCCCATGCGCGCTGTCATGGGTAAGCAGCTTGGCGAGCGACTTGCCAGCATCCTCAATCGCGGGAACGTCGGCTTTCAACTCTTTGCGATACGCACCCGTCTTAAGGTCGATTGCCTCTTTCACCTTCCCGGCTTCGCGATTGATCCTGTAAAACCCGCCCTTGCCTTTGCGACCGGTATACCCGTCCGCAATCATCTTTTCGACCAGTGGATTTGGCCGTGCATAGACGAGAAAAGGGTCTTCCTTCGGCAATGCGCCGACAAGGCTCGACATCACGTGAGGCATCAGATCGAGACCCACCATGTCGAGCAGCGCGAATACGCCGGTCTTGGGAATGCCCATCGGTCGCGCGATGATCTTGTCGGCTTCCTCGATCGTGATCCCGCGATCCATCGCTTCCACGACCGCTGCCTGCAGCCAGTAAACCCCAAGCCTGTTCGCAATGAACCCAGGCCGGTCCTTGCAATGCACCACGCTCTTGCCAAGCTTGACGTCGCAAAACGCCGAGACGGCAGCGATCGCGTCCTTGCGTGTCGCGTCCCCCGAAACGACCTCCAGCAACCGCATGTAACGCGGCGGATTAAAGAAGTGCGTGATCACGAAATCGCCCTGGAATCGCCTCGACCGGCCTTCTATCAGCTTGGCCAGCGGGATCGTCGACGTATTCGACGACACGACGCTGCCATCCTTACGCACCGCTTCGATCCGGTCGTAGAGCGACTGCTTGAGATCGAGCCGCTCGACAATCGCTTCGATGATCAGATCGCAATCGGCGATGCGTTCGAGGTGATCCTCGATATTACCGGTCTCGACGAGTTTGGCTGCAGCCTTGCTCATGAACGCGGCCGGCTCGGCCTTAAGCATCCGCTCAACCGCGCCCTTGGCAATCGCGTCCCGGTCCGTGCCGGTCTTGGGGACGATATCGAGCAACAATACGCGAACCCCCGCGTTGGCGACATGAGCGGCGATGCCAGCCCCCATCACTCCGGCGCCGATCACGGCGACCTTTTTAATCTCGCTCATGATCAAATCGCCTCCAGAACAGTCGCGATGCCCTGTCCGCCGCCGATGCATTGCGTAGCGAGCGCGTACCGACCCTTTTCACGGCGTAGCAGGCTGGCAGCCTTCCCCGTGATGCGCGCGCCAGTCGCCCCCAGCGGATGCCCTAAAGCGATCGCCCCGCCGTCGATATTGACGGTCTCGGCCCGCAGCCCCAGTTCGTTCATGCAGGCAATCGACTGGCTGGCGAACGCTTCGTTGAGTTCGACCACGTCAAGCTGATCCGCCGTAATACCCGCCCGCACCATCGCCTTCTTCGACGCCCCGACCGGCCCTATCCCCATGATCTCGGGATCGCATCCGCACACCGCAATCGAGCGGATACGGGCAAGCATCTCAAGCCCGTGCGCCTTCGCGTACTCTTCCGTGCAAACGAGCACCGCCGATGCCCCGTCCGTCAGCGGCGACGACGTCCCAGCCGTCACCACCCCCTCCGCATGGAACGCAGGCTTCAACTCGGCAAGGCTCGCCGTCGTTGTTTCCGCGCGGATCGTGCCGTCGGATGAAATCATCCCGGACTTGGTCGAAATCGGCACGATCTCGGCTTCGAATTTTCCTACCGCGGCCGCCGCAGCAGCCTTCTTGTGAGAAGCCACCGCAAAGGCTTCCTGGTCGGCCCGCGTGATCTGCCAGCGCTTGGCGACATTTTCCGCTGTGTCGCCCATGCCCACATACGCGTTGGGATTCGCCTTCGCGTATGCCGGGTTCGGCATCGGATTGAAGCCCATCATCGGCACCCGCGTCATGCTCTCGACGCCCGCGCAGACGAACACCTCGCCAGCACCCATTTGAATGGCACCTGCCGCATTATGCACCGACTGCATCGACGATCCACAGAACCGGTTGATCGTAGCCCCTGCGACCGAGTTCGGCAGCCCGGCCATCATCGCAACCAGCTTGGCGACGTTAAAGCCCTGCTCGCCTTCGGGAAACGCGCAGCCCATCAACAGATCTTCAATATCGGCTGGCTTGACGCCGGTCCTTGCCACCAGCGCCGCCACCACCGCCGTCGCCAGATCGTCCGGCCGCACTCCGGCCAGAGCGCCGCGTTTCGCGAGGTGAAAGGGTGACCGGGCATATCCGGCAATGACGATCGATTTCATACCTGGCTCCTGACGTTGAGTGGCTGCTTGGCGGATTGCTCCGCCGTTTAAGATTTGGAATTGGCTTGAGTGGTTTCGGCGAGCACCGCTTCGGCGTGGGCCTTCCAGCCCTGCAATTCGGCAATCATTTCATCAAGCGCGACGCGCTGGGCTTCGAGCTTGCCCATCCGCGACGCAATCAGCTTCAGCAGCCGCTTGCTCTGCGTCTTCTGGGTCGGATCGATGTCGTAAAGGTCGAGATAGTCGGCAATCTCACGCAGCGAAAAACCAAGCCGCTTGCCGCGCAAAATCAAAATCATCCTCGCCCGGTCGCGCGCCATGTAAACGCGCGTCGTCCCTAGCCGCGAGGGCGAAATCAGCCCCTTACCTTCGTAAAAGCGCAGCGTCCGCGCCGTGATCCCAAGTTCGGCGGCAAGCTGCGTTACGGTATGCAGCTGGGCCTTGACCTGCCCCCCTGAAACGCCAGTTTTTTCGCCCATGATCACTGCCGGTTGCCCTATGCGTCACCTCACTGTCGCAACCGGTACCAGAACTAAACTGCCACCTCAAGCAAAATCGTACAGGCATGAACTTTTTGCCTGCCTCTTCTCACAAGTCGCAAAAATACTGATGGGTCTGGGAAGCTGTGCTTCCCAGTGGGGATTGCGGGGCTGGCCGCGCTCGCGACAGCGTCGCGACAGCGTCGCGAATGCCACAAGTGTAATTGTGACCTAAGTTCTCGCTGTCATTGAGCCCCGCGCGCGGATCAGGTACATACGAACCAACCCCGCCGCACGCATCAAAGGATTAGCGCCGCCATGGCTGCCGCACACCAATACGTTTACCACATGCACAAGCTGTCGAAGGCCTACCCTGGCGGCAAGCAGGTGCTCAAAGACATTTCGCTCAGCTTCCTGCCTGGTGCCAAAATCGGCGTCGTCGGCTTGAACGGCTCAGGTAAATCGACCTTGCTCAAGATCATGGCCGGCACCGTGGACGACTTCATCGGCGAAGCCAAGCCTGCCGACGGCATCAAGGTCGGCTACCTCCCCCAGGAACCCCACCTCGACCCCACCAAAACCGTGCTCGAAAACGCCATGGAAGGCGTTGCTGAAAAAAAGGCCGTGCTCGACCGCTACAACGAGATCGCCGCCAACTATACCGAAGAAACCGCCGACGAGATGACGAAGCTCCAGGACGTAATTGACGCCCAGAACCTGTGGGACCTCGACGCCCAGGTCGAGCAGGCGCTCGACGCCCTGCGCTCGCCCCCCGGTGACGCCGACGTGACGAAGCTCTCGGGCGGTGAACGCCGCCGCGTGGCGCTGACCCGCCTGTTGTTGGCCAAGCCCGACATCTTGCTGCTGGACGAGCCGACCAACCACTTGGACGCCGAAAGCGTCGCCTGGCTGGAACGCTTCCTCAAGGAATACACCGGCTGCGTGATCCTCGTGACCCACGACCGCTACTTCCTCGATAACATCACCGAATGGACACTCGAATTGGATCGCGGCCACGGCGTTCCCTATAAGGGCAACTATTCGAGCTGGCTCGAACAGAAAGCCAAGCGCGCCGAAACCGAAAAATCGCAGGAAGAAAACAAGCAGAAAGCCATTTCCCGCGAATTGGAATGGATCCGCTCTAGCCCGAAAGCCCGTCAGGCCAAATCCAAAGCCCGTGTGGCAGCCTATGACAAATTGGTCGAGAGTGCGGGCCGCGAAGACGTCGCCAAGGCCAGCATTTCGATTGCCACCGGTCCCAAACTCGGCGGCGTCGTGGTCGAAGTCACCGGCCTGTCCAAAGCCTTCGGCGATCAGCTCCTGATCGACGATCTGTCCTTCAGACTACCCCCGGGCGGCATCGTCGGCATCATCGGCCCCAACGGCGCAGGTAAAACCACGCTGTTCAAAATGATCACCGGCCAGGAACAACCCGACAAAGGCACGATCCGCCTCGGCGAAACCGTCAAAGTTTCCTATGTCGACCAGAGCCGCGGTCATTTGGACGACAAGAAAACCGTCTGGGAAGAAATCTCCGGCGGTAACGACCAGATTTTGCTCGGCGGCAAAAAAGAAGTGCCAAGCCGCGCCTATTGCGGCTGGTTCAACTTCAAAGGCGCCGACCAGCAAAAGAAAGTCGGTTTGCTGTCAGGCGGTGAACGCAATCGTGTCCACTTGGCCAAGCTGCTGAAAGAAGGCGGCAACCTGCTCCTGCTCGACGAGCCGACCAACGACCTCGACACCGAAACGCTCGGCGCACTCGAAGCAGCCCTTGAAGACTTTCCCGGTTGCGCCGTGGTCATCTCCCACGACCGCTTCTTCCTCGACCGTCTCGCCACTCACATTCTAGCGTTCGAAGGCGACAGCCACGTCGAATGGTTTGAAGGCAACTTCGCCGACTATGAAGAAGACAAAAAGCGCCGCCTCGGCGACCACGCCACCGACCCCCACCGCATCAAGTTCAAGCGTTTTGAGCGGTAATGGGGAAAAGGAATTCAGATGGCGCAAGCGCGTTGACGGCGTAATTGGTGACGCTCGAACCATCGGTCGTGAGGAGGCTCAGGAATTTTTTATGCAGAAAGAGCTTCTCGCGACCGATTTTCAGTTCCTCTACGACGCCGAGCCCTGCGAGTGTTTTTAAATAAACAGCCGCAGTTTGTCGTTTTGCGACCCCGGCATCAACGAGGTCTTTGATCCGGCAATAGGGTTGAGTGAATAGGACGTCCAGGACGTCATCTTCCGCGAGACGGAATTCGCTGCATTGAGCCAAGTATATCTTCGTAGCTCCCCTGAGTAATGATATCTTGAGAACCTTATTCATCGAACGCGTAGCAGACAATTCAACGGCCATGACAAAAAATTCGATCCATGGGACCCAGGCCCCGTGTTCGGTTACTCCGCGCAGGAGACTATAATAACGGTCGCGATTTTCTAGAATCTCTCGGCTTAGATAAAGAATTGGATGTTTCAAAAGATATTTTTGCACGAGGAACAAGATGTTTAGAATCCGTCCAGTGCGGCCATTGCCATCGTGAAAGGGGTGGATAGCCTCGAACTGATAATGTTGGATGGCCAGTTGAACGAGCGGGTCAAGTTCGCTTGGCTCGTTGATGAAGCGTTCCCAGTTTGCGAGCTTGGCGCGTAGGAGTTCTTCGCCCACCGGCGGCGTATAGATAAGTTTCCCCGATCGCCCGGCTTTGAGCGCTGTTCCCGGCAACTTACGAATTTCCATATCCGTGCCCTTGAGGGTACTGCACGTCTCCACAGCCAGACGAGTGGAAATTGGAAGTCGTTCGAGTTTGAGATAGCCTCGAAAAAGCGCGTCGCGGTACCGTAATGCCTCTTTGGTGGGAACGTCGATCGTCGCCTCGTCGAGTTGGCTGTGCTTGAACAAAGCGTCATCGGTAGTGACGATGTTTTCGATCTCAGAACTGCTTTGTGCTTCAAACAGCATCAGCGTGCTGATCAAAATTTCGGGATTTGGCAACTTCGCAGCAGCAGCGTCGAGTTCAGCCAGTGCAATTCGGGCAACAATACAAGCCTTAAGCACGGCTTTTGTCTCAACATCCCCGAAGGGAGGTAAGTCCGGAAGGTCGTTGTACGGCTGGTCGGGATCAAAGCTCATAAATCCAATATGTCGATGAAATTTGATTTTGTCGACACATCATCCCCGATCTGTCGATTTTGCTGAGAAGCGACGACCAATGGACAAGAAAAAGCCCTGCGCTTGCAGGGCTTCGTGTTCGAATTGCGAAACAGGCAACCAACTTCAGCGATTAAGCGCCATGATCAGCGCCTTCGAGCTTCCGCCGTTGTCGGCAATGTAATTCTGGAACAGCGTGGCGAGGAACGGCGTCATCCAGAACCCAAGGACCTGAGCGTCGCGGATCTTGAATGATGCCCCACTGCGCACGAGCAACCAGCGCACGTCATAGTTGGTACCATCTTTCAGGTAGATGCGTGTTTCGACGCTTGCCCCGCGTGCGTCTTCTTCGGACTGACCCAGGATCGCGGCCTTGACGACCTGATACTTCGAGCTTTCCTTGGCGGCATACCGTCCGATGAAGTTGACCATGCCGTTGTAATAGAGCGGGCGGTCGTTCTTGGGCAGGCTGGGTGCATAGTTGCCAAGTGCGCCGAGCCCGATCGCTGGCACGTCGCCGTAGCGGCGAATAGCTGCCGAAAAACCAACCGCCGACATCGTATGATTGGCCGCCAGCAGGTCCGACGATGCGCGCTGCATAAAGGCTGCAGCCGTTTCCGCATGACTAGCCGTTGTCGTGAGCATGCAAGCGACCCCTGCGAGGACCGCCGAAATCAAGCGCTGGCGCCAAGTTCCATAGATTGTCGGCATAACGCGTTCCATTCTTAAGGCTCCTTGATGCGCAAAACGTGGGTCGTGGCATAACATGGCGCGAGAAACCTTCCACGTTAGAGCGTTGCGTTCATTAGAGGCCAGCGCTCGCCAGTCCGGCAGGATTTTGCCGAAACGCACGATGCTGCACCCGTTCGGTGTTGCGATAAAACACCTGCGGGGCAATTTCGCGGCAGCCCAAAAGGTTTCCTAATGTATCGATTTCCGCTTGGCCAATTTTCTCGGCGGCGCGCAGTAAAAGCGAGTGGGCAGGGTCTGGGTGGATGAGCAGCAACTCGTGGCGGGTGCCGGAAAGCGATGACCGCACGTGATGCGCGATCCCCCGGTAGGCAGTTAACGGCTGTTCCCAGGATTTGTTTCCCAGCAATCCCACGTCTTGAACGCTGACGATCCCATTGTTGATCGCCACATCGCGGCGGGTTGCCATCCGCTGCGTCCGTCGCAGGATAGGCCAGCAAAACACCATCGCCCACAAAGCCAGGGCCAGCGCGGCTTGGGTCGTAGCCGCTGTCCGGTCTGTCAGCAGCGAGCTGTCGCCCGCCGCATGAAAAGCAATCATGGAGTAGGGCGCGAGAACGGCGAGTGCGGCAGGCAGCGCCAGCGCTAAGAGCAGCAATGGCGAACTGCGCGATGGCGTCTGGACGAGGTTCAATGGCAACGCCGTAACAGGCGTGTTCGGCAAAATTGTTTCAAACGCAGCGGCACGCATCTCGCGGGTCTCCCTAAAGGCACATCCGCGCACAGTAAATTGGCTTGGTTACCATGGACTTAAAGCGCGTTTCAAAAACGCGGTTGATAACAGGCCGAGCCGACGACACTAGCCGGTGGTCCGGACGCGTGCCGCGATCCGCTCTTGACATATAAAGATATGTTTATATCTTGCATCTGTAACCGACCGCGGCTCTCGCGGCTGGAGCTACCCATACCGCAAACCAATCGGACATAACTTCAGGAACGCCGTGCAACACGAGGTCATGCCAGCAAACGGGTGGGTCACTGCGCTGAAAGCTGCGGGCGAGCCCACGCGTCTGCGCATTCTCCTTTTGCTCGCAGCCGGTGAACTGAACGTCAAAGACTTGACCGTGATCCTGGGGCAGAGCCAGCCACGCCTCAGTCGTCATCTGAAGCTGCTGGCAGAGGCAGGCCTCGTCGAGCGCTTCCGTGAAGGCAGCTGGGTCTATTTCCACCTCTCAGACCGCACGCAAGTCCAACGCTTGACACGCCAGTTGCTGGATGCCGTTGATCCGCTTGATCGAGAAATCCAGCGCGACCGTGAACGCGCGAACGCCTTAAAGCGCGAGCGAGAAGCCGCCGCACAAGATTTCTTTCGGCAGCACGCTGGCGACTGGGACCGCATGCGCGCCCTCCACGTCGCCGAAAGCGAAGTCGAATCCGCAATGCGCGCAGCGGTCGGAAACGGCCCCTTCAAGCTGTTTGTCGACCTCGGCACGGGGACAGGCCGCATCTTGGAGCTGTTTGCAGATACCTACGAACGTGGTCTTGGTTTTGATCTGAACCAAGCCATGTTGACATACGCCCGCAGCAAGCTGGCAGCCGCCGACACCGTCCGCGCCCAGGTCCGCCACGGCGACCTCTACAACCTCGCCCTGGCCGACGGCGCAGCATCCGTTGTCGCCATGCATCAGGTGTTGCATTTCTTGTCTGACCCCCGCCGCGCCGTGCTCGAAGCAGCCCGCGTCCTGGCACCGGGCGGTCGCCTGCTGATCGTGGATTTTGCCCCCCACACGCTGGAATTCCTCCGCGAAACTCAAGCTCACGACCGGCTGGGGTTCTCAGCCCTGACCGTCAATCAGTGGCTGGCCGACGCTGGCTTAGACGTTCGCTCTGTTGACGAACTGCAAGCAGCCCCCGATCAAGGCCCAAACAAGCTGACAGTCACCCTTTGGCTCGCCGAGCGCCCCGCTTTGGGCAGCCCGAATTTTTCACGCTCAAACACGCTACTTTTGCAGGAATCACAATAATGGCCATTTCGATCGACACCTCGGCAACCGAGCGCAAAAGTCGCTTGCTCGGCAATGGTGACATTGACGTCTCGTTCGAGTTTTTCCCGCCAAAGTCGGATAAGATGGAGGAGGCGTTATGGAACTCCGTAAATCGACTCGCCCCGTTGCGTCCCGAATTCGTGTCGGTCACCTATGGTGCCGGCGGCTCGACGCGTGAGCGCACGCACACGACCGTTGCCCGCCTAGCGCGTGAAACCTCGTTAAGGCCAGCGGCCCACCTGACCTGCGTTGACGCAACCCGCGCCGAGGTGGACGAAGTCGCCCGCGCCTATTGGGAAGCCGGTGTGCGCCACATCGTAGCGTTGCGCGGCGACCCGTCCGGCGGCGTGGGAACGCGTTATCAGCCCCATCCGGGCGGTTACGAAAACGCAGCCGACCTCGTCGCGGGCCTCAAGAGAATTGCCGACTTTGAAATTTCGGTCGGCGGTTATCCCGAGCGCCATCCAGAAAGCGCGTCCATGGAAGCCGACATGGACAACCTGAAAGCCAAAGTCGATGCGGGCGCGGACCGGGTTATCACCCAGTTCAGCTTCGACAACGCGCACTTCCTGCGCTACCTTGAGCGCGCCCGAGCCTGTGGCATCTGGGTCCCGATCATGCCGGGCATCGTCCCAATCCATAACTACAAGCAAGTTGCAGGCTTTGCGATCCGTGCCGGCGCAACCGTTCCCGCCTGGATGACCCGCCGCTTCGAAGGCTTGGAAAACGACCCAGGCACCAGCCATCTGGTGGCCGCAGCTGTTGCAACCGAGCAAGTCATGGACCTCGTCGATCACGGCGTCCGCAAGTTCCATTTCTACACTCTGAACCGCGCCGATCTGGTTTACGCGATCTGCCATCTCTTAGGCCTGCGCGCCACCGGCCGCTCCAAGTCCGAAGCCATCAAAACCGCCGCTGAATAAAATCTCAGAGTCATAAAAAAGGAGCGCGTTCGGGAGGGTCTCCCTTCCGAGCGGGCAAAGGCGAAGCCGGTCACTAATCGAGTGGCGGCAGCCCTTGCGCTGCAAGCGCTCCTGTCCAAAGGGTCCAGTCATGAAAACGATCGCCAGCCTCGCCGCCCTCAACGCCGCCGCCGAAAAGCGCATCCTGATTATCGACGGCGCGATGGGCACCATGATCCAGCGCTATAAGCTGAGCGAGGAAGACTATCGCGGCGAACGCTTCAAGTCGTGGCATCGCGATCTAAAAGGCAACAACGAGTTGCTGTCGCTGACGCGCCCCGACATCATTTCGGCGATCCACAACGAGTACCTGGAAGCCGGTGCCGACATCATCGAGACCAACACCTTCAACGCGCAACGCGTTTCGATGGCAGACTACGGCATGGAAGACCTGTCGCGCGAATTGAACGTCGCCTCTGCCCGCATTGCGCGGGAAGCCTGCGACGCATGGAACAAGAAAACCCCCGATAAGCCCCGCTTCGTCGCCGGTGCCGTCGGCCCGACTAACCGCACAGCATCGCTGTCGCCTGACGTCAACAATCCCGGCTATCGCGCCGTGGATTTCGACGAACTGCGCGCGATCTATAAAGAGCAGGTGATCGCCCTGATCGACGGCGGCAGCGACATCATCATCATCGAGACCATTTTCGACACACTGAATGCCAAGGCCGCTGGTTTTGCGACGCTTGAAGCCTTCGACGAAATCGGCGTCACGCTGCCAATCATGCTGTCGGGCACCATCACCGACGCGTCCGGTCGCACGCTGTCGGGGCAGACCGGCGAAGCCTTCTGGTACTCGATGCGCCACCTGAAACCCTGGTCGGTCGGCCTGAACTGCGCACTAGGCGCTGAACTCATGCGCCCCTACATCGCCGAGTTGTCCAAGATTGCCGACACCCGCGTCTCGGCCTATCCCAACGCCGGCCTTCCCAACGTCATGGGCGAGTACGACGAGACCGGCCACGAGATGGCCTGCAAGATCGAACCCTGGGCCGCCGATGGCCTGCTCAACGTCATCGGCGGCTGCTGCGGTTCAACCCCCGACCACATCGCCCACATCCGCGAGCACGTCGCCAAATACAAGCCCCGCATCCCCTCCACAATCCCCCCAAAAATGCGCCTCTCCGGCCTCGAACCTTTCGTGGCGGGTTAAGCGCTTTCCTCTCCCGGTGCGACGGGTTCACCATCCCAAAAGTGATGTAGTAAGGTTCGATCGACGCGCAGTGAGATCTGGAGGTTTAAAATGGGTATCAACGTGACGATAGACGAGAAACTCGTCGACGAGGCCAAGATCGCCACTGGCCTCGCTGACGGGCAGGCGGCCATCGAAATGATCGTGCGTCGTGTGTTGAACGGTCGGCACAAACATCAGGCCCTTCTGGATCTCGCCGGTAAAATCCAGTTCTACGATGGCTATGATCCACGTGCGCTCCGGTCATAACTCATGCTTTTGATCGACACGAGCGTGCTGGTAATGGTGTTGCGAGACGCGACCGGTGCTAATGCCGCTCGAATGTTTTTTGACCTAAGGCGAAATGGCAAAACCATCCGCAAGCTTTTCGACTGCTGCATTGCTCAGGTTGCCATCGAAAACAAACTAACGCTCGTCCACAACGATCGCGACTTCAGTGCGATCGCAGATAGCACGCAGTTGAAACTTATCCGCGTTGATCTCACCAAGGCATGACCGTGACCAGCATTGAAACCACCACCTCCGCCTCGCGCTCCTTCATCAACGTCGGTGAACGCACCAACGTGACCGGCTCGGCCAAGTTCCGCAAGCTGATCGAAGCCAACGACTACAACGCGGCGCTGACCGTCGCGCGCCAGCAGGTCGAAAGCGGCGCGCAGATCATCGACATCAACATGGACGAAGGCCTACTCGATAGCGAGAAAGCCATGGTCACGTTCCTGAACCTGATGGCC
>Ga0247843_1005439_pt1 | contig 17722 bp, 19 predicted proteins | sample LaCruzMarch2017__FD_192420 | JGI IMG/M metagenome (GOLD analysis project Ga0247843, IMG submission 192420) | Freshwater microbial communities from meromictic Lake La Cruz, Castile-La Mancha, Spain - LaCruzMarch2017_8m | ecosystem: Environmental > Aquatic > Freshwater > Lake | place: Spain... | reverse complement strand
GGGGAAACCTTCACGATAGCGGTTGCGGTTCTCAGGCCAAGCCATCCGGCCCGCGTACGACGCCCCCTCCAAAAAGTACAGCGTTTGTTTGAATCCTATGTGCGGTTACCCTGGTCCCCATGAGCTGCTGCGTTGACTTGCGAAGATCCCCGCTCAACCTCATCCAAACTTGGACATCCGCCCCCGGCCGTTTCGTCAGAGAATGATCACTCCGTTTCAAGATGGGCAAAACTCGTACCGCCATCCTTCTCGTGATCCTCTGCCTTGGAACCGGAGCCTTCTTCTTCGCCATCAAGAAGAACCCCGACGTTCATCACTCCGCCGCACGCCGCTCTTGGAAAGATACCGCCATCCTCGCGATCACCCAGGACTTGAAGGCACCGGACTACCTCATGAAACGCTTCGGCGAGATCCCGCAGCCGCGTGGCCATTTCGATACTTCGGAACCCGAATGGCTCACCGCCGACACGATCGTTTGCGGCGACGCTTCATGGCTTGCGTATCGCGCGCAATGCCACAAGGAAGACCCGAAGATCCACGACATCTTCATCGCACGGGCCTCCGATGGAAATTGGTATTACTCCGACTACCATTTCTGCAAGGAGATGGTGGTGCTCGCCATGAATGGCCAACCCGAGTCGTTGCAGCAATTCAAAGCCAGGTATTTCCTCGGCCGCTTCGACGGTGCTTCCGACGAGGCATTGCAACCGACAGCCAGCATCCGCGCGGATCAAGTCGAAGCGGGAAGCGGAAAGGGATACCGCTGATGCACTTTTCTTCCATCCATCTCATGCACTTCTTCGCACATCACGTGAAAGCATGAAGCACAAAGGCTGCCTCGTCGCGTTCCTCATCGCCGTCGCGATCGCGGCGCTTTTCGCTTATGCGATGAAGACCGCCCTGTCTCCGCGCGTCCTTTCCAAAGAGGATCCCCGGCGGGTTTTCGAGTCTTTCGTGTGTTCGCCTCTCCCCCGGTCGGTCGGGCAGGTCAAGGCGACCGGCACGATCGCGCTTGCGGGTGGCAACGTCTTCATCGAGTTCCAACTAGATCCCGGGGATCACGAGGAACTCATCCGGAGGGGAAGATTCCAGCTTGCCGATGAGCGCGATTCCTCATGGATCATGGAACTTCAGCCCGACGGGGTGAAAAGCGAGCTCCGGCGATATGTGCGGGTGAACGAGGGAATGACTGAGACCGCATTGTTCATCTCCGAGGACCTCCGCCGGGCCTGGTTCCGTGAGATCCACTTCTAATTCGCGCCAAGCCCTTGCAAGCCGGTGCATCCGGTCCAAGGCCCCTTTCTCCTTCCACGGTGCGAACCTCCGATCCATGCTCCGCGCGGCTCAACGAGCTCGGCCCATCTTCCTTTCCAAGGTCCACATCCCACCATCCCCGATGAAATCATTCCGCACCCATCTCACCATCCTCGCCCTGTCCGCGCTCGCAGGGCTCGCCGTTCACGCCGCCGAATTGGACACCACCCAACCCGTGGCCGCGAAAACCAACGGGGAGAAATGGTGGAACGGCAACTGCGAGAGGATCCTGGCCGACATCAAGAAGATGAACGGCAAGATCGATGTGGCCGTGGTCGGCGACTCCATCACCGCGCGTTGGAAAGCCGAGACATGGGACAAGCACTGGAGTTCCTACAAGGCCGTCAACATGGGCATCGGCGGTGACAAGACGCAGAACGTCCTCTGGCGACTCCAGAACGGGGAGTTGGAAGGCTATGAGGCGCGGCTGTTCGTCGTGATGATCGGCACCAACAACCTGTTCGATAAAAAGACCGAACCGGCCCACGCGGCGGCCGGCGTCAAGGCGATCATCGACTTGATCCAGGCCAAGCAGCCTCAGGCCAAGATCCTCCTCCTTGGCATTTTCCCCCGTGGCGAAAAACCGAATCCCGGCCGCGACAAGATCGCCGCCACCAACGAGCTGATCTCGAAATATCAGGGTGGCGCGATCCACTACATGGATATCGGCGCCAAATTCCTCGGGCCCGACGGCACCATCAGCAAGGAAGTGATGCACGACTCCCTTCATCTTGCCCCCAAGGGCTACGACATCTGGGCGGAAGCCATCGGAGACAAGGTCAAGGAACTCGTGGGCGGGGCTGCGGCCGGCAAGAATTGATTCGCCGACACCCCGGTGAAGGGGGACGCGGCCGCTTTCTACTCCCCGAGAAACCCGGCATCCGCGCCCTGCTCAATGGACATTCCTAAGATCCGTCTTCCCGCTTTCAAGCCCGGGGGAATGAGTCCCTCTGCCTTCAAACCGAAAGCATCTTCAGCAACTCCGCCGCGGCCGGCGTGTCCTTGCTGCCGTGGCGCTTGAGCAGGGCGATCACGCGGTGCAGCCCTTTGCCGGCGAAGGGGCGGAGCACGACGCCGTCGAGCGAACGGTTCCGGGTCGCGAGCTTGGGCACGACGGTGACGCCGAGGCCGGCGGCGACCATCGACAAGGCGGTGCCGAGTTGGTCGCACTGAAGGCCGGGGTCGGGCTCGCGGATCTTGCACAGGCGCAGCGTGCGGTCGGCCAGGCAGTGGCCGCCTTTCAAATGGATCAACTCCCCGGCCTTCAGGTCGGACGGCGCGGGCGCGGCCTTGCGCAGGGCAAGCGGATGCCGGGCGGGGGCGGCCAAAAGCAACGGCTCGCGAAACAGCTCCTTCACGTGCAGCGACCCCTTCCGGACCTCGCTTTCGGGCACGTCGCTCAGCACCGCGAACTCGATCGTTCCCGCTACAAGCTGGCTGATCAGTTCACCCGTCCGCGATTCGGAAACGGCGATGGCGATGCCCGGGAAACGCTCGCGGAAGGGCCCCAGCCACTGCGGCAAAAGATAGGGCGCGATGGTCGGGATGATGCCGAAGGAAACCCGGCCCTGCTGGAGCTGGCGGCGGCCGGCGAAGGCGTCCCGCAGCTTGTCGCGCTCCGCCAGCAAGCGGGCCGCGTGCACCAGCACGGTGTGGCCGGCAGCGGTCGGTTCGACACCGCGGGCGCTACGGATCAACAGGGCCTCGCCCATTTCGTCTTCCAGCGCCTTGATCTGCTGGGTGATTGCCGGCTGCGACAAGTGGCAGCGTGCCGCGGCGGCGGTCAGCGAGCCGGCTTCGGCGACGGCGGCGAAAACTTCCAACTGGCGGATCTCCATGGCCGAGCTATTTGAAATGCAAATGGCTCGGCAATCAACTTACGATTTCCCGGATGCCCCGTTTCCTGCCATCTTCCACATCGAAACCCAAGGTTGCCCAAGCAACAAACTTTCCGTTAGGACCGGCCAATCCGTCAGGCCGTCACCGGTGGCTCACTCGGAGCCAGAATAGCTTTCACAGGCGGGATCAGGATCGAGGTGTCGGGGGGCGCCGGTATTCTGATCCCGCCCTGAACTTTTGTAGTTCAGCCCCTTACGGTGTGCCGGACCCACCCACCGCGGCGATCCGGATGTGGCGACATGTCGAGCAGGACATGCATGTCCTTCGCTGATCGACCCGGACAAAGCTTCCCATCTGACGGAAATCTGGCCATCTTCCGGTGATCGCACGCTCGCCTCCGGTCATGGACCCCCGGCGAAATTTGAAACATCCCGTCACTTCACCTCGTTTTACCGCCCCGATCATGCAGAATCCTATCCGCGTCCTCTGCGTCGGAGCCGGCCACATGGGCCGCTCCCACGCCCTCGCCTACCATCGCATTCCCGGCTTCGAGATCTGCGGGATCGTCACCCGCTCGCCGGAAGGCCGCGGCAAGCTCAATGCCGAACTCGGCGGCGGCTATGCGGAGTTCGCCGACTATTACGAAGCGCTCGCGGCCACCAAGCCCGACGCGGTCAGCATTTCGACCTACCCCGACACCCACGGCCCCTACGCCGAAGCCGCCTTCGACGCCGGCTGCCATGTCTTCATCGAGAAGCCGCTCGCCGAGAACGTCGCCGCTGCGGAAAGCATCGTCGCCAAGGCCAAGGCCACCGGGAAGAAACTGGTGATCGGCTACATCCTCCGCCACCACCCGAGCTGGATCAAATTCATCGAGATGGCCCAGACCCTCGGCAAGCCGCTGGTCATGCGGATGAACCTCAACCAGCAGTCCTTCGGCGACAACTGGCGGATCCACAAGAACCTGATGGCGTCCATCTCGCCGATCGTCGACTGCGGCGTCCACTACGTCGATGTCATGTGCCAGATGACCCGCTCGAAGCCGGTCCGCGTGTCGGGCATCGGCGCGCGGCTCAGCGACGAGCTGCCGGAGGGCATGGTCAACTATGGCGCGCTCCAGGTCACCTTCGCCGACGGCTCGGTCGGTTGGTATGAAGCCGGCTGGGGCCCGATGATGAGCGAAGTCGCGTTTTTCGTGAAGGACGTCGTCGGCCCGAAGGGCTGCGTCTCGATCGTCGCCGACAAGGCCGCGGCGGAAGGCCAGAGCTCGAATGTCGACGCCCACACCCAGACCCAGTCGCTCAAGCTCCACCACTCGCAGCTCGACGCGGAGGGAAACTTCGCGAAGTCCGACGAACGGATCGCCCTGCACGACGAGCCCGACCACGACGGCCTCTGCCACCGCGAGCAGGAGTTTTTCCTCAAGGCCATCCTCGAGGACAGCGACCTGACCGACCACATGGACGACGCGATCGCCTCGATGCGCATCGTCGCCGCCGCCGACGAAAGCTTCCGCACCGGAAAGACCATCGACCTTTGAACTGAAGAAAATGGAACCGCCACGACGCCAAGGTCGCCAAGTTAAGGGTCCTTGGAGTCTTGAATTCGATCCTTCATCGCACATCCACCGCTCGAAAAACTTGGCGCACTTGGCGTCTTGGCGGTGAAATCCCCCGAAACCACCCGTAAAGTTCCATCTCATGAGATCCACCGTCATTTTCACCTGCCTCATCCCCTTCGCCGCCACGGCCGAACTCGCGCCCGTCCCGCTGTTCAACGGCAAGGACCTTACCGGCTGGAAAGGCACCGGCTACATCGTCGAGGACGGTGCCATCACCTGCACCCCGAAAGGCAGCAACCTCGTCACCGAAGGCATCTATTCGAACTATGCCTTCGACTTCGAGTTCAAGCTCCCGCCCGGCGGCAACAACGGCATCGGCATCCATTACCCGGGCACCGGCGACGCCGCCTACACCGGCATGGAAGTCCAGGTGCTCGATGACTCCGCGGAGCAGTACAAGACCCTCAAGCCCTACCAGTTCCACGGCTCGATCTATACCATGGTGGTCGCCAAGAAAGCCCCGCTCAAGCCGGTCGGCGAGTGGAACAGCGAGCGCATCCTGGTCAACGGCGACGACATCCAGGTGACCGTCAACGGCACCGTCATCACCGAGGCCAAGCTCAGCGAGCTCAACACCAAGTTCCCCAAGCACGAGGGTGCCAAGCGCCGCTCCGGCCACATCGGCTTCTGCGGCCACGGCGACCGCGTCGCCTTCCGCAACATCAAGATCACCGAATTCCCGCCCGCCGCGAACGATGAAGGCGCCAAGCAGGGTGGCTTCACCAAGATCTTCGACGGCAGCACGCTGGCCGGCTGGGAACACCAGCCCGCCGACCTCGAAAGCTGGAAGCCGGTCAACGGGATTCTCAAATACGACGGCAAGGCCAAGGACCTCTGGTCGGTGAAGGAATACGGCGACTTGACCCTGGTCTTCGACTGGCGCTGGGCGGCTCCCGGCCCGCTGATGAAGCGGCCGATCATCGGCTTCGACGGCAAGGAAACCGGCCAGCAGGTCGAAGTGCAGGAACTCGACAGCGGCATCTATCTCCGCGGCAGCTCGAAGAGCCAGGTCAACCTCTGGAACTGGCCCTGCGGCTCCGGCGAGGTCTATGGCTACCGCACCGACAAGTCACAACCCGCCGCGGTCATCGCCGGCGTCACCCCGAAGGCGAAAGCCGACAAGCCGGTCGGCGAATGGAACCGCACCATGATCACGATGAAGGGCGACCTCCTCACCGTCACCCTCAACGGCCAGACCGTCATCGAGAATGCCCAGCTCCCCGGCGTCGCCGCCAAAGGCAAGATCGCCCTCCAGCACCACGGCAGCCACATCGACTTCGCCAACATCTGGATCAAGGAGCTCTGACCGGCGACCGATCCATCCATCTCATCAAAGAGCGGCCACCTTGCCGGGTGGCCGCTTTTCTTTTAAACCCGCAGCACCCCGCGGAAACCCCGGGCACCGTAGTAGGACTGCGCGCCGTTGTGATAGATGAAGACATGGCCGAAGCGGCGGTCGCCGAAGAGCGCGCCGCCGAGCTTGCGGATGTCGGGCGGGGTCTTCACCCAGCTCGAGGTCTTCAAGTCGAACTCCCCGAGTTGCTGGAGTCCGCGGTATTCCTCCTCCGTCAGCAGCTCGATCCCCATCGCCGCCGCCATGTCCATGGCGTTGTCCTTCGGCCGGTGCTCCTTGCGCGATTCCCAGCCCTCGCGGTCGTAGCAGACGCTGGTGCGGCCTTTCGGAGTTTCCGGCGAGCAGTCGATGAAGATCAGCTCGCCGGTCTTCGGGTCGCAGCCCGTCACATCCGGCTCGCCGCCCGTGTCCTCCATCCCGTTCAGCGACCACAGCTTCTCCGGCCGGGCTTCCAGCCGCGCCTGCACCGCGGACCACGCGAGACCCTCGTGGCGCTTCGCATGCTTCTCAAAGCGGGACTTCAATGTGGCGAGCAAGGCCTCGCGCTCGGCCGCTGACAATTCCTTCGGGGTCTTGGAGCTTTTCATGACGGTCGTCGATTCCGCGTTTGCCGGACTCCATCATCCGGAAACCCTACCTTCCATCTTCAATTCCCGATTGACTGCAATGCTAGCAATGCTAGCTACCACACGATGAGCAGCACCCTGACAATCCGGAATCTGGACGAAGACGTGAAGCGGAAGCTCCGTCTCCGCGCCGCCAGCCATCAACGCTCGATGGAGGCCGAGGCCCGGGAAATCCTTGCCGCCGCGGTCGCCATGCCGGAAGCCTTCGCCCCGCCCCGCACCCCGGAAGAAATGCGCGAGCGCCTCAAAGCCGTCAGCGGCATCTGGAAGGACCGCTACGAGGGCAAGACGACCGATCAAATCATGGAGGAATTGAGGGGCGATGACTGATGCGGCCTTCGTCCTGGTTGATTCGAACGTGGTGATGGACATCACCGGCCGCGACTCGCAGTGGGAAGAATGGTCCGCCGGACAGCTCGAGGCCTTCGCGGGCCGGCTCGCGATCAATCCCGTCATCTACGCCGAGCTCTGCTTCCTCCTCACCTCCTCAGAAGAGGCCGACCAGCTCGTCGCTTACCTCGGACTAAGCTACCGCGAATTCTCCCGCGAGTCGCTCTTCCTCGCCGCACAAGCCTTCCGCGCCTACCGCCAGCGCGGCGGGGCCAAGACCTCACCCTTGCCGGACTTCTTCATCGGTGCCCACGCCGCCACGCTCGGCGTCCCGATCCTGACGAGGGACATCGACCGCTATCAGACCTACTTTCCGGAAGTCACTCTGATCTCGCCTTAAAGATACGGGATTGAATCCTAGCCCCCTTCTCCCGCTGGCCGGGGAAAGGCCGCAGTGGCGGCGGGGAAGATTCGATCACCTCGGCGGGCTCGAACGTCTGTCACACCGCTGCAGTTGGAAGCCGCGAAATTCACCCGCCAGTTTTTCACACCCTTGATTTCCTTACCAAACCACCTTACTTATAGGTCGTGAAGGCAACCCTTACCAGCAAAGGCCAAATCACGATTCCGGTGCAGATCCGCAGCCGCCTCCATCTCAAGGCTGGGGATGTCCTCGAGTTCGACGAGACCGCGCCGTTTCTGAAAGCCAGCAAGGCCATCGCGCCGGAGGCTTGGGAAGCGTTCGGGAAGAATTGGGAGGATCCGTGGCCCGGATTGGAAACGGGCGAAGTCCTCGATCAACTCCGCGGACCTGTGGAAAGCCCGCTCTCCACGGATCCACGATGATCACGGCCCTCGATTCCTCCGTCCTGATCCAGTTGCTGAGGCGCCAGCCCGGATGGGAAATCTGGCGCGACCGCTTGACGCTGGCGGCGACCGAGGGCCCGCTGGTGATCTGTCCCGTGGTGTTCGCCGAATGTTCGGGCGGATACCCTTCGAGCAATGCGGCTGTTCAGGACTTCGAAGGTATCCAGCTCCGCTTTGATGATTTCTCACCGGATTCCGCCTACCTCGCCGGGCAGACCTTTCACCGCTATCGTCAGGCGGGCGGACCCCGCGAGCATCTGATCCCGGACTTTCTCATCGCCGCCCATGCCCGGATCCAGGCCGATCGCCTCGCCGCCATCGACCGCGGCTACCTCCGGCAGTGGTTTCCGGATCTGAAACTCCTGGCGGGTGACGGAGGCAGGTGAATCCACGGCGGTGACGGGTTCATAGGGCAATCGTGGCAGAAGAAATCCGCCGGCGAGCTATCCCGGTGGTTTCGGAGATCCCGGTTCGTCCGGAGATGTCACGGGTTCCCCGAGCCGGTCAAAGCTCCTCAGCCAAGCGCTATCATCCATGTTCCGGTCGGGTCGGGCCCGCAGTTCTTCCGCCCGGGCCTTCACGCCTGCGGCCACGGCGGGATGAGACTCGAGCAGTTCCTCCCAGGTCTCACGGGTCATTCCCAGTCTCAGCGAGAAGGCCTCGACCGCGTTGTCCGTCCATTCTTCGCGCAGCCACCCGGGAGCGTCCAAAGCGAGGGCATCAAGCAGGCCCAGCGGAAAGTTCCTGCGGGCGGGAGACGGCGGGAGATAATGGTCCGGGGGGAAATCGGCTCTCGTTTTCGAGGAGGCGAAGGCCACCGCTTCTGCGAACTTCTTGTCGCGGACGAGCTCGTCGAGCCGGTCGCGGTTCACGATCTTCCCGTGGAAGGGCAGTGCGGCCAGTGCCCAAGCCGCCAACGATGCGACGGCGAGCGCGATGGCGGGACGCGTTCCGATCATCGTGCCCGGGCGATCCAGCGGGGTGACTGCAACGCCCTTGATGCGCCAACAGGCAAACACTGCGATCACGAATACCCAGAACGAGGCCTCGGCGGCAAAATTGCTCGCCTGCTGCAACAGCTCGGTATGCGGCGGCAGGCGCACACCACCCATGATCTGCACGAGCGACATGCTTTTGGAAACGGAGCCGACCATCATTTCGAACGCCGCCGGGGCAAGGATCAGGACCAGCGCCCGGCGGGCTTTCACGCCGGTCAGCACCGCCACCGCGCGGGTCATCAGAGCCACCCGCCAGATCGAAACGACGGCCAGGAAGGCGATGTTCCACTTCGTCGCGGTGATGATGTCGGTCATGCTCTCGACCGGGATGCCGTAAAGCCAGGCACAGGGCGCGGTCATCCATGCCAAGGTGAGGAAAGTGCCCCATTGCCTGTGATAATTGCCGACCGCGTCGAGCTTCAGCCGACCGGCGATGCACAGGTAGATGAAGACGATCGACACCGCGGAGGCCACGAAGGGCCCGATGAACCACTCCGGCTCGCGCAACAGGTCGAGGTGATCGTAGTTCCGGGCGATGCCGGCACTGAGAACGAGAATCGCGCCAATCACCCAAGCCCGTCGCGTGGCCGCGATCCTCTCGATCGCGCCGCGGTGACCGGCGAGGAAAAGCAGCGGATCGTAGAACCTCATCGGCGACATTCAGACCCGCTCACCTGCAAGGCGCAAGCTTCCCGGTAATGACGGTCACTGCGCCCTTCGGTTCTCTTTCATCCGTGCCCTGAGGTGACCCCTGAAGCTCCGGCTCCGCCGCTCCACGAACTCCGGCGCGTAAAGCCGCCGGGTCAGGTCGCGGAAGCCATCACGCAGTTCGTCCACGCTCAGGTCGGTGGGCCGGAAGTTGATGTCGAACAAGGTGCACCGCTCGGTCGCATCGGCGGAGAGTAGCCGTCCTTCCTCCGACAGCCGCGTCCACAGCGGGGTGCCGGGAAAGGGCGTGAGATAGGTGATCTGGACGTCGTAAAGCCCGCTTTCCTCGACGAAGCGAAACACGTGCTCGAAGCTTTCCGGGCCGTCTCCATCGAGGCCGAGGATGAAGCAGCCGTTGACCGTGATGCCGTGGCGCTGGATGGTTTCAACCGCCTTCAGGTAGCGGTCGGTGCGCCGGGCCTTCCAGTTCGACTTCTTCTCGATGCCGTCGAGCGATTCGAAGCGCGGGCTTTCGAAGCCGATCAGCACCTGGTGGCAGCCGGCGTCGCGCATCATTTTGAGCAGATTCTCGTCGTCGGCGACCGACACATCGGTCTCGGTGAACCAGCGCAGGCCTTCTTTTTCAAGTCCCTTCATCAGCGCGCGACCGTGGCGCTTGTCGGCGAAGGTGTTGTCGTCGGCGAACTCGATGAAAGGCCGTCCGAACAGCTCCTTGAGCCGCCGGACCTCGCCCAGCACCTTGTCCACCGGCTTGACCCGGAAGGCCGGTGAGAGCCGCATCGAGGCAGCGCAGAACTCGCAGGCATACGGGCAGCCGCGCTGGGTCTGCACGGTGAAACGCGGATAGCGGCCGGGCGACAGCAGCTCGAAGCGCGGCATCGGGGCTTTGCGAAAATCAAAAGGTCCCCGCAGGCGGGCATCATAGACCGGCTTCAGCTTACCGCGCTCCAGGTCGCCCAGCACCTCCGGCCACACCGGTTCGCCTTCGCCGATGACCAGGGCGTCGACATGCCGTGCCGCCTCAGCCGGGGCGAGCGTCGCATGGAGACCACCAAGAATCACCGGGATTCCCTTCTCGCGAAATCGAGCGGCCATCGCATAAGCCTCTTTCGAGGTGGCGCTGAGCGTCGACAAGGCGATCGCATCGAAGCGGTCCGGCACCTCCGAGATATCTCGTACTTCCAGATACTCGGCCCCGATGTGGGGTGGCGACATGCCGGCCAGCGTCAGCAAGCCGAGCGAGGGCAGCGCCTCGATCTCGCGTGCGCGCCGGGCCACGGCCGGGAAGGACAGTCCGAGCGCGAGCAGCTCGGCATCGACGAGGCGCAATCCGCTCATCGCGATGTATCCGATGTTCATGGCCGGATCAGTCGTTCCTCAGTCACTCCGGCACCTCCGGCCGCTGCAGGGTCATGGTGCCTTGGTCGGCGGCGGACTTGTAGGTGGCATTGAAGGCGTCGCGGGTGAGTTTGCCTTCGACCCGGTAGTTCCCGAATCCGCCGGGCAGGACCATTTCGCCGGAGAGCTGGAGCGAGCCATCGGCGGCGGGGCGGGCGGGGACGGTGTGGGTGTAGTCGCCGAATTTCACGAGCCCCCAGCCGGCGCGGTAGCGGAAGTCATAGAAACCTGGGCGCTCCGGGGTCGGCTGGACGATGCACCAAAGCGGTCCGGTGTGGCCGTTGACCTTGCTTTTCCAAGAGCCCTTCCACGGGCCGTCGGCCGTCGCGGCCGGGCGGGGCATGGCAGCGACGGCCTGGTCGAAACCGCGGGAGTATTTACCGCCGACACACGAGGAAAGCGCGAAGGCGAGGGCGGCGGAGATGAGGGATGAGGTGAGGGCTTCCATGGCGGTGGTTTCAAAGGCAAGTTGAGAGTCCAGGGTTGATGGTTGATAGCTTGAGAAAGACGACTTGGGTCGAAACCGCGGGGTGTCCAGCGAGGCAAGTGGTTTTCCAGCCAATGGCGGGCAAGGCTTCTAAACGATCAACTATCAACTCTCAACCATCGACTATCAACTTCCTTCCCCTACGATCTTCCACAGGTGCTCGTCGGTGCGGAGGTAAAGGGCGCCATCGAGCAGGACGGGGGAGGCGAGGGTGCGTTCGGCGGTGTCGAATTCGAAGAGGATCTCGGCCCCCGCAGGCGAGACTTGGACGACATACACGACGCCGTCTTCGGTGGGGGCGTAAAGGACCTTGCCGGAGAGGATGGGGGAGGCGGAGAAGTTGCCGGGGAGCTTCTGGTTCCAAACGGACTTGCCGGTCTTGGCATCGAGCCCGCTGAGGGTGCCGGTGTCGTCGAGGGTGAGCACCTGGCCGTTGGTCGCGAGCATCGACGGGGTCTTGGGCATCCGGCGGGTCGCTTCCCAGACCTGGTGGGTCTTGGTCACGTCGCCTTCCGCCTTGCCGAGGCGGATGCCGAGCAGCTTCGGGATGTTGTAGCCGGTGGCGACGAAGAGCATGCCATCGGCGGTGACCGGGCGCGGGACCACGGAGTAGCCTTCGCCGTAGGTGACCTTCCACAGCAAGCGGCCGTCGTCCGGAGCATAGGCCCCGATGAGCCCGCTGCCAGGGCTCAGGATTTCGGTGCGGCCGTTGTTTTCGACGACCAGCGGCGTGCAGAAGGAGAAGTAGCTGCGGACCGGCTGCTGGCGCGGGGTGCGCCACGCGATCGAGCCGTCCTTGCGGTGCAGTGCGAGGATGGTGGGATCGACCTCCGCGTCGGCGTTCACCACGAGCAGGTCGCCGACCAGCACCGGCGAGGAGCCGTTGCCGTGCATCGGCTTGTAGGCGATCTGCTTTATCCAGACGGGCTTGCCGTCGTCGAGCTTCAGCGCGGCGGTGCCCATGTGGCCGAAGTGGACATAGACGATGCCGTCGTCGCCGATGACCGGGGTGGAGCTGGCGAGGCTGTTCTTCGCATGCATCGCGGCGGTTTCCGCGGCGGCGGGTTTGAAAAGATCGACGCTCCAGAGTTTGTCGCCGGTCTTGGCATCGAGGGCGAAGGCGCTGAGGACGGTGGTGTCGCCGTCTTTCCGCGCGCCGGTGAGGACGATCTTGCCGCTGGCGATGACCGGCGACGACCAGCCGCTGGCGGGCAGCGGAACCTTCCACGCGATGCCCTGGTCCTTGCTCCACTTCAGCGGGCCCTTGCCCTGGGCGATGCCTTGGCCGGTGGGTCCGCGGAATTGCGGCCAGGAGGAATCGGCCGCCGCGGCGAGGGTGATCGTCGCGAGCGATAGGCTGGCAATCAGGAGGCGCGGGGTTTTCCCGGTGAGAGTCATGGTTCGAAGCTGGGGGCGGAGGATTTCCAAGTCAACGAAGGGACGGGGAGGCCGGAAGGGATCTTTCGCGCGCTTCAGGTTCTGCCGCTTCTTCATACGATCCGACGTTGAATGAGCGGTGCTGCGGACCGGTGTTTGTCCGCGCGGGTCGCGTATCTTGGCTTCCCATTGCCGAATTCGCCTCCTAGCTTTCCGCGCCAGAGTTCGTGAACCTCCAATTTCCATGAAACGCACGTTATCCCTCCTCCTCCTCGCCGTCGCCCCGCTGTGCGCGGCCACGCTGGATACCACCGTCACCGGGGACACCTACATTCGGGGCGACAACCCAACGGCTGCGAATCAGAACTTCAACGAGGATATCGCGAACAGGTTCATCGTCGGCAGCAACGGCGGGCCGAATAACAGCCGCGGCATGGTCAAGTTCGACGTCTCCGCCATCGTCAACGATGTCAACACCATCGGCGGCGGCAATTTCGCCAACCTGATCATCAACTCCGCGAGCCTGAAAATCTTCGAGGCACAGGGCAGCGCCGTCACCGTGAACGTGATCGTCAACCAATACGGGTTTGCTTTCATTCCGTCGAACAACAGTTGGAATGCCCCGGCTAGCGGGGATACCACCCCGGGCGGCACCATCGGAGCGGTACTCGGTTCCCAATCGATCAGTTGGAACGTAACGTCCAACGACAATGACGCCACGATCCCGCTCTCCAACAGCCTGCTGAAAACCTTCATCGCCGGGCATCTCGCGAACTCGATCCACTTCATCCTGACGACCAATACCCCGGCGACCAATTTCGTATCCATCAGCAGCGATCGCGCGTCTACCCCGGCGCGGGATGCGAGGCTCACGGTGGACTACACCGTGGTCCCCTCCGTAAACGGGCTTGCCAACGGTGACTTCGAAGCCGCGAGCGGAAGCGGGACGTTCCCCGTCGGCTGGACCCGGACCGGAGCGCCTTCCTCGGTCGCCCCATTCCTGCCGGAGAGCGGTGGAGCCGTGGCGGTGAATCTTGCGCCATCCCAAGGAATTCTTCAGGACATCGCTCCCACCGCGGCCGGGGCGATGGAGAATTTCCAAACCGATTTCGCGTTCCAGATTGGCAGTGAAAGCCAAGTCCACCGGATCCGGATGGAAGGCAACAATGGCGGGGATCTTGTGACGATCCGCCTCGTCACCGATCCGGGCGGCACGGATTCGATCGAGGTCTTCAATACGGATTCCTTCGTTCCGGCGCTCAGCGGGCTCACCATCGCCCCGGAGACCCCCTATTACCTCAGGGTCATCGGCCGGCAGTTCGGTCTGGCCGGTCGGAAGTATACGGTGGGCTTCTCGACGGATGGAATCACCTACACGACCTCCTTCGACCTGTTCGCCTTCCACAATACGGCGAATGAGAAATTTGAAACCGTCACCTTCGAGTGCGGTGCCACCTCCGGCTCCTCGCTGAGCATCGACAACGTCGGGATTTCCCTTCCTCCGGACATTAGCTTTTCCACGTGGATGCTCGGCTTCGCCTTCGAAGTGGGAGCTGACACCAGCATGGAAGGTGACGCGGATCAGGACGGCATCGCCAATGCTTTGGAGAACATCTTCGGCACCGCGCCGGATGCCTTCTCGAGCGGCGTTGTAATGATCGAAGGTTCGCCCGGTTCGGTCATTTTCACCCACCCGCTGAACCCCAGTCCGGCCGGTGATCTCGACTATGACTACCAATGGTCGACCGATCTCGCGGAATGGAAGTCCACCGGGGAGGCCAACACCGCCGGGACGATCGTCGACTTCGATACCGACATCGTCGGCAACCAGGTCACCGTCCATGCCGACGTGACCGGGTCCGCCACCACGCTTTTCACCCGGATCGTCACCACGACGGTTCCTTGAGGGGCCGGCGATTCCGCGTTCGCTGGATTCGCTGCTCGCCCGCGGGGCTGCTAACTGCCACAGTGCGCCCACAAGACCATGGCGACGCCCAACTACAGTTTCGAAAAGCGCCGGCGCGAGCTGGATAAGAAGGCCAAGAAGGAAGAAAAGCGGAAGCGCAAGCTCGAGGGTGGATCGGCCACGGCGGATGAAGCGGCCGAACCCGCCAGTGATGCCGAACCCGCCGAACCCGCCGGTGATGCCGAGCCGGCACCCGCCAGCGACGCCCCGGCAGTGCCGGAGGCGTGAGCCCGGTTACTCAGATCTCGCCTTCCAGCCCCAGGATCTTGATCACCTCCGCCGGGACGCCGGGATAGGGACCCGCGATCGGGGCGTTGCCGACGTAGCCGAGGCTCTTCCACGTGCTACTATGCGAATAGTAGCCGCCGAGCGCGAGCATCCGCAGCTTGGTGAAGAAACGGGTGCCGATGGCCAGTTCGGGCGCGGACTTCGCAGGGTCGCAGATGCTGTCGAGGATCGCGGTCTGCTGCGCGGCGTCGAGGGCGGTGAAGCTTTTGCCGTGGCGCTGGAAGGCATGCGTATTGAGCCAGGCCAGGCCGCCACGGAGGATCTCGCAATCGGCGCGGTTATCGGGGTAGGGCGCGCCGGCCCATTCGTTGAGGAAATCGTGCACGCCGATCGCGGAGGCGGCGGGCGAAAGATCATCGGCCGGCAGGATGAGATCAACCAGCACCGCGAGGGTGGCGAGCTCGGTTTCGACCAGCGGCTTATCCCAGGGAGCGGCCGGGTTCGAGTAGTCGGGATCGCTGAGGATGTTCTTGAAGTTCCGGGTCAGCGGCGGGGGAGCAGCGGCCAGATGGGTCGGGACCAGCGCGCCGGTGGCGCTGGCGGCGGCGATGAGTTTGAAGAGATCGCGGCGGGAGACGTTGGAGTCGTTCATGGCGTCGGGGAGCTCAGAGGTTGCCGCTCTTCATCTCCGCCAGCAGGTAGTCGGCGGAGCGCCAGGCGAGGGCCATGACGGTGAGGGTGAGGTTCTTGTCGGGGTTCGACGGCAGCACGGAGGCGTCCATCAGGAAGAGGTTTTTCACGTCCCAGGTCTGGCCGAAGGAATTGACGACGGAATCCTTCGCATCGCTTCCCATGCGGGCGGTGCCGGCTTCGTGAATGATCTCGCCGGGCTTGTTCAGCGCCTCGCGGCCGGGCCGCGGCGTGGCCTTGCCGCCCATCGCGTGGATGATGTCGGCGAAGGTGTTCTGCATGTGGGTGGCCTGGTTGATCTCGTGGTCGGACCATTTCCAATGGAAGCGCAGGATCGGGATGCCCCACTGGTCGACGCGGTCGGGGTCGATCTCGCAGTAGCAGTGCTCGTTCGGGATCATCTCGCCGCGGCCGGCGAAGCCCATTGAAGCGCCGTAGTAGCGACGGGCTTCCTCTTTGAGTTTCTTGCCGTAGATGCCGGGCGAAGTGGCATTGAGGATGCCGAGGCTGCTCATGCCGGGCATGCCGCGGCCGCCGCCGATCTCGATGTGGTAGCCGCGGGCGAAGCCGAGCTTTTCCTGGGTTTTGTAGTTCCACCACGGGGTGTAGACATGATTCCCGCCGGCCCCGTCCTCGTTGTAGGGCGGCAGGCTTTCCATCGAGGGAATGTGGGCGCCGAGCCAGGAGCCGACGCTGTCGGTGAGGTTCTTGCCGACCTGGCCGCTCCTGTTGGCGAGCCCGTTCGGGAAGAGCGCGGTTTTCGAATTGAGAAGAATCCGCGCGGTCTCGCAGGTGCTGGCGCTGAGGATGACGACTTTCGCTTTGGCGATCGAGTCGACGCGGGTGAGCTTGTCGACGTAGTGGACGCCGGTCGCCTTGCCATTGGCATCGGTGAGGACCTCGCGGACCATCGCGTCGGTGATGATGTCGAGGTTGCCGCTGGCGAGGGCGGGTGGCAGCAGGACGGTGGTGCTTTGGAAATTCGCGCGGATGGAGCAGCCGCGGCCGCAATCGGTGGCCCAGAAGCAGGCGGCGCGGGCGGACATGTCGGCGGCGACCAGTTTGCGGGCGAGCGGGTTGTTCGGAAAGAGCTTCGCGGCCAGCGCGGTGCCGTCCATCCGTTCGCTGAGCACCGCGCGGTGGATCGGGATGACCGGGATGCCGAGCCCACGGCAGTGCTTCTTGGCGAGCATCTCGCCGGCCCGTGGTTTCGGCGGGGCTTGCAGGACGCCGGGCGGCGAATCGGGCGTGTTCTCGAGGCCTTCGTTCGAGCCGTAGACACCGATCATCATCTCGGTCTTGTCGTAGTAGGGCGCGAGCTCGTTGTAGGTGATCGGCCAGTCGAAGCCGAGGCCGTCGCGGCTGCGCGGCTTGAAATCGTAGTCGCCGAAGCGCAGCGAAATGCGGCCCCAGTGATTGGTCCTCCCGCCGAGCATGCGGGGGCGCCACCACCAGAAATCTTCCTGGGTGCCCGGCTTGTCGCCATAGGGCTCGCCGGGGACCTGCCAGCCGCCGCCGACGGTGGCGTCGTAGTGGCCGAAGGACCGGTCGGGGGTCGCCTTGCCGCGCAGGGGTGCCTGCTCGGGCGTATGGAACATCGGGGTTTCCTTGACCGGGTCGTAATTGCGACCGGCCTCCAGCATCAGCACCTTGACGCCGTTCAAGCTGAGCAGCATGCCCATCATCCCACCGCCGGCACCGGAGCCGACGATGATGACGTCATATTCGCGGAGGGACTTTCGATCGGTGAGAAGGGCCATGGGTTAGCGGGAATGCTAACAGGCCCGGCCGGGAAGGAAATGGGAAGTTGTACCGCCGGCCATGTTGGTCAGGGCGATTGGCCCGCTAGCGAAGGGAGCCTGAAGATTAGGCATTCTACAGTTTCGGCTAGACAACCCCACCCGATTCACCATGGTAAGGGTGCCATGAACGCCCGTCTGTCTCGTCCGACATCGGAT
>Ga0247843_1005437_pt1 | contig 17724 bp, 17 predicted proteins | sample LaCruzMarch2017__FD_192420 | JGI IMG/M metagenome (GOLD analysis project Ga0247843, IMG submission 192420) | Freshwater microbial communities from meromictic Lake La Cruz, Castile-La Mancha, Spain - LaCruzMarch2017_8m | ecosystem: Environmental > Aquatic > Freshwater > Lake | place: Spain... | reverse complement strand
GCCCGGCGGCGATCATCGATCGCATCGACCCGCGCACGGCAGAGATCGCGAACGGCTTCGTCGGTTTCGTCGGGCACGAAGACCGAAACCAATTCTCCGGCACGCAGGAGGCGGGCGAGTTTGATGGGCAAGAAAAATTCGGCCTTTCCCTCCGCCAATTCCGTGATAAGGTACATTTATGAGCATAGATCAGATTGCACCAGAAGCCCTCAAGCTCCCCACCAGGGAGCGGGCGATGCTTGCTGCATCCTTATGGGAGAGTATTGAGGATCCCTTTCAGTTTTCCGTCGATTTGGACGACGAAGCTGCATTGAAGCTCGCCGAGGAGCGGGATCAAGAAATCGAGAGTGGACAGGTCACTGCCATTTCGCATGAGCAATTGATGCACCGCTTAAGGCAATGAGAATTGAGTATCACCCCGCGATTGAAGGAGAGCTTGCAGAGATACGCGATTACTACAACGAACAGTCCCGTAATCTGGGTGACGATTTTATCAACGAATTTGAAAGGCAAGTTCTGCGCATTGCAGCAATGCCGTCTCGCTGGATGGTATTCCGTGGTGATACACGGCGAGCACTGATGAAGAGATTTCCCTATTTGATCCTTTTTAGAGTCGTGAATGACGCAGTGATTCGTATCACGGTAATCAAGCACGAGCGGCGTCATCCTGCATACGGAATGAATCGAAGTTAGGCCCAACAAGTAAGCATCATTGACTACCACTAACGCCATGACATGTATCGCACACTACGGAACAAAGGATCTGAGATTGATCGAAGTGTTCACGCGGCCGCAATATAAGAAGGCTAACAAGACGCGACATGACAACCCCTACTAATGGAGCTTTTTTTCCCGGTGCCGTTTGAAAACCTCTAACGTCCGTTCGCGCTCGGTTTTGTGATCGAGGCATGGTAACGGATATCCGGGCGCTATCGGTTTGCCATCTTTCGGTGGTTCGAGAAATTTCCCGGGATGTAGATTCGCCAGCTCTGGAATCCAGCGCTTGATGTATCTGCCATCGGGATCGTAGCGGGCGGTCTGGGACCATGGATTCTGGATGCGAAAATACGGTGCGGCATCCGCGCCCGTTCCTGCCGACCACTGCCAGCCGCCGTTGTTAGAAGCGATTTCGCCATCCACCAGATGCTGCATGAAATGGGATTCGCCCTGTTTCCAATCGATGTGGAGATCCTTGGTCAAAAACATCGCGGTGATCATGCGCACCCGGTTGTGCATGAATCCGGTGGCGAGCAATTCACGCATCCCGGCATCGACGATAGGAAAACCCGTGCGACCCTCTTTCCAAGCATCAAACAACAGCCCCGGCTCGTCCCATGGTAGTCCGCGCCAATCGGCGTTGAACTCCGCATCGAGCACCTGTGGAAAATGATGGAGAATCGCAAAGTAAAATTCCCGCCATGCGAGTTCCTTGATGAAAATGTCGATCCCCGCGCGCCCAGCCGGATTGGCGGACGTTCGGGCAGCCATTGCCTCGGCATACACCGCGCGAATGGAAATCAGCCCGAAGCGCAGGTCTTGCGAAATCCGCGAGGTCCCATTTTCCGCCGGAAAATCCCGTTTTTGCGCGTAGGCTTGAATCTTCCCCGCGATGGCTTTTTTCAGGCGTTCCAGTGCCGCCCGTTCGCCGGGTTCCGGCAAATCCGCCGAAGGAACTTCCCAGCCCCAATGTTTCACGGTGGGCAGGGGCAGCGACTTCAAGCCTTCAGGTGCACTCAATGTCCGAGGCTTGCGAATGGGCGAAAGTTTATACAATGCCAGCCAATTGCGACTGTATGGAGTGTAAACCCTATAAGGTTGCCCACTCTGGGTCAGCACTTCGTCCGGGCCGTGCAACGAAACGTCCGCATGCGCATGACAGGCGATACCCAAATTAGCGCACATGGCTTGCACTCGCGCTTCCACTTTTTTTCCGAATGGATCGGGGTCCGCATTGAAATGGACCGCCACGGCCCCGCTCTCCACAATGAGAGCCCGTAAGCCATCCACCGGATCACCCTGCCGGATGAACAGACGTGTCCCGAGAGACTCCAGATTTCCCGCCAACGAGGCAAGGCAGCCGCACAGAAAATGCTGCCGCTTCGGCCCGGTCCAAGCATGAAAATCCCGCCACTCGCTCAAAAAATACACAGGTATCAACAACGACGACTCGCTTGCCGCGCAAGCAAGCGAGGTGTTGTCTGCGATCCTAAGATCGCGGCGGAACCAATGAATGACCGGGCGATGCTGCTCAGGCATTCGATAGACCAGTAGAAATTGGTTTTTTATAAATTGGCAGCGACACTCTATCAAAAAGCATCGGCTAGCAATTTTTCGGCCTTGCGGATTGTGGTGGGCGTTAGTTTGCCCTCAACTCGTTTGGAACCTTCGATGAGGGCTTTGAGCTCAGCGAGGGTTTTTTCCGCCACTGCGAGCGATTTTTTGCCACCACCGAGTTTTTTATCCGGGAAATATCGGGTAAATGTGGTGCCAGCTCTGCTGATGCAAAGACGCCATCCTTCAAAAGCGGCTGTCTCATAGGTGAACCGTGTCAGGTTTTTCTTCGATTTCATTATTTTGGGGGTGTTGTAGTGGATACAAAATACCAATGCACTCTCACTGCTAGAAAATCTAGCGATTTTTCACTAAAACCGCTGAAAAATCATTTTTGGGATTCAAATTTACCAAAAAATGCTTTGCAAGCCGCCGTCTGCCGTCATTTAGTCGCCCCCCACGGGCATTCTCAGCACGCCGTAGGTCCTCCGTTTCGCTCTCTTTTGGGAGTGTTTCCGCCCGTTGGAGGGTAACCCGGCATACCAAAACACACATGTCAGCAGTCAAACTTGCTCGTTTCGAGCTCCCAAACCGCCTCGTCCGCAACGAGGATACCGCCACCGATACCTACGCCCAATTCATCGCCGAGCCTTTCGAGCGTGGATATGGCCACACCATCGGCAACTCACTCCGCCGCGTGCTGCTCTCCTCGTTGGAGGGAGCCTCGATCACTTCGGTCCGCATCGCCGGCGTGCAGCATGAATTTTCCAGCCTCCCCGGCGTGGTCGAAGATGTCACGGACATCGTGCTCAACCTCAAAAAGGTGAAGTTCAACCACAACGAAAAGGAACCCCGCATCCTCACCATCAAGGTGGAAAAAGAAGGCGTGATCACCGCCGGTGACATCGCCGGCGACCACATCTATGACGTGGTCAACAAGGATCAAATCATCTGCACCCTCGATAAGAAGGTGAAATTCGATTGCGAATTCGAAGTTCGCGTGGGCCGTGGATTCTCCACTGGCGATGAAAACAAGCGCAAGGACCAACCGATCGGCGTCATCGCCATCGATTCGATCTTCTCCCCGGTCACCCGTGTCAAATACTCGGTGGAAACCACCCGCGTTGGTCAAATGACCGATTTCGACAAGTTGATCCTCGATATCTGGACCGACGGCCGGATTACCCCGCAGGATGCGCTTCTGCAAGCCTCCGCGATTCTCCGCCACCACCTCGACGTGTTCGTCAACTACGACGAAAACGCTGTGGACTTCGAAGAAGCACCGGCCGAATCCAGCGAGGAAAACGCCGCGCTCAAGAAGTTGCTCAATATGTCGGTCAACGAGATCGAACTCTCGGTCCGTGCCGCCAATTGCCTCAACAACGCGAACATCACCACCGTCGGCCAACTCGCGATGAAGTCAGAGGCGGAGATGCTCAAGTATCGCAACTTCGGCAAGAAGTCGCTCAACGAGATCAAGGACAAACTCGTCGAGCTCGGCCTTGGCCTCGGCATGTCCTTCGAAGCCAACCTCCTCTCCGGCCCAGCCGCCGCCTCACGTGGCCCACGCCTCGGTGCAGAAAATGAAGACCAAGTCGGCCTCGCCGATCTGATCGCCCAAAACCTCGACGACTAACCAACACACCTTTTTAGAATAGGAAGCACCCGATGAGACATCGTAGCAAAATCACAAAACTCAAACGCAACGCCTCGCACCGCAAGGCGTTGCTCTCCAACCTGGCGTGCAGCTTGATTCAGCACGGCCGGATCAAGACCACCCTCGGCAAGGCCAAGGCCCTGCGCCCGGTGGCGGAAAAATTGGTCACCCTCGCCAAGCGCGACGACCTCCATTCCCGCCGTCTGGCCATCGCCTTCCTTCACCAAAAGGAAACCGTTAAAAAGTTGTTCTCCGAAGTGGCTCCCGCTTCGAAGGATCGCCAAGGCGGCTACTGCCGGATCACCAAACTCGGCGCCCGCATGAGCGACTCCGCCCCGATGGCTGTCATCGAGTGGGTCGATCGCGTGGAAACCACCGAAGAAATCGCCGCCGCACCCGCCGCTGAAGCCGTGGTGGACGTCGCTACCGAAGAAACCCCGGTTAAAAAGCCTGCCAAAAAAGCGGCTAAGAAGGCCGCTGCCGAACCTGAAGCCGCCGCTGAATAAGCGGACTTCGGTCATTCCCTCAACCAAACCGCCTGTGCTTCGTGCGCAGGCGGTTTTTTTGTGCTCCGAACTTGGACCCGTTAAGCTCCGTCCTTTTTTTCAAACTCCGCTTTGGCCACTTTCCGACATTCGGCTACGAAGTGATTGCAGGCTTCGCGGCAGAGCAGGGGAATCGCCTGGGCAGCTGGAAGGTCGCCGACGATGCCGTTGAAGCGGCTTGCTTCGCTGTCGTCCAGCGGGGTGGTTTCGTCGATTTTCCAGAGAATGCGTTTTGCGCATTGGTGGGCTGGGCCGCAGACGGTTTGGACAAGTTGCTGGGCACCGGCGTCGCTGACCGTGCGGGCGAAGCGGTACATTCCGGTCTGGCGATTGAGTTTATCCCGGAGGTTTTGCACGTCGAGTGTGCCATCCCGTTGCGCGAGAAACAGACCGAGGCAGGCTGGGTAAAACTGATCCACCGCCTGTCGGAGATCCTCTTCGTTGTCTAAAATCACCACCCAGCCACGCTTCAGATTCGTTTGTCCTTTGGTGAATCGGTAGGTTCCATCCTCGGCATAAGTGGAAATTTCCCGCACGGCATTTGGGCCTTCATACTGATCGAGTCCACCGAATGCCGGTTCGGTGGAGAGCTCGGCATCTTCGTGATGGCAGATGATGTAAGGGTAGCCGTAAACATCCGTTTGAAACAAAATTTGGCCAATCCGTTGGTAGCCGGAGCGGATGAGATTGCGCAGTTCGAGAGCGGTGGACATTGTTGATTAAGTTTACTTAAATAAAATTGTAAATTATTGATTTAAAGAGATTTGTGTTCTTGGTCGAAATCGGAAATTTGGTCTAGGATTACATCGGCCATCAAGCGATCGGTGCCGATGGCGGAGGTGTAGAAAAGCGTCTTGCTGCGGAGGTGGTGGGGGTTTTGGCGGAAAGCATCGCGTTGGCTGGCGGCCGGGCCGACTTCGTTTTCGATCCCCAGCAGCACCGGAATGTCTTGGAACGAGTGAAGCCCGTCCGAGATGAAAAACGGCACCACGATGACATTCGGAGTGTTTGCCAGTTCGTCCCACTGGGCGATGAAGGGTTGTTCCTCCATGTAGGCGTCGAGCACGGCAGCGTAGCCAGCACCAGAGGCGGCGATGAGCTCGGCTTGGTCGCGGATCGCTTTGGTCGAGTTTTGGTTCAAACCGGTGCCGTGGCCGGTGATGATCAGGGTGGTTTCTGCTGGGTTTACGTTTGGAGCCACTTCTTTGGCCCGATGGAGGATCAGCCCGGTCATCGATCGATGCACGCCGACGGGCAGGCAATAGTGCAGGGTTTTTCCGCGCACGACGGTGGTCGGTCCGGTGAGTTCCAGTTCGCGCGGAATCACGTCTTGGGTGAAATAGCCTTCGCTGATGAAATCCGGCACGACATAAATTTCGTCGGCATCGATCATGTAGAGCGCCTCGCGCATCGAAGGTTCTTCCTTCCAGAAACAACAATGGACCTCGGCAAAAAGCCTGCGGCTGCGGATTTCATCGGCGTGTTCGAAGTAAGGCGTGGAAGAGTCCGGATTCTCGGTGGATCCGTGACCGACGATTAAAAGGGCGCTGTGCGGCTTGGGCGCGATGGACATGTGGGGAAACTGGCGAGCTTGTCTGAGAATGCAAGAAACGAGGCGGGGATATTGCTGCTTATCGGCAATTGTAGGCGCGGGCGGAACTGGGAGTGGATTTTATCATTCTTTTTCGCATTCGGACTTGCGCGCGAGTGGTCACTTCTATTGATTCCCTCATGGCGGAGATTTCCCTAGGACTTTCATTTGACGACGTGCTTTTGGTGCCGGTGATGAGCTCGATTCTGCCCGGTGAGGCGGATCTTTCCACGCACGTCACGGCTGGCATCCCATTGTTTTTGCCAGTTGTGTCGGCAGCGATGGACACCGTTTCAGAGCATGATTTGGCGATCGCTTTAGCGCGTGAGGGCGGCATGGGTGTGATTCACCGGGCCTGTCCGATTGATGAGCAGGTGGCGATGGTTTCCCGGGTGAAACGCTCGGAAAACGCGGTGATTTTGAAGCCTCTGACGGTCAACAAGAATGACACGGTCATGCATGTGCGCGAAATCATGGCGAAAAACGGATTTTCCGGGTTTCCCGTGATCGATGCCGATGGCCACCTTGAAGGCATGATCACCGGGCGAGATATCCGCTACCTTGAGCGGCAGGAGGCGAAAGTGGCGGACGTGATGACTCCGCTCGACAAATTGATCACGGCCCCGCCAACGACCAGTTTGGAGGATGCGCGACGGATTCTTTACCAAAACCGGATCGAAAAATTGCCGTTGGTGCATCCCGATGGGCGACTCGCAGGATTGATCACCGGCTCGGATATCGAGAAGCGCATCATGTACACCACGGCAGCCAAGGATGAAAACGGTCGTCTCCGATGTGGCGCGGCTGTGGGCGTGGGCCCGGATTGTGTGGACCGTGCGAAAATGCTGATCGAAGCCGGAGCTGATGCCTTGTTTATCGATGCTGCCACTGGTCATACCCGTCACGTGATGAAGGTGATCGGGCAACTCCGCAGTCTTTCCGATGTGCCGGTCGTGGCAGGAAATGTGGTGACCGAACAAGGCGCGCGCGATCTCGTCACCGCAGGGGCCAACGCTGTTAAAGTAGGCGTGGGTCCAGGATCGATTTGCACGACGCGAGTGATTTCCGGGGTGGGTATGCCACAGTTCACTGCGATTCGGAACGTGGCGGACCATTGCCGCGAGCACGGAGTCAAAGTCATTGCCGACGGCGGAATTCGCTATTCCGGCGATGTGGTCAAGGCGCTTGCCGCTGGGGCCGATCTTGTGATGTTAGGTTCACTGCTCGCAGGAACCCGCGAAAGCCCGGGGCAAACCGTTCATTTTCAAGGACGACGTTTCAAGACGTATCGTGGTATGGGATCGATCGGTGCCATGCAAAAAGGTTCTGGCGACCGCTACGGTCAGAACAGCTCCGGGAAACTGGTGCCTGAAGGCGTTGAAGGCCGGGTGCCATACAAAGGTCCGCTATCCGATGTGATTTTCCAACTCATGGGCGGATTGAAATCCGGCATGGGCTACGTCGGCGCGTCCAATCTAACAGAGCTTCGCGAGCGGGCGCAATTCACCCGTATCACCGCCGGGGGACTGCGCGAAAGCCACGTCCATGACATCGTCATCACCGAAGAGCCCACCAACTATCAGCCGATAAGTTGAAGCACGTTAAAATTTATTGGTTAGAAGTTATTAGGGGCGCAGCTCCTCTTTCTCTTTTAACTAATAACCAATAACTAATAACCAATAACTTTTCTACCAACCTCATGCATGATTCCAACCACGTCGCCGTCATTGATTTCGGCTCCCAATACACCCAGTTGATTGTCCGCCGTGTGCGCGAACTGGGATTTTTCGCCAAGCTGTATGCGATCGAGGATTTTCCGGATATTGGAAAACCCGGAGCGATCATTTTGTCAGGCGGGCCGAAGAGCACCAGCGAGGCGGATGCGCCGGATCTGGATTTTGAGGCGCTCAAGGCATTTCAAGTGCCGGTGCTCGGTGTTTGCTACGGCATGCAGTTGCTCAACATTAAGTTCGGCGGCAGCGTCGAAGCGAGCAACCGCCGTGAGTATGGTCCGGCGAATTTGTTTCCTGCGGAATGCACCGGGCTTTACGAGGGAGTTTCCGCTTCGTCGCAAGTCTGGATGAGCCACTCGGACACAGTGAAAATCCTGCCTGAAGGTGCCAAGGTGATTGCGGCCAACCAGCATGGCACGCCGGTTTCCTTGAAGTGGAACGACCTTTTTTATGGCATTCAATTCCACCCGGAAGTGACTCACAGTCATGAAGGTCTGAGGATTCTCCACAATTTCCTGCTCAATGCGAAAAACCTGCTGCCATTCCGCATCGACGATTTGAAGCGCGAGATCATTGATGGCATCCGCGAAAAAGTAGTGGGCAAACAAATCGTCTGCGGAGTTTCCGGTGGGGTGGATAGCACGGTGCTTGCCGTGTTGTTGCACGAGGCCGGTGCGAATGTTAGGGCGATTTTCGTCGATCACGGACTGATGCGGAAGGATGAGGGCGAGGAAGTGCGCAGCAATTTCCACCGCATGGGCGTGCCGATTGAAACAGTCGATTGCGCGGAGCGTTTTCTAACGGCTCTGGATGGCGTCGATGATCCCGAGAAAAAGCGGGTGATCATTGGCAACTTGTTCATCGATGTGTTCTGGGATTCCGTTGGCGATGCCGAGATGCTCGCGCAAGGCACGCTCTATCCGGACGTCATTGAGAGTGCTTCGAACGCCAAGTCCAAGGCATCAAAAATCAAGACTCACCACAATCGCGTGGATCGGATTCTTGAATTGCAGGCGCAGGGCAAGGTTCTTGAGCCGTTGGCGGAGTTTTTCAAAGATGAGGTTCGTGCGCTCGGTGCCTCGCTCGGAATTCCACATGATATTCTTCATCGTCATCCGTTTCCGGGTCCCGGTCTGGCCGTGCGTTGCCCCGGAGTCATCACGCCGGACCGCTTGCGCATCATCCGTGAGTGCGATGCGATCTTCATTGGTAAGCTCAAGGAACACAGTTGGTATGACCGCGTCTGGCAGGCGTATGCGGGCCTGATCCCGGTGAAAACCGTGGGCGTCAAAGGCGACGAACGCAGTTATGAATGGGCGATTTCGCTGCGTGCCGTGATTTCCGAAGATGCGATGACCGCCGACTGGGTGGAACTTCCCTATCAAATCTTGAGGGAAACGAGTCACCGCATTCTCAACGAAGTCAAAGGCATCAACCGCGTGCTCTACGACGTCTCGACCAAGCCGCCGGCCAGCATCGAGTGGGAGTGATGCACTGACCTTATTGAATCACATGCTTTGCATCGGTTGCTCCGGACTTGTCGTTAGCGCGGGGGAGGGGAACAACGGCGTTCATTCATGACATCGCCTATCACGACCATAGCGTTGCTCTTTAGCGGAGTGATATTTTCGGGTTTGAGTTTCGCGAAAACCGCAGCCACAGAGCAACCCGCTACGGGCATTCTGGTTGGAAAACTTGCAGAAGGATCCGCCTTCGACCGATTGATGTCGATGCCCATGCTTTACAAAAATGCGGATAACCCTTGGATGCAAGAATTGAAGTTCATTGGCCAACTCCAGACGCAATATGCATATGGTTCGGATGCTTCCGGAAAATTTGGCACGATGGATATGCCTGATGACTTGGCCTGGGGCAATATTGAGGTTCGACGGTTTCGTCTTGGTCTGAAAGGCCGGTTGTTTGAGAAGGTGACATTTCTCAATCTGACCGATCTCTATCCGGATTTTTCGCCGGGTGTTTACAAACGCACGCCGGAGACTTATTTCACCTACACGCACAGTGATGCTCTGCTAGTTTCGGCTGGAAAGAGTGAGTTGAAATTCAACCGTGAACAGGAATATTCTTCATACGAATTATTGCCCTTCGAGCGTACGGCTCTCGGCAACATGTTTTATGGCGGCGAGCTCACCGGCGCATGGGTTAGTGGTAATGGCATTGCCGGCGGCTGGCTGTATTACCTTGGAGTCTATAGCAACGACCGCCAAGACGAGTTGCCTGATTTTAATGGCGGCGCGATGATTCTTGCCAAGCTCGGCTACAACTACACCAAGCGCACTTCATACGATCTTGCCGAAGTGAAAGCCCAGTGGCTTCACAATACCGAACCCGGATTCGCTGAAAACGAAGAGTGCATGAAGTCGCCATTGTATTCGGATTGTCTATCAATTTCCAACGAACTCGCCGATGGTCCGTTAGGTCTCACCACCGAGTTTCTCTGGGGCGATGGCGTGAATGGTCGGGCGGATGTGTTCGGGATCTCCGCGATGCCGACGTATTCGTTTACGAAAAAACTGCAATTGATCACGACCTTCGAGTATGCGTGCAGCCCGGACGAAAATGGCGTGATTCTTCCCACCCGTTATGAAGCGCTTTCGCCTGGGTTGGATGATCAAAAAGGCGATTCTTATTTCGCCGGTTACGTAGGAGCGAATTACTACGTGGAAGGGCACCGGTTAAAGCTCATGTCGGGAGTGAAATACAGCTATCTCGAAGGTGGGCCTGACGGGGGGGATTTCAATGGTTGGACATGGTTGGCGGGAGTTCGGATCCTGTTCTGAGGTTTTGCTGAAGATTTTCTCTGGAATTATCAGGCATGTGACACATGGTTCAGCACATGGCCATGACTCGATTTCAAAAGCTTTCAGTGGCGGCATTGATCTCGGTGTTGTTCCTGATGTTTGTGGGGGCGGTTGTCCGGGTGACCGGCTCTGGCATGGGTTGTCCGGATTGGCCAACCTGTTGGGGCTGTCTGATCCCGCCCACTTCGGTGGAGCAGGTGGAATTTGATGAACTCCCGATCGAGCGATTTCAGAAAAAAGCCGAACGGATGGGACGCGATCCAGCGACGATCACAGTCGAGAGTTTGCGTTCGGAATTCAATCCGCGGCATGTGTGGACTGAGTTTTTCAACCGTCTGTGCAGTCTGCCAGTGGGCTTTTTCTCGCTGGCCACGTGTATCGCGGCATTCTGGCAAATGGGGAAACGGCCGATGGTTTTCTGGATGGCCTTCAGTTCGTTGGTGGTGGTTTTGATCAATGCTTGGATGGGAGCGCGGGTGGTTTACAGTGGGCTTAAACCCGGAGTTCTAACCACGCACTTGGCGTTGGCGATGGCGCTCACCGGCATGCTCGTTTATTGCGCGTGGCGCGGCACCGATACGCCATGGCGCATCAGGATGGCACCTGCGGCTCTGGCGAAGCTCCGCCTGGCGGTGGTGGTTTTGTTAGCTGCCACGCTTTTCGAGGGTGTCATGGGCGCACAAGTGAGAGAAATGACCGACGAACTCGCGAAGTTTCACACCGATGCGCCGCGATCCAGTTGGATCGGCGAGTTGGAGGGTTCGTGGAAATACCTGATTCACAGGAGTTTTTCCTGGGTCGTTTTTGGAGCGACGCTGTGGGCGTGGGTGCTCTCGGTGAAACACCGTGAAGGCGGTGTCGGCAAAGTCGAAAAGACCGTGCTTGGAATCGTGCTCGCGCAGATGCTTTTAGGCGTCGTGATGTCTCAAATTCACATTTACTCGTGGGTCCAAGTCCTTCACGTCGGTCTTGCAGCGGTGTTGTTGACCTTTATCTGGCTGTGGCTTTTCGGCCTGCGGAGGGCATGAAGCGCCCCTCATGCTCGCTGAGAGATGAGGGACGGAAGTTCAAATGATCAGATGATTTCTTGCTGGTGAAAACTCTGCCAGTCGTCGAGGTTGTTGAGGTTGATGGCATCGAGAATTTTGCCTTCATCGGGGATTCCGGAGGCAGCAAGGATGGTGGCGCGGACTGAGTCGGCGTGGATGTAACCAGTGATGGCGGCATTCAATTTTTCGACGGCTGCGGAATCGAGTGCACCGCCGGACTGGGTGAGGATCCAAGCTTCGAGTTGTGGATAGCTCGGTTTGCTGTCGGCGATGAAGCTCATGAAGGCGGATTTTTCGATGCCGAGTCCGTCGAGCACCATTTGGTCGTAGCCTTGGCCGCAGGACGGATAGTCCGGGTGGAGCTTGCCGACGGCACCGAGCGAGGCTTTTTGCCAGAGGCGCGGTAGGTGGAGGACGCCGAGTGGGCCGGCGGTGCCGGAGCTGATCAAGGGGATGATTTGGGGCATGATGGTAAGTTAGTTGGGGTTAGGTGGCGGATTGGCCACGCCGCACTCATCCTTTAAATTGGTGGAATTGCAAAGCCAGATCGTCGATTCGTGAAATTTTCGCGTTTCATCTGGCCGGGTTCAGGTTCAAATCACCTGCGCCGCGCAATTCGCGCGGAAAATTTATCCAACCACTCATCACCGCTATGTGGAAAGGCCGCTTCTCCCAAGATACATCGTCACTCGTCCAGCAATTCGGCGAATCCATTTCGTATGACTGGCGTTTGTTTCCGCACGACATCGCCGGGTCGATCGCCCATGCACGGGCTCAGAAAACCATCGGGTTGCTCACGGAGCAGGAGTTTTCTCAGATTGAATCCGGGTTGAAGGAAATTCTCGCCGACATCGAGGCGGGGAAATTCGAGTTCAAGACATCGCTGGAAGACATCCACATGAATATCGAGTCCGAGCTGACGCGCCGGATTGGTGCTGCGGGTGCGAAACTCCATACAGCTCGCTCACGCAATGACCAGGTGGCGACCGATACCCGACTTTACGCCCGCACGGAAATCGATGGTTTGCTAACGGCGCTCACCGGTCTTCAAAACGCCCTGCTGGATCGCGCGGGAAAATACGCCGCTACCTTGATTCCCGGCTACACGCATTTGCAGCGCGGCCAACCGGTTACGGCAGGTCACCATTTCCTGGCTTACGTTGAAATGCTCGAGCGCGACAAATCCCGACTCGTGGATGCGCGCAAGCGGCTGAACATTTCACCGCTTGGGTCCGGTGCGCTTGCGGGCTCGACGATCAACCTCGACCGCCACGCGATTGCTGCGGAGCTTGGCTTCGACGGCGTGACGCATAACTCGATGGATGCCATCGCGGACCGCGACTACATTGCCGAGTTGTTATTCGTGATTTCGCTTTGCGGGGTGCATCTATCAAGATTGAGTGAGGATTTGATCTTGTGGTGCACTGCCGAGTTTGCGTTTGCCTCGTTATCGGATGCGCATACGACCGGTTCGTCGTTAATGCCGCAGAAGAAAAACCCGGATGTGTGCGAACTCACCCGTGGTAAGACGGGTCGATTGGTGGGAAATTTGATGAATCTCCTTATCGCCGTAAAAGGCCTGCCACTTACTTACAACCGCGATTTGCAGGAGGATAAACCGCCGTTGTTTGATTCGGTGGATACGTTGCGGATGATCCTCGCAGTGAATACCGAAATGATTTCTGCGATGGAATTGCGCGAGGAAAATTGCCGGGCTGCAGCGGCAGATCCGATGTTGCTTGCGACTGACCTCGCTGATTACTTGGTGAAAAAGGGTGTGCCGTTTCGTCATGCCCACGAGCTTGTCGGCAAAGCGGTCGCTGTGGCGATTGCGACCAAAATGCCACTGAACGAACTTGATCTGGCAACCATCGATCCCGCTTACGGGCCGGATGCCAAGGATGTGTTCTCGCTTGAAACCGCTCTCGCGGCCCGCACCAATCCAGGTGCGCCATCGATTTTCAACGTCGAGGCGGAGATTGCGAAGTGGGTGGATCTGCTCCATCAGTCGTGAAAGGCATTGGACTCCAGCCGGTGAGTTCATCTTCGGTTTTACGACATTACCGATCAGGCATTTTATCGGAAAATCCCAACTGATTACTATTTTAATTACCGTTCGGGAATTTTTGCCTTGAAAGTCGCACCGAGATCTTGAGTATTCCCGATCAGTAACCATGAAAATCATCGATGCGAGCACCCTCGGCCAAGCGATTCGCCAGCAGAGACGTCACTTGAAGGTTACCCAGAAGGATTTGGCCATGGCCTCGGGGACCGGGCTGCGATTCATTATCGACCTTGAAAAGGGTAAGCCGAGTTGCCAACTGGGCAAGGCCTTGGAAATTGTCCGGGCACTGGGATTGCACTTGGAGATCCGCGAACCATGAAACCTTTGATTGTGCATTTGCATGGGAAACGGGTTGGAGTGCTGGAGGATGACACTTGGCAATTGGTCTTCCGCTATGACGGAGCTTGGCTGAGTGATACGGGTGCTTGCGCGCTGTCACGGCAGTTGCCATTGCAATCGGAGGCTTTCGAGGGCCAGCAGGTGAGTGTGTTCTTTGGGGGCTTGCTGCCGGAGGCCGATGCACGCGATCAGATAGCAAGGAATCTTGGCATCAGCACGAACAATGATTTTGCGATGCTGGAGAGGATCGGCGGCGAATGTGCCGGCGCGATCTCCCTTTGGCCTGAAGAACTGGTGAGCAAACTGCCATCCAATGTTCGCTGGCTGGATGACGGAGAGGCGGCTGAAATCATGAAGCTGTTGCCGCAACGACCTCTATTGGCCGGCGAGAAAGGGTTGCGGCTCTCGCTTGCCGGCGCGCAGGTCAAGCTGCCGGTGGTGATCGATGTTGGCAAGTATGGAGCAGCCGAGCTTGGCTTGCCACTGGGTGATACCCCGAGCACCCACATCATCAAACCCGAACCCGCGCGTTTCCCGGGGCTCAGCGAGAATGAGGCATGGTGCATGACGCTTGCCCGCCGCATCGGATTGGACGCCGCCGAGGTATGGGAAGAGGAAATCGGCACCGTGCCGTGCTTGATCGTAAAACGATATGATCGTGTGCAGGAATCATCCGGTCCCCCTGACAGGCGCCTGCATCAGGAGGACTTCTGCCAAGCCTTGGGGTATCCGTCGTCTCGCAAATACCAGCAGGAGGGCGGCCCATCGTTGCGCGAGTGTTTTCAACTCATCCGCGAGTGGTCCACCACGCCGGTACTGGACATCAGGCACATGCTGGACTCCGTGATCTTCGCGGCGGTGACGGGCAATGCGGATGCCCACGGAAAAAACCACTCGTTTCTCTATGCGCAGAACACCCGCAGGATGGCACCGATGTATGACCAGGTCTGCACGATGGCGTGGCCGGAACTCTCGACGACCCTCTCGATGAAAATCGGCAGCGCCTCGACGTTGGCGGCGGTTTCCCCCGAGCACTTCAAGCAACTCTGCGTCCAAGTAAAACTCGGCTGGCCAATGGCCCGCGAACGGATTGGGTCGATTTGCCAGCGGATCTTGTTTGCGATGGGAGAATCCCAAGGCCTGCCCAAGTTACGGAACGCCATCGTTCGTGAAATCGTCACGCAACGTGCCGAGAGGATGCTGAGACTGGTGAAGGGTAGCTGATACGGTGATGGTAATTACTTCACATCATAGAGCAGGCATTTCGAGCTGAGTTTCCATGAGGGTGCTTTGAATAATAGATGAGCTTTTTGGCGCGGAGATTTCGAGTTTTTTGCATGGCTTTTTGATTGTTTTACGGCAAATCATTTTGCAGGAAAATACTGTGATCTATCATCATGAAACAATCGCGTCATTTGAACTGGTTTTTAATTGTTAGTTTGATTGCTGTGTTGAGTTGTGGTTTCGCGCATGGAGCGGAAGCGGAGCACGAGCAAGTATTGGAACTGCGGCGGGAGATTGCGCGGCATGACGAATTGTATTTCCGCAAGGCCGCGCCCGTGATCAGCGATGCGGAATATGATGCGTTGAAAATCAAGTTGAAGGAATTGGAGCAGCGGAGTGGAGAGCCAGTCGATGGTGTCGCGGTGGGAGATGATCGGACCGGTGAATTTGAAGGTTATCGTCATCGGGAGCCCATGCAGAGTTTGGCCAAGGCTTATTCGGATGAGGAAGTGGCGGCTTTCGTGGCGAGGGTGGAAGCGAAGTTAGGGCGCGGCGAAGTTGCGTTGCGGGTGGAGCCGAAATACGATGGGCTGGCGGTGAGTTTGACTTACGAACGCGGGCAATTGGTCCGGGCAGTGACGCGTGGCGATGGTGCGACGGGCGATGATCTAACGAACAACGTGCGTCAGCGGGTCTCCGGCATCGTCGAGCGAATTGCTCCGTCTGGCAAGGAATGGAACGGTCCGGAGGTGATGGAGTTGCGCGGGGAGATTTTCATGAAGTTGGCTGATTTTCAACGGGTCAATGCAGCCCGTGTCGCCGAAGGAGAGGATGAACTAACGCATCCGCGAAATGCAGCGGTGGGAATTTTGCGGGCGTTAGATGCTGGCGCGGAGGCGAAAGATTTGTCGTTGGTTTGTTACGGTTGGGGATCATGGAGTCCGGCTGCGGAGCGGCCCGCGACTTTAGCGGAATTCCGGCAGAAGCTCATCGAATGGCAGTTGCCTGTAGTGGAGGCGGATCGGGTGGCGATGGGCATCACTGACCTGCAGAAGGCGGTTACGGAAGTTAGGGAAAACGGCTTGAAATCCGGCATGCCGACTGATGGTGTGGTGATCAAGGTCGAGCGCACGCTGGATCAGGAAGAACTCGGGCTTGCTCCGGGTGCGCCCCACTGGGCCGTTGCCCGCAAGTTTGCGCCGGAGCAATCGCTCACTCAGTTGTTAGGAGTGACATGGCAGGTGGGGCGCACTGGCGCGGTAACCCCGGTGGCGGAGCTGACACCGTTGATGATCAGCGGCTCAAAAGTAGCTAGAGCAAGCTTGCACAACGCGGATGAAATCGCGCGGAAAGACTTGCGCATCGGTGATTGGGTGTGGGTGGTAAAAGCGGGGGAAGTCATTCCCGCAATCACCGGAGTGGATGTGGGAAAACGCTCCGGAACAGAAATTGCATGTGGGATGCCGGAACAATGTCCGGCTTGTGAGAGCCGGTTAAAACGGGAAACCGATGTGGCGGTCTTGCGTTGTGAAAATCGTGCGTGTCCAGCCCAGTTGGCGCGAAGGCTGATGCACTTCGCATCGCCAGCAGCGATGGATATTCGTGGCTTGGGGCCGGCAGCATTGGAGGCGGCCGTGAAAAGCGGATTGATGCGTGGACCGGCGTATTTCTATCGACTTACAGTCACCGAGTGGGCCGGTTTGCCGGGCATGGGGGCACGTTCCGCAGAAAAGGTGATCGCGGCCGTGGCGGCAAGCCAGGTCATGGCGCGGACCGACGGAGGACGCCTGATTTATGGGTTGGGATTTCCGGGTGTCGGTCTCGGCACGGCGAAACGCCTGGCGCGGGCGATGCCGAGTTTCAAGGCCGTGATTCATGCTGATGAGGCAAAATTCCGGCAGGATGCCGGCTTGGGAGAAGCGGTTGCACGCGAGTTGCATGCCTATTTACGTCGAGACGATGTCACCGCCGAGTTGACAGAGCTATCCGCCCTTGGAATGGGTGAAAAATGGGAGCCGGAAGTGAAATCGGGTGGAGTTTTTCAGGGGCAAGTCGTGGCAGTGACTGGCACTCTCACGCGTTGGACAAGGGCGGAGGTGACACGCCGATTGATTGAAGCCGGGGCCACGGTGGCGCAGGAGGTGAACTCTAAAACAACCTGCGTCATCGCCGGTGCGGAAGCGGGCACCAAGGTCAAGCGGGCCCGCGAACTGGGGGTGGAAGTGATCGATGAAGCGGAACTCGTGAAGCGGCTGCGGTGATGTGTTGCCCTAAAGATTGGGGATAGAATGTGTCGGCGCTCCTTTTCACTTGAGCTGTGGGCGAAGGCGCAGGGTGATCTTGCTGTCGAGTTCGGGCAGTTTTTCGCCATCCACCTGCCAAACCAGGGATCCGTTGGCATTGTCATGAACTTCAGGCAGGCACAGCAATT
>Ga0247843_1005436_pt1 | contig 17733 bp, 11 predicted proteins | sample LaCruzMarch2017__FD_192420 | JGI IMG/M metagenome (GOLD analysis project Ga0247843, IMG submission 192420) | Freshwater microbial communities from meromictic Lake La Cruz, Castile-La Mancha, Spain - LaCruzMarch2017_8m | ecosystem: Environmental > Aquatic > Freshwater > Lake | place: Spain... | reverse complement strand
TTGTCTAAATGACTGTGCACTCTCCTGGGCCGATCATATGGACATTGAAAGATTTAACAATATATCTCCGGGCTTATCATTTTTTCGTGACTTTGGGGGTGCGCAAAAATAGCCCTAAAACTCGTAGAAAAGAATGAAAACTCTAACTTTTGCGCGCCATCCTTTCGTCAGCCTCCACATAACTATGTACCTACTTTCACGTACCGAACTGCGACAGTTTTGAGCTGTCTCATGGACAAAAATCTTCTTCGCTCTTCGAGAATCTAAGATTCACTTGCAAAAACGCATTGAACTATTTATTTCCAAGTTAAAATTCAGAGTAAGAATCTCCAGACCTCATCAGTCGCTGAGGAAGCTTCAGCCACCAGCAGAACTCATCAAGCGGTCAACGCAGTGCACGCTGAGATTCATTCAAGTCATTATCCTACTTATTCAACGATGAAACGTTTCTGCTCGCCGCCACCCGACCAAGTAACGCCGGGCAAATCCTCGTCCTCCCCACCTCTACTGCCATGCACCTATGACAAAGGAGAGGATCGTGATCCCACTGATGTAAATTCTGTGTTGAAAGATATCAACACGGGTGTATCAATTCTAAATGGCTGTTGTAACTTGTCACTCAAGCGTCTCTTAGAGGAGTTTGAGTTAGAAGATAATAAGAATAATTCAAGCAACAAGAAGCTCAAGCTCATCTCGCCATCGTCGCCTGGTGGTGCAGTTTGTGATGAAGATGATGACGAAGAAGAAGTAGATCTTGACATGCCCTGGATACCATCACCAATTAATCTCCCTGTCAGGACGTCCACGCTTCATTTTCCGTCACTAATAACACAGCCTTCACCTAGGTCAGTCAGTTTCTTTGACGAACCCCTTGCCACTGTGTCAGGGGTAGCCGTACCAAGGATTACATTATCAGCAAGACCACAAGTCAGATTCCAAGATCATGGCTTCATTCCCATTCAATTAAATTATGAAGATGAGGATGAGGAAGAAGAATCACCCCAAGGCATTGAAGATGAGGAGAAGATTACCCCTCTAGGCCAACCTAAGATCGATTGAACATTTATCGTTCGTCCGTTACATTAGGATTATCTACTGATACGGAAGTAATGAATAATAAGTATCAATCATTTTTATCTTTGCTATTATCAAAGTGTGGCTGTTGAGCTACTATTTCATCGATCTTTGCAAACTGTCTAGTCCATTTTGTGTTATACAGGAACTGTCGCAAATCGAACCTATTATCATCAGGGGAGTAGGCCTCGGCATGATACGCAGGTGTTATCGTTGTCATCTTATGTCTGTTCACAGAATAATGATAGAAGAAATGCTTTACCTTGGTACCAACCTCGTATGGCGATAAATGATTCCATGTCACCATGAGCTTTCGGAGCATGCTCACGGGTCCACAACGATACATTTTACGCAACCGGCCGAAGTGTCCCAACTCTTCATAGCTCATACCCATATCCTCTTCGTCAGTTTGGGAATGTCCCGCCTCATCAGTAACCGTCATTGCATCGATCGGTCGTAGTTCGGCGGTGGGTGGGGCATTGGCAATCTCGGCAAGCACATCAAGACCTGGATACTCCTTCGATAGAAAGACGAGCATGCGTTTGAGATCACCCTTGGATATACCACCAATCGGATTAAGGTCAGCTGAGGAGCAGTCATACTTGGTCATGTATCCCCGTAGCCCCTCGTCGACGTTGGCACTCCCAAGCACTAACAGGAATCCTGTCCGTCCTCGTACCCATGGTAATAGCTGTGCCAATAGGTAGGCCATGACCATCCGTAAACGAGCCTGTATGTTCTGAAGTGCAAGGTCTTCTCCCATCGTCCCACCCCTACTTGCGTATCGGGGCATCAGACCCGTGGATAGTTGGAATACCTGTAAGATAGCCTTAACTATAAGATCAATCTTGAGCACTAGATGGTACGATCCTATTGCATCGGCCAGTCGTAATGCTCTAGAATTGGTGGCATTCGATGAATTCTCTGTCCCCATGAAGGTCGTGTGAAGGATGAAATTGGCCATCTCCTGTGGCGTCGATGGTACCCAGAGAGAGCCACTCTCATCTTTTCGACAAACGCGTCTACATTCTTTTGCAACTTCACCCTCGGGATCATCACGTGAAGCCTTGGTTACTAATATACACATGACCGCGACGATAGCGGCGACTGACGACGAATCCGCTCCACCTGCACCCACGAGAAGAGAAAGGAAAACCGCAGTGTTAGGCTATTGATCAATATTATATATAATCATAGATGCTTTCATTATATACAAGTAATCATCATCTCTTACCACTCAAGGGAAGGAAGAACCCGGTCGCACCAGACCGTCTCAAGTAATCCCACAACCAACATGCCGGGCCTAAAGAACACTCTTCCTCAGGCTTTGCAATCCTCGGTGCAAGTCCACTCTCATATGTGATTATTCTCGGTCGATTCTTGTTTATAGAAATGATTGGATCAAAGCACAAGTGAATATTGTCGAGCACTAATCCACGACTTGTCGTACTCTCATTCGCCGCACTCATACTCGATGATACGGCCTGTCGTCCAAAACTAGGATTACTCGCTCTATAACTACGTATGTCATTCAAATCGATCGTTGCCGTCACAACATTCACATCGTGTACATCAAATTGGGGTGCCTGTGCGACTATATGACCATTCACAACGATCATGGCACATCCATCATAATACGTTCGTGATCCATCACATCCACGTTGATTCGCATATAAATATATCCCACCACACTTGCGTGTTGCCGAGACCATTAATTCAATCCGCGTGGATAATTTGCGTAATTCGTGATGTGATCCAGACCCATTACCAATAATCTCCACCCCGCGTAGTGATAGATTGACATGTGAGCTGCGCGGGGTCCATAACTCCTCACACGATTCGCACCCTATACTGGTCCCATCCGCACAGTGTAGAAAGTGCAATCCAAAGGGCACGGAACGTTGTCCAAATTTATCATAAAACATGGTCGGGAGCAAATGCATTTCCGTTTCCTCGGTACCTGTTGTTGGTGGTGGTGGGATGTATGCCACGAAGTATCGTCCTTCGTGATAATTCCCCCCATCTGCCATGGCGGTCTTGGGTCGTATTAATAATATTCGCCGATCTTTACAAAGTAGACGACAATTGTACCGCACGCCGTTATGCAAACATGGCATACCGATGTCGCATAATAATCCATCCGTCGCACCCATTTCGAATAGTTGGATAACACTCTCCCAACAATGATCTAATGTGTCATTCTCTAAATAATGATCTTCGCATCCATAGCCACAAATTTCAAGTTCTGGACCAAGTCTGTACGTTGCACCATAGCGATCCCCTGTATATAATGTATATGATGCGAACAATGATGATTCACAAAATGACGAACAAAAGAGGGGTCAGTCGGTACGGAGATGATGGACATATTCATTCGGCGCGACTCCTCGCGCTAGCCTGATACATGATCTTCACCGCCAATTGAAATTGCTCCGCGACACCTTTCATTTCATCAACCTCTCCACGTTAATATCTCAAATACCATTGTATAAATGAAAAGTTAGAATCTACTCACTCGCAAGACGACAGCTTTCATATATCCGTTGGACATTCCCATCAAAGTCAAGAGCCCATTGATTCAGATTGCACGTTGCCACCGTGATGAGGGTGGAGGAGGTGGAGGAAGAAGAAGAACCGACGACGCCGGTAGTAGTATCCTGTTTTTCCGTCATGTCGGATGCAACCTTTGGGATTTGAGTTTGAGCTGAACTGGAGGTTGCTCATGGAACAACTAATAGTCCGTGCGTGGTCATGACTCTCTAACATTAACATGAACTTCGATCTAAACGATGTGTCGTCGTCGTCATCCGACTCCTCCTCGTCTTCCTCAGCAGTATCATCATATCATCATCATCATCACGACGCATCATCAGCAGCCAGGGCGACGACAGCGGCAAAAACAACGACGAGGGGGATAAGCGAGACTGTCCATGATGTGGACGAAAATCTTGCGTATGAACTCCGATCGGCATTACATCTAGCTATTGGTAAGATATGTCGTGCCGAGGACTTGTTATCATCATCATCCTCTCTTCCTCCGGACAATGACAATGGCGGTAGTCCAACAACACCGCCAACGAAGAAGGGATTTCAAACGAACAATGATGCCATCATAGCGCTGACCGACCTAACATATCACTTTGTGACTACCTGCTATGCCAAGGACTTGGTTGCATTCTCCCACCATGCCAAACGAAAACAAGTGAAAATTGATGATGTATTACTAGTCGCACGAAAGGATGAATATGGTTGTTTGGCCGAATTACGACGAGTGATTGCTGATGATCCAATTACATATGGAACAACAACAACAACGAGTAGTAAACGGAAGAATGGTGGCGTGACAGTGACGAAGAGGAAGGGTACTGCGACGGCAGCTGTGAAAGAGAGGTCACGAGTTTCGACATTAGCAAATAACAAACGACAGTCAAAATTATTATCAACTTCAGCTTTGAATAAGGGGAGGAAGAAAGGAGTTGGGGGGCTCGATAGTCTCCTTTCTTCTTCCTCCTCCTCCTCATCATCGTCAGGAGAGAGTGATGACGACGACGACGACGATGATAGTGTTGTTCGTAATCGTGGATTAAAAATGAGAAGAAGGAAATTAGAACTTGAACGTAAAAGTCTGACCAATGCTGCTACTACCATCGCTCAACAAAAACGCCGGCGTAATATTGGATTGGCCGATGACATGAATGATGTGGGTGATGATGATAGTATACACGATTTTATTGCCAAGGATGACGACGATGACGAAGAAATTGATTTCGGTGCAATTTGTAGTGGTGAAAAGGCAAGGAAGAAGAATGACGATGAAAGTGATGGAGGTGATAACGAGTCGACGGAAGCCGGCGTTGGTGACGGGGGAAAGAAGAAGTTAGATCAATTGTCGTCATCAAATAATGACATTCATCCTGATGATTATTCCATGGTTATTGATTTATGCGAAGAATAGAAAATAGAAAGAATTTGTAGATGGTTGCTACGCTGCTAATTATCACTCAGAGCTCATTCAAATTATTGAGTAAATATTATCATTGACTTGGAAATATTTCTAGAGCTCAGCATCATTCACTGTTTTAATCTTCATCAAGACTTTACTGTGTAGAGTCTGCATCTTCTTCGCGCTATCGAAATGTGCTATACTCAAGTATTCGTCCAACCCACATATACCTGCCTTGACATCTAGGGCAATCCAAAGAAAGTCATTGTACGAAAATTGTACCCGCTGGGAGCCACTCATTGCCATCTTTAGTGCATTGTTCATCAATTGTAGACCTTCCGTTGTACGGAAGATGCCAGGCTGTAGTCTAGTAGTGATACACAGTCCGTCAGCCACGCCTTGTTGGACGGACAATTCTTCTTTCGTATCCATAACTTTAATAATGCTACTATCAAGCATGGCAATAGTGGACTTAATATCAGTAGAACTACCAAGGATAGCACCAATGGCTACACATGCTGTTTCTTTCACAATAGTTTTCTCATCCTTCATCAATATTAGAATAATGTCGGTGACACTTTTGTATAGTCCTCGGTTGATAGTCTGGCCAACAGATCGTGAAAATATTCGACGACAGATACATGCAATGCCATGTTTAGTTGTGTAGGAGGAATTTGATAAATCCAATGCTTTGTCAAGAATCAATTCCTTTAGTACAGCCTCGGCATTGTCAGTTCCAAGTAGATCACATGCATATCCAATTACCTTCGCGGCACTTTCACGTATTCCATCATCCTCATGACCAGTTAATTCTTTTGCGGCGTCAAGCGACGTGGGTATACTTTCTGCAACTTTGACCATACTCCCTCCATGCTTTAAAACAACAGCTAGAGCCTCCAATGTTGCTGTTTGTATAGTTACCATCCCCGCAGTTTCTACCGTGACAGAGGAGCCTTTCCCAAGACTAGTCGACACAAGCTCTTTAATCAATGGGTCTACGCGACTCGAAAGTGGCATGAGAAGCGCTAATGCTTTAATGGCCTCAACTCGTACCTGTCTTGATGGATCCGACAATGCCTTAACAAATGTTGTTTGGAACTGTGGGACAAATGCTCGTAATGCAGGCCCGCCTTTTGTTAATATAAGACCTAGTGTTTGAACAATGGCAATCTTGACAGCTGGAGAATTACGATCACCGACTATCCGCAGCAATGGTCCAGTCAGTTTGATTAAGAATGGTCCAGCTAGGTACTTATCCGCAGTAATCGTGATCAACTCGCCTAGCCCTGCTGCGGCAATTTCTCGCTCTGTCGCATTTCCATAGAGAATTCCTCGTTGATATATGGGCATTAAAGGATCAAGTCCTAATAAGAAGAGTATCTTGTGAGAAAATTGAAGAGCGAACGAGTATGATTTAAACATGTACGATCAATAACTGAATCCGAAAGACTAATCGAAACCTCCACTTTTGAAGCAATCTCGTATGAAACGCTTTCAGGTGTTTTTGGTATATAGTGTCGTCATATTCAGTACAACAAAAAGGGACATCGATTGTAACAATCGCTCATAAATACTTACCCTTGGGCATGTTCAGTCCAGGGAGGTAAAAATCACCATCACCCACTCCACCTTTACGATACCTTGCATCACTAACCATGCTCGCAATCAGATTACGTATGAATTGCAGATGATTCACAAGCTCCTCGGCAGGAACGAGTGAAGTCAATGCACCTAATGCCTGATGGTTGGCCTGTAATACAGCAACACTGTCATCATTCAAACGATGTAGTAATTCACGTATCATAACAGGCAAAGGCGAATAAAAGTCAGCTGCTTTCTCCCCTGTGAAAGCAAACACAATAAAAGTGGATCAATGATTAGAACAGATTCACCAACGAAATAATCATGCAATGTCAATAAGCATAGTCACTACTTACTCTCTTCTACCACGACTTGGAATGTCCAGCAGGCTTCTTTTCGTACTGCTTGCTTGTCGCTAGTGCACTTGGAGGCGATTTCACTGATGAGCCAGTTTATGCCGATTGAATCAACATTGTGGCACATAGAACGACAACAGCGACGGACGGCTTCTTCTCTTATTTCATCTTTGACTTCAGAGAAAGATGCAAGTTCCGATATCAAAGTTGGAATGATACTGCTGAAATGCATGTGTATTGTATCACCGGTGGCATGAGCAATACTGCCCAATGCATCGGCGTGGCTGACAGTCAAGGGAGTTTTCAGCAAACGCGGGATAATATAGGGCAACAACTCTTTGCTTCGTACACCAAGAATACCAGTCATGCCATTAAGAGCTCGCGTCTTAGTAATCTCGTCGTCACTCTCCATCGACAGGAGCAATTGAGGCACGATCTCATCCAATGTGCGATTTCCAACGGCGTTGTAAAGATTTTGAAAGCACGAAGCTGCAATTGAGCGAACTTGGGTGTCGGTATCACATAAAGCATCTTGAACAACTTTGACGAGAATTTCAAGAAACTTAGTAATCTGCTCCTTGCTTGAGCAGTTGATTACCTCTGCAAGTCCGACGCATACTCCTTGGCGAGTGTAATTATCACCATCATACAAGTTTTCACTTAGTACTGGAATGATCTCGGGTAGCACTTGGTCACCTAGTTTTTCAACAATGTCTCCTAGACAGCGTCCAGCTACTTGAGTTCTATCTGGATCTCCACTAGCAAGAGCAGTAACAATCTGGTCCACCAAAACTGAGAGAATCTCACGAAGTGTACGCGGGGTGACACTGACGATCGTTCTCCAGACCTCGACCGCTGATTGCCTAACGACTGCCGCTGCATCACTTCTTGCTAGATACAAACTGCTGAGAACCCTCTTACGCGTCACATTTCCAAGAGCAAGAGCAATCTGGGCCTGTGCTCGTTCAGTTTGTCGGATATCATCTTGCGTGTCCGTACTGGTCTTGCCAACCTTCGTTCCGCCAAGCATGCCAAGCAAATCACCAAGAAGGGTAAGCGAAGCAACTCTAATACGATAATCTTCATTGCCAAGTCCCTCCTCAAGAGAAGGAAGAATTTTGTCTTTATGCGCTTTGCCATGACTCTTTACTAGCACACGACCTGCTCGTAGCGCAACCTCACGTACTGCCTCATTGTCGTCCGCAAGACCACTTAGTAGCGCAGGCAAAGATTCATCGATCAAAGATGAGTACGCTTGTCCCAAGACCGTGGGGAGGTATGTAAGTACCCACAAAACACCCTCCCTTGTCCCAGCCTTTGGGTGAGAAAATAAAGGCAGTAATTCATTTACAATCACTTTCTCAGTCAATATGGCTCCACTAGCCACCAGAAGCTCGGACAAGCCCTGTGCAGCACCACTCCTCTCAACACTATTCCCTCCTTCTGACCGTAACGTATCAATGAGCCAAGGGCGAAGATCGGGAAATGTTGCCTCCCCAAGTCCTCTCGTTAGAGAGCCTAAAGACTTCGCTGAGATGCTACGCACATCTGCAAGATTTATTGGTTAGGAAAGGAATACCAAATCCGCATGAAATGATAACCACCTTTCGATAACTTACCGGGAATAGGGTCGAGTAGTGTAGATTTGAGATCTGGAAGAAGAATTGGCAGATATGGCACGAAATCTCTGGGGTCGTTCACCATGGTACATATATTTCCAGAGATTAGTGCAGCATATCGCTTGGTTGTTGCAGCTCGATCTCGCAACCCACGATGAACGACAGGTATAATAATTGACAAACTTGGAGCATCAATTGCATGGATAAATTCTGTAGAAATCAATGCTTCTAATGCACGCAATGTCCCCGAGGCATCAGTGAGCGCTCTTAGAAGTATTGGGGAGATAGAAGAGATTTCTGGGTTCTTAATGACCTTACATATTTCTTCCAGTGCTTGTTCAGCTGATCCTTTAACCTTGGGGTGAGTATCACTGAATGCTTCGGTAAGTTTGGGGACAACTTTGGGAAGGCAGTTTGCTAGTTGCTTTGGTGCCAAGTGGCTCATACTACGTCACAACAAATCAGTAAGATATGTATTTCAATAGAATGTGCACATAAAACAAACATGATACTCACCTTCCCAGCATGTGAATACTAGCTTGCTTTGTTCTCCACTCAGGTTCATCAAATGCATCAAGAACTGCAGGCATGACAAGTTTAACTCCATGGCCGGAGAGATTACCCATTATCAGACCCACTGTCTTAGATGCCGCAACACGAACGTAATCGTTGCTATCGCTGAAAGCCTTGAGTAGTGCAGGAAGGAGAACGATCACGTAAGGTTCGAATAATATACCCAAGCGGCTGCTAAGAAGTTCAATACAAAAAAGAACCCCCTCTTTGGAAGATGGAGTACCAGATGTACACGTCTCCTCCAACCGTTTTACAACTGCATATTTCTTGAGACTCGCTATACCACTTCCCTTGACAGCCGCTGAGATCCCATAAGCAGACCCTCTTCGAGACGCCAGCGAGCTCCCATCAGTACACTCCTTCATGAGATCATTTAATATAGTCTCAATTCTCTCTTGTGTGCGACCCTTTTTCATAATTTTGGATAAACATAGTGCCACACTGGATTGTACATCTTCACTCGGTGTGTTCAATGCACCGATAAGCATGTCAATGATATCATCAATTTTGCTTGCATCGGAATCATCCTTCAGATGTAGTGCGATAGATCCGAGTGATACGACAACACCTTCTTTCCTTTGGTCAGATGATATGTTAGTCTTAGGAATCTTTTCGGCATTAAGTGGTGGGTCAACACAAAGAGCTTCAACTTGACCAGTCTTTAGGACAGACTCGAGCTGAGGAAGAAGGAAGCCGATGGCCTCATCTGAAGACCCATAAGTAGCGACAATGTCCCGAGCTGCGTTTCGCGATGCATTCCTTACACTCTCATTACCGTCCCCTAACCCAAAAGCCAAGAGAAATCCTATAATAATCTTGAGCACTGGGATATCTAATTTCACTTTTGCAGAGGAATCTGTTAGCGATGATATGGCACGGATGACTCCCAATCTAATAACAACTTTGCTATCGCTATCCTCTTCGGCGGTTATCTTTTTAACTGACGCCTGGGTCTTGAACTGGTCCATAAACTCGCTTTGATCGAGAGTCCTTTCTACTTTTGGAGCCGCTACCTTAGCGAGTAGCTTCTTCGTTGCGGCAGACTTCTTCGGGACCGATGCTCCAGTGATTTTCGCCATACTTGTTGTAACACTCGATACCTTGGCGGTCTTCTTCTTCGGTAGTCCTGTATCAATTACTTTCTTCTTTACTGGATTTTTTGTCGCTGCAGGAGGCTGAATTGGAAAGGGTGATGATGATGATTGTTGTGGCTGATCCTCTTCACCAGATGCAGGAAATTGCGCGATGTAAGTGTTGCAGAGTTTGACAACATTCTTCTCTACTGAGTCGGGATGCATTCCCATTGCAGCTGCCAATGAAACCGCAGCAGCACACGCTATAGAATCATCTTTGTGGCTCAATAGCGGCAACATTGGCACGGCGTATAACTTCGAAGGTGGATCAAGAGAACATTCATCATCGATCTCATCGTTATCGTACCCATGAGCGACGAGCCAACACCTGCGAGCGGCATTTCTTACTCTATCGTTTTTGTCAAAACAATTAAACCATACTCTATTTTCTATGAGAGGGTTGCTTCTGATAAGTTTAGGATGGCGCTGAGCAATTGAAGCTAATGCTTCCATACTTGCCACCCGGGTATTCTCGCATCCCAATGCTCCACTATCGCCAAGAAGGGGTGCAATTTCAGACGTACTGAAAACTGGGCCAGATGATTCTTCGTTAATTCGGAAGCAATCAATTAAGGCATCATAGGGCGTTGGATCGGCGAACGTTAGTGATCGGTCATGTGAAAGTAATTCCAGAATAGTCAACGCCATATCTCGCCGTAGTGACTTGACAATCATATCCGCTTCGTCCCCCGCAAGCATAGTGCAATGTCGTTGAAGGACGGAAAGAGCAGCCTCACAGCCAGGGACGTTCTTCGGACCAATGAGTGCTGCCCTCAAAATTGGAAAGAGAAAGCTAAACGAGCATCCCGACAGACAAGCACCATAATCGTCCATCTCAGTAATTGCCAGGGCTGCGTAATTGCAAGGCGATGGTAGGGGCGAGATTGTTAACACTTTCCCTTTCTGGGTTGATCCTTCCTCGGCGGTGTGTACGAAGCTCATCATAAGTGCCCTTGTAATCGAGGGCGCGTGATTTTCGTCTATCTCGTACACACAAGACACCATCGTCGATAGCGTGTCAAATGCGTCGTTCTTCAGTTTTTCCACTGACGAATGAGCTGCACAAGTTGACAAGGCCGAATGGATGACAATTTGACCGAGAATAGGCAAGATTGAATTCCCAACTTCAATGTCTGACTTGCATACGCAACGGATGGCAGCGAGGGTTCGGGGGAAGTAGTCAGTGAGAACTTCCGATATTTCCTCCCTCCGTGCTGTTTGATAAGTTATCAGCTCCTTTTCCTTTGGCGAGAGCGCCTTGTCAGACGTACTTGATGAAAGTTGTTCATCTTCCTTCTTTTTCTTCTTCTTGTCCAGGTCTATCTTCACTTGACGTTCCCATTCTTCGTCCTCAGCGGCATCAAATCCACCACCCTTGTTCATCTTTTTCTTGGCAGCGCAAGTAGTGGACTTAACACCCCCGCCAATATCGTGAGCAGCATCTCCAGCAGGACGAAATAGCACTCCTTTCGGGCTTAAGAACAGCTCAATATCCTCTTTAGTCAAAGACTCAACAGCCGACAAGCAATCAGTCAATTGAGACATCAAATGATGAGGAAGCTTCTGGACACAAAACGTTGATGCAAATGCATAAGGTATATTCTCAACATCTTCGACATCGTCGTCAAATATACCAGCGATGCCCCCAAGCGTGCGGATGAGGCTTGTTGCAGCGATGTGAATGGATGAGCTAACGAAAAGGGGGTCTCTGTCCGTGACATTCGACTCAGATGCATCGCTCTCCTTCTTAGGTTGAAAATTCATTCTCGTCGATGTAGCACAAAATGCGATGAAACTCGCAATGCTATCGATTGTTTTCTCTACATTGTCCTGTTTCTCCACAAACGGTAGCACTGCATTACTGATACTCTTCAGCATGACAGCCATGGCATTTCTGCGATAGGAATGCGTTGATACTCCGACATGACTAAGGAGTAGTACCCTGCATAAGGCATCAGCACAGAAGATTCCACCCATGAGAGAATTTGCCACTGATCGAACATCGACGTCGTTGGTGTTGTCATCATCTTCACCCGATTCACAATAATCGTCGATTGTATCTTCGTCGTCATCCTCGTCACTTCCATCCTCGTCCTCTCTGTCAAGATCTTCCCCATCCGTAACGATTACAGGTTCCACCAATAATCGTTCGTTGACGACATCAAATAGGGCAAACGAAATAGCGTCAGCCACCGAGGCTGAGGTAAGAGAGCTGGATACAATGGCATCAATAGATGTTCGTATCGACGGCAACGATGATGGACTCCGGGGATAAGCCACACACACTGCTAGCGCTCGAGTAGCGGCACTGTAAGGTTGATGTCGACCTTCCTCTAAACGCTTAGGTAAGATGCGTACCAATGGTTTGTCCTTGGCCACTCCTTCAATATTACGATGTCGAGAAATTATGCGATGAAGGACGTAGTTTGAGAGTGCATCCGTTCGTGCCAGTTCAAGGAACGTTGGACTGTACAGGAATGATGTTTCGTGTCCACCCTCGGTCGCTCCAGCAATTATAACTTTGGATACTGATGCAGGGATATTACAAGAACTTGATGACGCTGCAGTCATCTTCGACCCGTGCAAAACTAAACAGTAGACAGCCAATGCTCCATCTCCTTGTGGCATAACATTCGAAGACACGTGCTTCTTGGCAGCCGCATCCACAATCGTTGTTAGGCCATTTCGGATCATTGTTCCCTTCGTCCCTTCGACAAGTAGATCGCACATGACAGACATTACAAATGCCTCGTCACTTCCTGCTCCTCCTCCAACGGGTACTTTAGAGTCAGCCCCTCCGATGGTATTCGACGGTGGAACAATTAATGAACCCAAACGGAATCGAAATTCACCATCTTTGGGGGTATACTTTATTATAGGCTCGGCGAGATAATCCAATGCCCTTACGTAGCCCTCACTATCATGCATTAATGGTTGTCGTTTATACAGTCTCATCCAAGAAAGGAGTGCATTCATTCCCGATTCTTTGGCAGATGGTAACGATACGTTGTCGATCACACTTTCATTCACTGACACTGATGACACTCTTGACGTTACTGTAGTGACCAATTTATCTTTTGGGAGACAGCCCATAAGTGCTAACAGTACACAATTGGCCTCCTCATTTCCCTCTCCATTAGCAGTAAGAAGATGTTTAGCAATCCCATCCAATGCTGCATATGCTCCGGCTCGTGAGTCAGAGGATACCGTATCCCCAACAAGCTCATTGCATATCGCACGAACAACCAATGTGGTTGTTGATGATGATGTTGAGGTTGTTACCAAATGAATCAATGTACGAGAGGCATATACACGCATAAATAACTTGGTCGAACGTAATTGTCGTATCACGGCAGGGATTAAATCTTGATTCATTTCACTTGCACTTGTCGTCTCATTCGTCACCTCTCCCAAATATGACCGATTGTAGGATGATAAGATTGTTTCAATAAGTGGGAGTGATTTCTCAGGATGAGAACGTAGTCGTTGGGATATGATGGGTGAGGATCGTGCATCGAATATAGTCGTGGCTGCAGCCTTGCGTAGGAAAGGACGTGCCATACTAACATCCGTCGGGGAAGGTAGTTGTATAGCAGATGTGCTCGAGCTCGATGATTGGAAAGTCCGTTCAATGAAAACATCCGTCAATCGTCGTAATGATGATGATGCAACATCATACGATAGTGGTAATAGTAGTGATGCCAATGATAATCCCGGGTAGAATACCCCCAATCCACCATGTACGGCCACTTCTTCAAATTCTTTATGTAACAATATAGGTGCATCTGTGGTCATTGCCTTGGATATTGGCCATTTGGTTAAGAGCTGTGAGCCACATGATGCAAGGAGGAGCATATTTTGAGATAGACATAGTGTTCGACAGAGTGCACGACATAGAATACGGATATTGTCTTCTCCTCCAGTACCATAACCCTCGCCTTCTGTTTGTGGAATTGCCTCAACTGCTGGCGATAACAATTCATCATCAGTATCATCAGTGTTTGACAACTCCGCAATAATGGCATCCACAATCAACCCTGCCAATTTCTCATATGACGACGTATGTTTTGTTGTTGACTTAGTAGTAGTATTGTTGCCGCTACAGCTGCCGCATTGTCGAGCAGCCTTGATCGCGAGTCCACCTGAACCCAGCTCCATCCGTACCTCCCTCGATGTAAGGACTAGATTATGCAATGCTAAGAGTTCAGCATTGTCTTCGCGGATAGCTCGTTTCGATGATGACAACGAAGATGATGAGCCGCCAATTAGTAGGGTGCGTAGACGTGTCTCAAATGTCTGTGCCACGGCAGTGACGTCGTCGTTTTCATCGCTGGAGGTCATGATGATGCGCAAGACTTGCGCGAACGCAACTCTCCACTACTACCCCACCGGATACACTCGATCGACGTCAACACGCGCAGGCACCCACAGACTACTACAAGCTACTAAAATGAAAATGACCTGAAAAAAAATGTGCGGCACGGCGATCTTTCTTTGCGGGAACATTCATTTCATATATTTATGTAGATACTAAATAAGTCTCAACCTCTATCGTCATTCCCTTGTACTGTAAATAAGTCAATCTTGTGAATCTAATGTTGAACCCAGCTAGAGGGTGATCTGGTGTGAATCTCCTCCGAGATTCAAGCATGATGGTGGCGACGCGAAGTCTCACTCTTTGCCGTCTCGGTGTCGAGCACGACCAGTATTCACATTCATAATATTGCAGTACCTGTGCATAGTATTCACCTCCTCATTCTCCATGATACTAACTCATACTACTATGAGTAACTACTTTGATTATTCATCCTTGTCTCGTAATGATCTTCCATCGAAAATGCCGAAAATGGTATGTCGGAGTGTTTCGAAATGACATTATTTATTTCAATTGATGAATCTTGCTGCAACGAACGAAGGTTTGTTCTCTTACCCTATATTATTTGTCCAACAACATCCTCCGTCCTTTTAACCATGTAAGATTGTATTTGATAAAGATGGTGAGTGAGATATATGTGGTCTTGACATCAGGTTTCCATTCTTTAGATTCATTTCTTTCTACTATCATGTATTGCATACTGAATGTTTGTATTCGGTTCATCCTTCGTACATATTCGCAGGCACACTCGGCGACTGCACTCCAGCACTAAAAACATGGTGTAAAAAGATGACATCTACTATACAGCAAAAATGCATCACCACGACTAACATCTCCACCATCCAAACTGAGCATATAATCTCCAACTTTCACAAGTCGATTGGATGGGACATCACAACTAACGATGTTATACCCTCGGCACCATTATCAGCTGGGACATGGGATGAAATTATTACTCTTGTCGCTACAAGTTTACAGAATTCAGGCCTATCGTGTATACGGCATGACGAGGTAATGAAATGGCATCAAGAGCTTGGTGATATTCATGCAAATGATTCACCATTGATATCGGATCTACCAAGATACTTATCACAGTTTCATAATCATGGTATCATTATTTCAATATGTACCTCTGATGATCGTGATTCGACGACCAAGTGTATGGCCAATTGGGGTATAACAAACTTAGTCGATTACTCTATTTGTGGTGATGAACTTGTGCCTGAGGAATGTAAACCTAGTTCTGAACCATTATATGAACTATGCCGTCGTGCCGGTGTATTACCCAGTGAGTGTCTGGTAGTGGGTGATACAAGCAATGATACACAAATGGGTGTACGTGGTGGTGCTGGCTATGTGGTCGGTGTCCTTACTGGAAGTGGTACGAAAGATCAATTACTTAACACAGGTGCAAATATTGTGTTGCCAAACATTGGATACTTGGAAAAGTTACTCTTACTCAGCAGTAAATCAGTAGGACTAGGTGATATTCGACAATTATCCATTGGTAATGTGATGGACATTGATATGTTAGATCGATTGGAATGATTAAGAGTGCGGCGTACACCACAAAGATAGTTGCATGTAGAATTTTAGAATAACACGGTTGTTACATAGATGGAAGATTAATGCTCTTCCTTTTTTTTAAACACACTCACGACAAATATCTTTCTATTATCCCACCAACTTCAACCTCCTCAACGATTGCGTCATACAGTAAACTGTCAATCTAATCATCGTCGTCCCAAAATTTTTCATCACTGGTGTAGGATGTGAATCGACGTTGATAGATTCGGTAATTTCAAAGTCATTGAAATTGGTATTCATTGTCAACTGACTCAAGTGGGTAGAAATGGTAGGTAAGGGTCTACACTAATTGAAATTTCGCAAGTAGGAGTATGCGTATATGAACAAGAGGAATTAAAAATCTCCTAATAAAACTCTATTGTAATGACAATTATCGGTGTACAATATATTTGTTTATTCATTTAGTCACTAGTCCTAACGAGTTCCTCTTAGAAAACACATCATGTATTATCAATTAATTCCATCTATTCAATCAATCAATAATCTAATATTTTTCACCCTCTGGACTGCTCCCCCCTGGACTAACACTTCGATGGGGTAGTAAATCAGGTGGTAGTGGTGCCACATCAGCACCAGCAGCAGCACCAGCAGCAGCAGCGGCAGGAGGTGGAACATTGTAATAGTTGATATTATTATTATCCACAGCGACATTATTGTTGTTATTGTAATTATTATTGTTCGATGGTGGTAATTCTGCCACCTGATACTCCAACCCTATTCGTGTATGACGTTGTCGCTTGGAAGAACGACTACTAGTAGTTGCAGTACGCATCCATAGATGATTCGAGACACCATTATCATCATCGTTTCGGCCATAGTCAATGTCATCGTCTACATTCATGTTGTCACTATTATATAATGCCTCAACTCCTCTATTGTTTAGATGCTGAATGTGTGCTGCTGCATTATATTGTTGGTGAGTCTCATGCATGACCATACGTTCAGTTTCATCGGTATATCGTGTAGGTAAATCAGTCACTTGATATTCCATCCCTATACGCGTTGTATGACGATGGTGAGTGGTGTTGTTGCTGGCGGTGTTATTGAAACGTAACCATTTGGTATTATCTTCGTCATTGTCGGAATCGACACTTGACATGTTATTATTGTCTCCTCCATTCTTCGCTGTCGTTAACACGTTAGGATGATTGTCTGTTCCTATTCCATTATTGTCATCGTAACGTTGGTCGGTGGCGTTTCCTTCTTTATTCGATTGTTGAAGTTGTATAAGGTGCATTGCGGCAATGGATGCCTCGTTGCCGTCATCGTCGTCGACATTATTGTTGTCGTCGTCCTCATAGTTATTGTTGTCGTCCTCATCAGGAGGGATGGCAGTGACAACCTCTGCCTCACCCATCAATGCACGAATGCGTGCCAGGTCGGCATCTAATACCGATCGTTGATGTTGCTGTCCTCCTCCACTGATTGCATTATTTACTATTTCGTCAATTGAGATTTCATCGTCATCGTCGTCGTCATTGTAGTCCATGCG
>Ga0247843_1005435_pt1 | contig 17738 bp, 17 predicted proteins | sample LaCruzMarch2017__FD_192420 | JGI IMG/M metagenome (GOLD analysis project Ga0247843, IMG submission 192420) | Freshwater microbial communities from meromictic Lake La Cruz, Castile-La Mancha, Spain - LaCruzMarch2017_8m | ecosystem: Environmental > Aquatic > Freshwater > Lake | place: Spain... | reverse complement strand
AGCAGATTTCGCCGGACTCGTCCACCGCCGATGAGTCCAAGTGAAAGAATGAGCCTTACGCCATGGGGGGAAGATGACTTACACGATTGCATTGATCAAATCAAATTGATCTCAAGATATTTGCCTGATGTGACCGATGTCATCGAAGCCCTATTCAATGCTGATCTTGCAACAAACGAAAACTTGACAATTCTTTTTGGCGATAGCTCACTAGTCTGGAACCTGTTTTGGATTTGCAGATGGCAAAGCCGAATGTGAATCAAATGAAGCTTACTGACTACTGGCCAAAGAAACGAAAGCGAATTGCGTAATTTTGACAGTATGGGGAATTATGTTTGAGTGGCCCCGTTCGTTAACTTGTCTTGCCGGGGGATTATATGAATGGACCCCGTTGTTTACTTGTCTCATCGATGGCAGTAACTTCATATCGAATTACCTGATTAGCTAGTTGATAAAATTCGCGACCTAATTTATATGATTTCTATCCTAGTTCGCTTCTATAGTTGTTCTTTTGCCATTACTTGGTGTATTCACGTTTATAACAAGTGATTTAGGTTCACCATTTTGTCTGGTAATCATCTTTGCTGCGGGAGGAGAAGGCGGGACAATCGTCTCCTTCGATTTGAATAATGGAACGCCGTTGGCGGTATCCAGTTGATCGTTCAAGATAGGCAATGTTGATGATGTAGTATCAGGGGCACTGTGAATCTGCCGTGTCGCATTACTGTCGTTGTCCCGATTGATAATTGTAGAATCAATTTTCAAGTCGACAGTGCCATTATCATTATTTGTCGGGGGAATGTTGTCAGAGTTGTCCAACGGAGCTAGTTGAGATGAATTTGTGCCATCTGAAGTTTGAGGGCGTGAGTCATTCGCTGCAATAGCCACATGGACGCAATTTTTATGGTCCATTTCTCCATCGTTGTGAATGTGTCCTTCCAAAGACAATGGCAGTAACGGCGTGGGCTCTTTTCTATTACCTTGTGACGACTCCACTGCTACATCATCTGTGACTAGTTCGCTGGGTGGCGAAACTGGGAGTCCATTCTGCATTACCTTCACCTTTGCCTCCTTTGAAGTGGAACCGGAGTATGACATGGCAGCGATCATTGTTGACTGTCCCAAAGTGAAGGCAGCAGAAGTTGCCGTCATACTTGCACATTTTCGCCTTGGTTTTGTCCCATTATTGCTCTTTCCATTCTTCTTTTGTACACCGGGGCGTGATAACTTCAACTCTCCCGAATCTATTCGGCGACGCAATTCCTTATAGGCATCTAAATCATGGTACCCCAACATTGATTTCGGATCTCGATACTTGGCTATCTTACCAGTAATAACACATTTCTCATCCTTCTTTTTCTGTTGATTGTATTCAATTGACTCCGACGCAGTTCGTCGCTGTCGTGGACTAGAGCTTCCGGCCTTCGATGTTGAATATCCCACAGATGATGACGTTTGTCTGCGTGTTAAAATTTCAGGCAAATAATCCATATTCATGAATGTAATTGTCGTATTGCATCCCCTTCGACTGTGAAAACGAGATATGGGCTGTTGATTCGATGATGACTTTTTCGAGTTGGTTGATTTTTCTAGCTGAGCCGCCTCCTCCTTACTTCGTTTTCGTGCATTTATCCACTTGGAATTATCAGTCTCTGTATATTTAATAGCTTCTACTATGAGTTCCTCCTGTGTAAATTGTTGTCTCTGACTTTGCTTTCTTTCCGAAATGGCCTCCTGTTCTAGTTGTCTTTTGAGTTTCTTTGTTGGGGGTTTGATATTTGGAGCGAAAGTAGGCACTGATGTTGCCCCCATTGAAATTTGCTGTTGCGGCAATTGTGCTGGTGCTGCGATGTCTATGTTTTGTTGAGTAATTGGCTGCGATGAAATCTGCTGCGGGTCTATTATTGTCGTCTGTGTCATTGTAACAGTTGTTGATTTAAGTGGACGGCCTCGTTCCCTCGGCACGGCACCCACCATCCCATCTAACGACGACAACAGTGGCGGTGGCCAATTCAAGACCAGTCCCTCATTCCAACCTTCACCCAATGGACCACGCTTGCTAACTTTACCCGTCTTCTTCTTCATAAGTTCTCTCCCCGCACTACTAATTGCAGATCGAGACAGTGGCACACCCAATCGTTGATTCTTCTTCCGTTTAGCTGCCACTGAATTCCGTCGTTCCTCGGCATGTAACTCTTTCTCTTCCTCTCCTTCATCTCCGTCAGCCCCTCTATCATCATCATCGGATTCACTCTCATCAAAGTCGGAATCGAATTCGTCTACTGCTCCTGCCGACCCCTCGTCTGATATACGAAAAGATCCCTCCCCAGAGGATACGGATTCTTCGTCGTCGTTATCGGCACTACCATCCCCATCCTCTGTTATTCCCTCCTCGTCGTCATCATCATCATCCGATGGCGATGAGGATGTGTCATCATCGTCGTCCCTCCGTCGTTTCTTCCGTGATGACTTCCCATCGGCATATCCCTCACCCCATATAGAGTGTGACCAAAAGGCATCATCATCCTCCTGTGCTTTCCCAATGAGGGAGGACATTCGTTTCCCCGCCGTCGATCGTCGCTCCCGTTCGAGGACGGCAGCCTTTGGCTTTTCTGATGATTTCGGCATGGTGAAGGTACTTCCTCCTTCTATTTCTATTGTGATGTTTTATACGCCCACTGCTCGTACACCCGAGAGAGAAAGAAGTAACACAGGAAGAGCCGCAGCTCTCAATAGAGCTGTCGGGCGCAGTGGCGGCGCAGCGGGTGTATCTTTTGCCAGTCCCTAATGCCGTACGCTTGCTTCTCCACCACGCGGGGCGGCGGGGGTCGTGTTGTGTTTTCTTTGGGTCCTTGTCCTGACCCGCCTAAAACCCAAGGGGTGGGTCAACGAATCAATGTTGTTGAGAGGTCATTGGTCTCGTAGCATAATGATTGTCGTACCAATTTAGTATTGCAATTCAGCAATAACGAGGTAGCTCGATTTGCCAGCAATTCTATTCTTTTGGGTGAGCCAAATAATGGTGGAGGTAAAAGTGGTAGGCGATGGCAAAACGTTCGTGGCAACAGACTCGTCAAAATAATATAATGTCATGATGTCATCCACACTTCACGATGCTATCTACTTCCAGCGAAGGAGGATCCTACCGACCGCCGAGCAACATTTGTGTATTCGGGAAGAGGAGGAGCGTAAAGAGTTGCAACGATGGACAATGGGCGACGAATCCATCGTAACACTCGATTCACTTCCATACGTTTACGACTCAAGTATTGTAGATGTTATACAGCAGCAACAACAACAACAACAACAACGACAAAACGAGGAAGGTATCAATTATAAGCATGCCAACGATATTATTGATAGATCTTGTAGTAGCATAGACTGTCGGGATGAGGTTGTGGGGGATAATGTGAAAGAACAGGACGTGTTAGCAATCATTGCTGCGACAGCTCGTCGTGTGAATACAGACCCATTTCAAGATGATGATGATGAAGGAGATAATGATTCTAGTGACGAGGATTTTAATCTTGATAACGAGTCGATTCTTTTGACAGAGAAAGTGTTGGAGAATAATACTGAAAGAAGTTATGCTGGAGCAGCTATCCCGACGACTCTTGGTCGTAGTAACAAGAAGCCTGTAACATCATCTGAAGCCATCAGCAGATGTTCCTCCAAGAAGGCTATTGCAACCTCCTCTGATTGGATGACTACATATCGTAGATCAGAATCGGAAGTGATGGGCATGTTATCCCTCCCTTCTACCAGTCGTCGTAATAGCAATCTCTCTCGTGTTACATCATCTAGAGAAGATGCTGGCGTCGCTGGGAGAAAGGCCACGGTAGACAATAATAATTGGCATCGACGTAGATCGGAATTAGAGGTGGTAGTTTCTAGGATTAAACGCAAGAAGCAACACTCGCTATCGAGGAATGGGCGACGTCAAAGCATACCCAAAACTTCTTCTGCTGCTCCTAATGATATGTCAGCAGCGGATGAAGCGTTGCAACGACGACGGACAACACTTCGATTTGCAGCAGCGCCAGTGGCAGTAAATAAACGCAAGAAACAAAAGTCTTTGAAAGATATGTTTAAATTATAGCCCTTTCATTATTATATCATAAGCATTTTCTAATTAAGACCAGGATGAACGATTAAAATATAGTTCTCATTATTATTTCTTGACCTTTTTCGTACCAGCACCAAAAAAGCTGCTTAGACTCTTCATCCCCTTGGTATTGACCTTGGCTAACTTCTTCAGACCGACACTTTGTGCATTATATAACTCCTTTTTCTTCATTTCACCAGGTGTTACAGATGCCGCTTTCCCAGCACCTATCCCCTGAGTGTACTGTAGTAATGCATCGGCATCCTCTTGTCCAATACTACCCTCCCATGCAGACCTTGATCGTTTCTCGCCGATACATTCCTCTTCCTCCTCCTTCTCCTCTTCTCCCTCGTTCGTTATTGATGATGTGTTTGACTTTTTGTACTTCTTACCCATCCATTGTGCATTAGTCAATCCTACCTCCTTAGTGAGAGTAACTCTCCATTCCGTTGGAAGATATTCACAAATGAGCTGTAATGCACCTACCCTGATGTACAATTCCTCTTCTTTGGTTAAAGTAGCTTCTTCTTCTGCTACTACATTCTCCTTCTCTCCTCCTTTGCAATCTTTGTCGACAACAACACTTGGTCCAACCTCCTCCGCTTCGACGGTAAAGGATGAACTAAATGCTCCAGATTCGGTATTCCTTTTGATGCTGGCCACATTACGTCTCTTCTTCTCAAGCAAACGTCGAGACATTGCATCCTTGGCTTTATTAAACTTTTGTACCAGCCAATTTAATGCCTTATCATTATCAAATCGACAAAGTAACAACTCATCACCATAGTCTGACACTTCCAGTAAATGTTTCAATTGTCCACAGGCATTATCAATGTCTAATGAGGAGGAGGATAGATCAACATTTAATGCTTGTAGTACATGAGGAGATAGTTCTGCCAATGCCTGTTCCCATGGTAACCACTGCTTATTGCTACTGCTAGTACCATTATTTATTGCTTGACGATGAAAATGTGCTATCACAAAGAATAATGGATCGACACGTGTTGAGATGTGTAAATTAGGATTCAACCCTATAATACGCGACCCGATAAAGTAGGATGCATATTTGCCAGTATTTGCTTTTATGATTTGTACCTCGTGTATATCAATTATTGATTTATTACTAACGAGGATGTAATCTCGCGGTATTGTTGACAATGACGATGATTTCGAGGGTGTACCATCGTCATTGTTGTTATTGTTGTCACCACCGCAGCTACTAGGATCAGGGAGAGAGATTAAGTCGAATCGCACGGCTGGTGACGACGTGAACGATGACGGCGTTGATGATGATGTTGATCCGGCAACGTCGATCAGGGTGACAGCTGCCATGATGGTTAAGTAGGTGGTCACAAATAGCCTCGGATCGTAATCTGCGTCATTCGGAGGACGAGAGTCAGAAGGCGCGCCTATTCATTTGGGTTCCTGGAACAAAACGAAAGTCTTCGATCGACGATGATGCGAGGGATTTGATAGCAACCGCACTAACAACGCTGCATAATAAATAGAGAATGTTGCGTTCTACATCTCCCTCTTCTTCAGCAATGCAGTTGATATCTCCCTTGTCTCATCACTCAGATAGTACAGTAGATGCAGAAGAGGCGAGGGGGAGGACATACATCAGGCCGAGAATCACAATTATCAATGGCAAACAAGTTACACACACAGATGCAGCAGCTGCTGTAGCGAGTACTCAAACTAAGCCTACAAACAACATCAACGATATACCCTCTGTCATCTTTCCTGTTGAGACATCTCCGTCGCAACAGGTATCTTCAACTTCATATAATGATGACAATAACAACACTAACAGCAATAACAATAATCGTGTAAAGTTTAATCTGTCATGTGCTTGTCCCACCATGGACAATTATGACAATATGGATGATTATGAAGCTGATAATAATGATGACAATGATATATTCAATTTACAACCTGCACCGTCCTTCGTATCCACGGCAACATCGGTAATGACGGCCGAGGGATTAGCTGACACGGAGGGCTTTTGGATAGTCTGTTCAGTTGTACTAATTAGTGATATGAGTCGAGGCGTGACATTCCCCATTATGTACCCATTAATTGTAGACTTGGGTGGGAATGCCGTATGGTTAGGATATATCGTAGGTGCGTTCAGTCTTGGACGTGTGATAGCATCACCCATACTTGGCCGATCGACTATAGTACGCGGATATTCAACAACACTCGTTGCTAGTACAACTGTACTACTGATTGGATGTATATTATTTGCACATGCCTACGAGGTCGGGAATTTATACTTTTTAGTCTTTTCACAAATTATATTAGGGATTGGGAGTGGTACGTTGGGCGTGACTCGGGCATATGTAGCCGAAATTACGGCCACACGACAACGCACGACGTACCTTGCTTTACTTACGGCGGTACAGTATGGTGCATTTACGGTGACACCTATATTTGGTTCGCTGTTTATGCATTTACTTGATGATCGAAGATATGAAGTTGGGTAAGATGTTTTATTTTGCATTTGCGAGAATACTCAAAGGATTTATTATAGTCTATCTCACATAACCTTTTACTTCTTTGTGTCAAAGTTTCTTCATTTTTGATCAGTATTCAGTAGCAGCATACTTCATGGCATCACTGTGTGTTGTAACATTATTTCTTTTACTAACTAGATTTCAAGCACGATATCGTTCCGAGCCTATTTTACGTCGTATATCCCAACGTAGGAAAGAGCAGGATGAATTGGCCAATCGTGCCACACGACTCGGTGGGATAAGTGTATATAATGCTGCTTTAGTCGGACTTATGATGCTTAATATTATGACACTGGGGAGTATTGCATCATTTGAAACTACTGGTATTAGCTTTGCATCCTCGTACTTTGATCTAAAACCGATCGTTTCGGGTGCGATTGTTTCTCTCAGTGGAGCTGTGGGGGTATGTTCATTATTAAACATTGGTAGGTTGGGGAGGGTATTAACAGATACACAAATGATTATTGCTGGTATAACAGTATTTGCTATTGCAATTATTAGTTTAGCACCGTTGCAAAGTGTTGACATGGGTGCTGATAATCCAATTGTCCACTATATAATTGCGATGGTTGTTATTTTTGGTTTCGGATACCCAATTGCACAAACTGCGATAACTGGTTTGTTTTCTAAAGGTGAGTGTTTTTATTGCTATGACTGAAAGACTATATTTTGAGCAAGATTTTATCTTAACAAGTTACTTGTCTTTGTATTTGCAGTTGTTGGGAGGAGACCACAGGGAGAGTGGCAAGGATGGTTTGCAGCATCAGGATCGTTTGCCAGAATCTTATTCTCCATCTCATCTGGTTACATTGTCCATTACAACGACATCAAAACTGTATTCATCGTTCTATTCGGTGTTCTAGTCGCATCAATTATCTTCGTTGCGATATTTTCACGCACTTTGCTCTCTCTGTCAATATAACAAATTATTTCTACGGAAGGAGTATGTCTGTCTATGGACTCATTACTTTTTAATCCTACTTAGACGATTCATTTTGATTGATTTGATTCTTTACCAACTGATTGTATTAGTCTATATATTCCATTGCCTTTTGGTGAAGTCACGAGACGTTTTGTTTCTTTAGCCCACGTCCTTCACCATTTTTTTGTTATTCCATAATCAATCATCAGAGCAACAACTGTCCAACCCCCTATCGCACTGACGGGTATATTACTATTCCACATGAGATCTGATTCCCCAATTCACATTGCGAGCAAAAGTTATTGTTTAGTTTTTGCCTACGCCTCCGCCACCACCTATTTTCTCACGATCACGACGTTCATTGCCTCCCCCTCTCCGATCACGAAATTTTCCTCCATTCTCCCCCCCATCTTTAGGACTTTTACTTCTGTTGAACTTCCTTCCTCCTCCTCCCCCACTGTCCATCGCTTTCCCACCACCCCCTCCACCAAAACCCTTACTAGCTACCTTCCGTTCTACCTCCAAAACACGACCATGCGCCATGAAGGAACTTTCGACCTTCCGCCCTGTACGTTGATCCTTCACGAGACTAGTAATCGATTCGGCAACAATGGAAACTACTGCGTCAGTTCCATCAAAGTCAACAAAGCAGAAACCACGATTCGGATTGAGAGTAATGCCAAGGATTTTATTCCCATTCGCTGCGGCCTGCTTTTCGAAAAGTGCACGTATTTCAGGTTCCTTTGTCTTATCGGGGATGTTACGGATGAAGAGTGTAGCCTCGGCAGTGCGTTCTGAGGGTTTTGACTGGTAATTGATTTCTGACGTTGATGATGTGGATGATGTATTTGTATTCGAGACGGCTTTAGATCCATTAGTAGGTCGGCTTTGGGGTGGGGCTTTGGACGATGACAAATCGGGTTTGACAGAGGAGGTTGATTTGTCAGCAGTGCCATTACGAGATGGTTTGGGAGATCCCTTCCGACCTCCCTTACTGCCCTTACCTATACCACCACCACTAGCGACAAGGTTGGCCCACGAACTGGGCGCCTTGGGCTTTTCGGGTGCTGCTACTTCGTCTTCCTGCTCCTCCTTCTCTTCTTCCACTGCGTCGGGGGAGTTTGATCGAGATCTAGATTTGCTAGCACCCAATCGTCCCTTTTTACCGCGGTTACGTTTGCTCTTCTTTCCATCGGAGGAGGGAGATGTTGTTGGAGTGGAATTCGATTCGACCGTGGATGATTCAGTGACTTCCGTTGGAGATTCATTGGCAGGTTCCTTCAAAGGTTCAATGTCTTCGTCATCCTCATCTTCAACTTTTTCTTCATCCACAGATGGCTCATACTCTACCGGCACAAGAGGGACAGGATGAATGGCAGCAGCGGGGGAGATTGTCAACACCTGTTCCTCCTCTACCTCTGGGAGAATAGTAGTCACATCCTCTTCCACACTTTTCTCATCAAGCTTAGCATCGGGGTCCAAAAAGCGCAAAATATCATTCTTTACCAAGAATTGCTTTTTCCTCCCCGGTACTGCGGCATTGTTCAAGAAGAATGTATGAACGAATGCACTTTTTTTACCGACCTTCCCCGGCAATGACATGTGACCAGTCACAACTAGGAGTATTCCCCCCCCAATCGACTCTTGTGCATCAATTGCACCACGTTCAAAGTCGACCGTGAGGACATCGAGATTGTCGGACACAGATGAATCACCCTCCCCGTTAGTACTTTTTACACTGGCCCAATCGAAGAATGCCTTACGAACGCGCTCCCCCATTGATTCGTCTCCACCACTGCTACTACCATTCACGCCCACCTCCGCCGTGCTGAATGGTACTGGTGTCGCAGGTGCACTGGGTTCCATCCCACGGGTAACCGTTGAGTCTGGTTGATAAAATCGGTTCAGCTGAGCTGGCGCTGTTAGTAGGATTTTGTAATACTGTTTGATGAACGCACTACCAATCTGTTGAGGCGAGGGCCCTCCCCCACCTCCGCCCGCCGGGGGACTTGGATTTGAAAGGTCGTCAGTGGACATGATGAAGCCTTCTTTGTCGTCGTCGTCGTCGTCGTCGTCGCACCTGGTGCGGGGGGACTAGATGGGGTAGAGTCAGATTATTATTATTCCGCGGATGAATCCCCTCCTCCTTATTGCATCGTGGAGTTCAAGGTGGGCTGTCCTCACCGCGTTGTGTGGTTGTTGTTGTCATGTGACGACAGCCAGAATTTTACGTAGTACGATAGAACCGAAAGGAAGAAGGATGAAAAAAAAATTGGGGATCAATGAAGACGATAACCGCGGTCATTATTTACGGGAAAAATTAGGAATACAACATGACACAAACCACTGATGCGCCGAATGCGGCAAGGGCAAAAAATTATGTATGCTCGTCAGTTGCTCAGGAATGAATACCAAATTTAATCACATACTCGACAACAATCAATTCTACAAGCTGAGATTAAACATTGAATGATTAATCAAAACGGCACGATGTGTTGTTAAGCAATAGGAGCTACTAGTGAATCATGCATGCTTAATACTACTATTTTCATTCTTTATTCGGCCCGATTAGCTGATTCCTGTTAACCTACTCCGACCAAGCTAAATTAATCAACTCCAGAGTCCCATTGCATAGCATTGGGAGGTGGTTATCTCAATGGAACGAGAATCAAAGCGGCAAGCAACCAAGTTGACAAGGCAGCTACAGCACGTGGTAGTTCCACCTTATCTACTTCATTCCGACACGGAATTTCCATATCTCTTTGCGTAAAACTGTAGATGAACAAATACCCAAGCAGTATGGTACTATCTGAAGTAAATGATGAGATGAACAGTGCGAGGAATACCAAGCTTGAGAATGTTAGGTGCCAAACACGTCCCAGGATGGCCTGTGACATGCGTCCACCGTCTGTACTTCCAACGGGAACTAGGTCAAGTGCATGTATGATTAGACCCAGAAATCCACCAATAGCAATGGGATGCAAAGGTATTTGTGTTGCCGAATCTTGATTGAGCAAAATGCCATCCCCTCCACCCAGAATCAAGTCGACGATTGTCCCAGCAAGAGTGCTTTGAGTCAAATAACCCACTGGAAGGCTTGGTAATAGTTGTGCAGTCGTTGGGTCAACCGTCGTTGTGAGTTGCAGACCAACAAGGAGGGCCACGAATGAAACTGAAAGGCCGGCAATAGGACCAACGAATGCAATATCGAAGAGATCGCCATATCCCTTGGGAGATGTTTTGATACGATTCTGAAAACTCAAATACGGCAAACCTATCGATGGTAGGATTGTAGGTGTTGATAATTTCACCTGATAGAGGAGGAGTAAGGTAATGTAATTATAAATGCATCAAGACGGGGGAATGATAAATCACGAAGACAATATATATACTCACCTGTTTCGACCAAGCTGTTACAATATGCGATAATTCATGAAGTCCCTGTGCCGCCCCCAATGTCAAAAGTAATGGCACAAGCTGCATATTAAACCACAATAGGTCATACGTCCCACCCGCAGCAGTTATTTCACTAGCCTCCTTCAATCTGTCCATTACATAGGTATTGTCACTAAATGCATCAATACAGAAAACGAATGAAAAGAAAATAGCAATGGCAGAGGATGCTACCGAGAGTAGCTTGGGTGCCATCGGTACGAAGGTATTGGGTGTAATCAATATAGCATCCTCAAATAACTCTTCATTGGCATCGGAATATATCTCCACAAAGCTAATTTGATAATTTTCTATCCATTGTGGATAAGACTTGATTAATTTGCCATCAAGTACATGTAACAATTCTTTTGTTGATTTGCGTTTATTGACCCCACGTATAATGTATCCACCCTTTACCTTTACTGGCTTTTCAGTTGCCATAAAATTCTTTTCCAATAATTGGAATATTACATTGGCATCGTCCTTGCTTGGTAAAATTGATTCATCTGCATCTTGTAACGAACGGGGAAATAGTTCCATTGCACGTGTACTATTCTCTAACCGTTCTTCAATCTTCGATGCTAGTAGACGTGACATACCTCTAATTTCATATTCCTCATCCTTCTTACTTTTGGACAATTCGTAGTCACTGACATTTCGTGTTGTAATCCGTTGAACTTTGTACAGATTACGTAGCCGCTCGGCGGTTATAACGTTTGACTGTTTATATAGCTTGTCAACAAATTCTTCCATATTTGTCATGGCTCCCTCTTCACCATAGTATCCCTTCTTGTATCCCGCTGCGGTGGCTAATGCATTTTTAAGTGTTGCGGGCAATGTATCGAGGAAGGCAATTGCAGCCTTGACCTCCTCATCAGTTGGTGGATCGAATAATTTCATGTTTTCGTCTTTGTTGGGTGATGATGTTATTGTTTCTGAAGAAAACGAAGATAATCCCAGCAACATAGCATCTGCCTCCTCATTACCTACTGTACCACGGACCAATTCCTCAACTCTCTTTTTTAACTCCTGTAACTTTTGCTCACCTGACAATGATGAGGACGACGACGATGATGATGATGACGACGAGGACGAGGTTCGATCGCCTTTTTTCACAAATGTACGAATATCATCCTCCAATGTATTAATCTTCTTCAAACCAAGGACAAGTCGTAGCTTCTCAGCCTCGGCACGATATTGATCCGCCTTCTCTCGAAGACGTTGCGCCTCGTCATTATTAGTAGGACCATTGTTGTTGTTGCTGCTGCCGTTTGTACTCCATAGGGAAGAAGACGATCTCGACGACAATCCGTTAATATGTATCCTTGACAACATCATTGGAGCTGGAGCAAAGCCATGAACAACAACGACAACTGTTGCTGAGTGCATCATCGCTGCCATATATATGATCGCCGGCGTGGCGACACGGATTACAGACCATCTTGTCATGGTGACTGATAGGGTCGTGCGTGGGGAAAGGGAGGTTGGTTGTTGGGGAGAACGCCTCCAGATAGACAGAGGCTCCGCACGGGACGAGACGATGACGAGCGCCCCACCGGAGGCGAACGTTCTCGAATCATTGCCTCCCATAGTACCCTCGATAGGATTTGCACGTCGTCCTATAGGGGGTGTTGTTGGCGCAGTAACCGATGGTATTGATCCGTCCACGACGGTGGTGCCATCAAACGGGGACATAGATCCTTTGGCTTTTCACAACAATATCCTAGACGTAACAGCGCCAGATGTCGTACGAGTGGGGAATCGTCTAATCCTAACATCAAAACCTGCACGATCATGGGCATGGAAATCATTCTCATCCTCTGCCCGACATGACGCTACCGAATTTAATCATTGGGTCCGATCGAATGTCGAGTATGCCGACTACCCCTACGCACGGTTTGATGTCTCACTTGATCCACTAATTTATACTGATGAGGAATATGCCAAGTATTTGGATAATCCAAAAGAGATGTTTGATTGGAAGTTAGAAATGAAGGAGTGGGATTTGGTCACGGGGGAAAGACGGAAAATGGTGATGGACGTGGAGACGAAGGAGGGTGGAGTTGATGATACAACGGGTAGTAGTAGTAGTAGTAGTAGTAGTAGTAGTAGTAGTAGTAGTAGTAGGGATGGCAAAGACCTACCGCCGCTCGATGGCAAAGCATTTTCGTGGTCATCATCAACATCTGAATTACAACACCTTCTCTCCACAAACAATACAATTTTCCCTTGGACGAAGTCTGAAACCGATGCCCTACTCGAATTGGCACGAGCGTGTGATCTACGTTGGTCTGTCATTATTGATAGATGGCACACTCGTTTCGTGGATGCACCCGTGAGTAAACTACGTAAAATTGAGGATTTACAACATCGATATTATGAAGTCGGTGATGTATTAATACGATGTCGAGCTCAAGAAATTGTTGCACGAGAGGCCGCCAAGCTGGAGGTAGTAGTAGGAGGAGGAGGGATTACGACCGCCGCCGATCCTCCACCCAAAGCAAAAGAAGGAAAAGTAGATGCTGTACCGGCAGCTTCTACTGGTGGTGACACTGACGGTTTACCATCATTTGATCAAGTTGTTGAATCTGTAGTTGCACCTGGCATGACGTCCATTAATAATGATACCCATGTTCCATCGAACTCTGATTCCGCCACAATTACCAATGCAACAACACAGCAACTACCAGAATCGTTAGAACCCAGCACTATCCCACCGACAGAGATTGAGGCTTTGAAACAATTACATCACCAGATAACTATGGACCACACGCTTGTGCCACCACTCAGTCATCCCGAGACGGGTACGATACATCATCGGGGAGGGACGAAGGTGTTTGACTTAACAATCGAGAGAGCACGACGGGCTCAGCTTGATCGATTGTGGCATCGTACGAAGGAAGAAGAACGAGAGGAGGAGGAATTACGTGCAGAGCTGCGGATAGTTGAGGCGCAGTTACGAAAATTGAAAAGAGCGGGGAAGCATGTAGTCCCGGCTAGCTCTGTAGTACCACCCGATGGCAGCTCGCTCTTGTCAGGAGGGACGGGCGTACATGCCGATGTCAAAAGAGGAGCGTCCAGTGGTGCCACAATTCCACCAACGCAATCCCAATACCGAGAGGTACCACCACCAGCGCCACGATTGCCTCTTGATGTATTCATGCAAACACACCAATCTGTGTCTGCCTCCTTTGTCGAGACAGCTCCAGTGCCCACGCCTGGTACGCCCTATCTACAATCGGGTCGACTATTTCCGCCGGCTATCGAGGGACATACTGGTCTGAATCAAAATACGCTCAAGCAGATGAATGCAATACTACATGAATTGAACGTCCCGAAGGACCCTATTCCCACAAAACGGAATTGTGATTTGTACGATGGTGTTAGGAAGGATGCATTGACATTGTTAATATTGCAAAAGATAGTATTAAGGAAAGAGGGAGAACTGAATGCAAAGCGAGAAAAGCTGTTGGAAATTCAGAGTACGGCTGCTGCAGGGGTTGTGGCAAGGGAAGAGGCTGAAAAGAAAAATTTAGAGGATGAGGAAAAGAAGAAAAGCAGCAAAGAAGAGGGAGGAGCAAAGACAAGTAGTGAGGCTCCCGCGAAGAGCAAGACATCGAAACGACCACGTGATGAGTCAACAATGTTGAATCAAGATATTGATGGAGTTGCAAAGGGGAAAGAAGGTGGAGATGAAATAAAACCCAAGAAAAGGTATCAAAAGAAGAAAAAGGTCGATACTGCATCGACTGCTGTTGGAGCATTGACCGCTGCTGGAGGAACAAAACTTGACGTGTCCAACTCAGCATCGACTCCAGTCGAGCCACCAGTGGGCATGATGCCACCACCGCCTCAAGTTCCAACAGTTGCAAATCCAACAGTGTCTCCCATGGTGATATCAAAGAAGAAACTTGCTTTTACTGAGCCTACACCTGTGGAAAAAGCTGATGATGAAAAAGATAGCACCTTAGCTCCTGTCATACCTGCTGCTTCAGCAGCAGCAGTAAAAGGAAAGCGGGGTAGAAAACCTAAGAAAAAGGATGATTGATGTCTCTTGCATGCTTAACACATAATTACTTTGATTACTCTTTCACGCAAGCTGTCACACAAGCTGTTGCTCATATAAACTGGATTTTAGTAAGCTTTCTTGTGGATCCTTTCTTAGTGTTCTCTGGCCTGCGTTTCATACCTTTTATTGACGAGCATGATGCCTAAGTCTGTTCCTTACACGGTGGTACATTCATCCAACTATTCTACATGCTGATACATCTTGCCTACAAACCTGTGCAACTGCTTTGTGACAAGCTAGCCTTTGTCATTCGTATTGTAAGCAATGTTGTCTTTGGTGTACTCTTTGGTTGTATCTTCTTTCAAGTGGGTGAATCCGATTATGAGACTTCAGCACCGCGCTGAAGAGAAAGAGTGAATGTATTCATATCCTATATATATTTATATGAGTTCTAATCAAATAGGTAATCAAAAATGATGATGATACGCTAAAATGTTTCATTCATATGTCACAGTCGATGTCTGGGGTAGTACACACACAATGAGAAAGATATAACAATGAACAGAGTTCATTTAGAGCTGCTTGCTTCGACGCTGGGCCACGTACAACTTCTTGTTTTCATGGCCTAATACCCATTGTAAGTTGTCAATGTCCCAATTCTTTTTGTTACCATTGATGTGATCAACCTCGAACAAATGAAAGGTATCGGGTGTCATGGGGAAACCACTGTTGTTTGGTGCACCCCAAAGTAGAGCTACCATACGATGCATACGATGGGTATTGCCACGAACAGAGAACTTTGGGTATCCATTACTAGTAGTCAATTTTAGAGTACGGTCTCTGTTGTTTGCATATCTGACATGGTTAGATGTGCCATCACGTGCAATGCGACGTGCTGGAATTGCAACTACAGACGCTAAACTCAACTTGTGACTGAGCTTATGATCAACTGGTACAAAGCCACGATGTTCCGGACCGTGTTTTATATATTCTAACCAAGAAGGTAGCCTAGTGATATCACCTAAGTGCAACATTAAAGTAATGTTATGTATTGATAACATAAAGAAACAAACAAAATTATAATATACACTAATCTTACCACGGGGATCTACGGGTTTCTCTCTTTTGCTCTTCTACTTCGTTGTTTTGCATCGCGCTCAAAACCTCAAACCACTCAATTGCACAGGGCTCTTGGCATAACTCCTCCAAATGCTATTAGTGTTACAGGAAGAGCATATAAAATATTTCACTAGTTTATTGAGATATGTCACCGATGTGCCATGCCTTAGCCAACTATGTCGCCGACATTGCATGTCAATCCGACACGGAGAGGGCTCCAACATATGTTTTTTCTGTCAAAAACTGCCGACAGCTAACAAAACCACCACAAACCTCATGCCGCCAAAGAAGAAGAAGAGGATGGATGTCCTAACAGCGACTGCTGCTGCTGCCGATGCTGCCGCGGCGCCTGCCGATGCCGCCGCTGCGCCTCTTATCGAGCCGTACTTTGGGGCTATTGGGGAATGGGGAAGCCACCGCCCGGGCAGCAAGTCTTCCTCCATTGCTCGGGTTTGAGGCATTTCGAGCAGCCAACTCTGCAACTGCACCCCCCTTGCTCTCGTTGGCGGGGCAATCTACTGCTCAAGCAGCCAACTCTGCTACTACACCCCCCTTGCTCTCGTCGGCGGTGCAATCTACTGCACGCGGCAGGTCTGGATCTGTCTTATCATTTCTCACCACAACACTGTCAATTCGTCGAACGACCAATACAGCAAACAGCAACAACACAGTCATCAATATGCGAAAACGAATTTTTTACACCATCGTTGATAGGGATAGGGAGGAGGAGGGGAGGCAATTGATTTGTGTGGTGAAGAAGGGGAAGAGGTTTGTTTGCCAGCCATTTCCACTGTGTGGGAGTGTGCGTATATTATATATTAATTACAAGGATGTGAATGGTAAGGAAGGGTGGGAGTGTCAGAGGTGTGGTCTAAGTTTTAAGCCTAGGCATGCAACTAGGGCAATGAGGCATGTCTTGAAATTGAAGGGAGGAGACATAGCAATTTGCAATTTGCAAGGCCATTAATCGATACCAGGCCTTATATGATAGGCAATTCACAAGGGTTGATAGTAAGAGAAAATCAGACAAGATTATTAGGGACTCGTCTGTGACAGAGCAGCAGGAGGCTGCAGTTCAGAGTCTCTTGGATACGCGCAAGCAGCCAGGGGTAAGTGGTCTCCATAAATCGCCTCACAGTTTTTCTTCTTCCCATGTTGCATCTGCTTCAGGTAAAGCTGCGAGTATATTCATCTTCCACTTCTTTGCAGGGTCAACGGTCAGTGTCAACAATGCATCAGTTGGACATTCCGAGGAGCAACAATGCCACAGTGGAAATGGCTATCGCGGACTCCTTCATCTTCATTGCGAGAATATAGAATGGGACGTGGATCGGGTTTTCCTGGGTGTATTACCCTTTTCCCCCGATATATTAAAATTAGTAATACTTTTTTCCAACACTCATATATGAATTAATATTGTAGACTCCAGGACAGAACATCCCAGGTCACAGGTCATAAGGATGCAGCTCCAGCCTGAGGGACCTAAGAGTGATGTTGTGCATGGATTCGCACTTGGATCCTCTGTTACTACTTATGATTGAGACCCCCCATCCAGTTCATACTCATAGCAGGTCTTCTTTATATATATATAAAGTGTCTGAGCACCTTCAACAGTGGCTACGGGTCATAAGGGTG
>Ga0247843_1005434_pt1 | contig 17740 bp, 22 predicted proteins | sample LaCruzMarch2017__FD_192420 | JGI IMG/M metagenome (GOLD analysis project Ga0247843, IMG submission 192420) | Freshwater microbial communities from meromictic Lake La Cruz, Castile-La Mancha, Spain - LaCruzMarch2017_8m | ecosystem: Environmental > Aquatic > Freshwater > Lake | place: Spain... | reverse complement strand
ACAAAAAACTGGTTAAAAATTAAAAAAAAAGTTGTATCAAAAATCTGGTTAAGAATTAAAAAAAAAGTTGTATCAAAAATCTGGTTAAGAATTAAAAAAAAGTCGTATAAAAATCTGGTTAAGAATTAAAAAAAAAGTTGTATAAAAATCTGGTTAAGAATTAAAAAAAAAGTTGTATAAAAATCTGGTTAAGAATTAAAAGATGTTGTTGATTGACGTTTGATGGATGTGGTTGATTGACGTTTGATTTATGAGGAATTTGGGGGAAAAAATTGAAAGAAAATATCCCATGTTATAATTTAGGTATTTATGTATTATGAAATATAACCTTTTAAAATCTGAAAATTTTTTAACAAATTATATCAAATATAACAAAGAAGTATTGTTATTCCAATTGAAACTTGCGGAAAAAGCAATAAAATCTTCTCGTAAAGATTTAATATATAATCCACCGTTTCCTGAATTAGATGAAACTATTGTAGAAAAATGTTTTAAAAAAAATATTCTGGATAACACAGAAAACTGTAAGTCTGATGAAGAATTGCCGTTTGATGATGGATTATACAAATTTATTGTATTTAGTATTTATGCAACGCCTATTATTTTTAGGAAATGTAATATAATCAAAGATATCGATGACCTTGAACAGTTTGAGGTTAAAAATACATATGAACAAGAACAACACTTAAATAAACATGGTAATAATCGATGCTATTTATTTCATGGAAGTCGTATGGAAAATTGGTATTCTATTATTAAAAATGGAATAAAAATTTGTTCTGGAACTCCTTTGCAATTAAATGGAAAAGTGTATGGTGATGGTATTTATTTATCTGATAAAGTTGAATTTGCAACAACATATTGCGATTGTGGTATAGTTGGTGTTTTTGAAATAATTGGTGACAAAAACATGTATAAGAAAACTAATGATATATATGTTGTTGATGATATTACAAAATTAGTATTGAGATACTTTTTGTGTTTTGATAGTAAAAATAAAATCAAATTAGTTTCCAAAATTAATGAATGTTTTAATAAAAATATTCATGTTAAAAAGCAAGAAATTAAAAAAAAGAATAATTCATGTTGTGAAGCACGAATGTATAAAGAATTGGATATTATTGGTGATAAATATCAACTTGTGGATAATAATATTTTCGTTTGGAAAATATTATCAAAACAAACTGATTTTGACAAAGATAGCAAACTAAGAAAAGATATGATAGAATATAATATTTCTCATGTAGAATTCGAAGCAAGAATTCCTGAAAAATACCCTTTTGAACCACCATTTATTAGAGTAGTAAAACCAGTTTTTAAATATAAAACTGGACATATTACTGTTGGTGGTTCAATTTGTGTTGATATTTTAACTGCAGTTGCATGGTCTCCTGCATGCACTATCAAAAGCACTATTAGTACTATTGAAAGTTTGATAATTGATGCTGAAATTGATAATCAATCTAAAAAACAGGAATATTCGTATGAAGAAGCGATTCAATCATTTAATCGTGTAGCAAAAGATCATGGGTGGTTAAGATAATTTTAGAAAGAACTTTTAAAAAAAAGTTATAATATAAAAATCTAATTTATAATATAATGATATCATATAAAATATCACATACGATTGATAAAAATGTGGATTGTTTTATTTTTTTATTTTGTGATAAATATGAGGATGAAATAAAACGGGTTGAAAAGCAGATGTCAATAAAATTTCCTGAATCATTTTTAAAAGATATAAATAAAAATAAATTGGATATTAAAACTATGTATTTAGATAAATATTCAATTATTTTAGCAGGGATGAATTTTAATAAAGGTTGCACTTTTGAAAAATATAGTGAATCATCTAGTTTATGTGCAAGATATATATTAAATCATAAATTTCAAAATATAGCATTATTATGTAATTCAACTAATATAGATATAGTAAGATTAATTATAGAAAATTTTATTTTAGGAATATATGAATATAATACTTATAAAAAAAATGCAGAAAATAAACAAAATAATTTAATTAAAAATATTAATTTTATTCTTCCAAAATCAAATAAATTAACAAATATTAAAAATAGCTTAATAATTTCTGAAAATATTAATTTTGCACGAGATTTAATAAATACCCCCGCAAATGATTGCACATCTGACTGGTTTTTGAAACAAATGAAAAAAAATGCCCCAAAATCTCTTAAATTTAAAATATATAACAAAAATAATTTAATAAAAATGGGAATGAATTTAATATTATCTGTTAATCAAGGTTCTAAAAATCCTGTATATTTAGTAGAAATACATTATGGAAATACATCAAATAATCCAATTGTTTTAATCGGAAAAGGAGTTACATTTGATTCAGGTGGATATAATTTAAAACATTCTGATTTTAGTGATATGAAAACAGACATGGGAGGTGCGGCAATTATTTATGAAACTATGTGCACATTAGCTAAAACAAATGCAAAAGGCAATTTTATTGCTTTACTTCCACTTGTAGAAAATATGATAAATGAACATGCAACACGCCCCGGCGATATTATTACATCATATGATAAAAATATTACAGTTGAAATAAATGATACTGACGCAGAAGGTCGTTTAATTATTGCAGATTCATTATTATTTTCAAAAAAATTTAATCCTAAATTAATCATAGATGTTGCAACATTAACTGGTAGTGCGTCATATATGTTAGGTGATCAAGGTTCTATTTTAATGTCAAATAATGATAAATATTTAAAAAAAATAATGAATATATCTGAAAAAACTAATGAAAAAATTTGGCAAATGCCTTTATGGAATAATTTTATAGAAATGACTAAATCTAATATAGCAACTTTTAGAAATGTTTCACATGAAGCAAAAGCAGGAGCTATTATGGCGGGTGCATTTTTATATAATTTTGTTCCAAAAAATGTTGATTGGATACATTTAGATATTGCAGGAGTAACTTATTTATCACATAATTCAAAATATAGAACAAGTGGTGCTACTGGAGAATCATTAAGATTTCTTTATTATTTTTTAATAAATTTATAAAATTTATGTATTATAATATTATATGGTATCTTCATTGTTAAATTCATTATATATAAATGAGCATAAAAATATTATTGGTGTTTTAATTGAAAAGAAATATACACAAGTATTAGAAGATATATTTATTTATAATGATAAATCAACATTATGTTCATTTGAAGAATTAAGTAAAACATCAAATATATTAAGTAAAAATAACAATATAACAATTAATAATATATTATTAAATAAACTATTTATAGATGATGAAAAAATTATTAAATTTGCAAATTCTGTATTAAATATTGGTTCTAAATTAGAAGGAGGTAAATCAAGAAATTCAGTAAAAACAGATAATAATATTGTTGTAAAAACAAATTCAGATTATGATGAATATTATAGAATGTGTTTATGTTTTATTATGAAAATTCCAATTAATCCACCAATTGGATTATTGATTTTAAAAAATCATAGTTATATTATTGAAAAATACATCAATAATAAATATTCAGATACTTTTGCAAAATGTTTAGTAAATAAAAATGTAAGATTAGAAACTCAAGAAAAATTTAATAATTTAGTTAAATCTTTAAAAAAAGCAAATGTTGGAGGCGATTTTAAATTAGATAATATTTTATTCGATAATTATGGCAATTTTATTTTAACCGATTTTACAAGCAATTCAAGAAAAAATTATAAATTTATTCCAATTACATTCAAAGAATGGGAATCAATTGCAATTCGTGAATCTGGTGATATTAATTTTTATATTAATTTTTCAAAAAGATTAATATATTATTTTATTGTTACTGGAAAATGGTCAACATCTTATAAAAAAATAAATGAAACAGTTATATATTTATCAAATATATTGGAATCATCTAATAAAAAAAATGATAAACAGAAAAATAAGTAGAATATAAAATTTGATTTAATATAATTGTAAATAATGATGGAGTATCATCATATAAATAATGTCCAACAAATTCTTGCAAAATAAAAACAAAAATAAACATTTTTAAACTATATAAAAATAATACTTTATTTTCTATATCCGAATTAACTTTTTCATTTGCACGAATCATCGGATATAAATAATAAAATATACATAGTATACCACATAATATATTTATTTTTATATAATGCGTAAATATAATTGTCCACATATAATATTGAAACCATCCTCTATATTTAATAGATAAATTAATAATAGACGGTATTAAACAAGATATACTATAAAAAATAAACGGTGCAGTTAGTGTATGTATTATACAATTTAATTTATCTTTGTGAAATTCCTCATAAAAATTCACTCCATCCATCCCATTTTTAATATCAAAATTATTTAAAAATGTATCAAAAAAATAACCAATAACGATTGGCATTATTAATATAATATTATGTTTCATATTATTAGTATCATTATTATTAAACATATTTTATAATATTCAAAATTAATCCTTGGAAAAAAATAATCATTTTTTTTTTTTTAGAAAAAAGTTGTGACCAACTTTTTAGAAAAAAGTTGTGACAAAAAGTTGACTAAGTCAACTTTTTAGAAAAAAGTTGTGACAAAAAGTTGACTAAGTCAACTTTTTAGAAAAAAGTTGTGACAAAAAGTTGATTAAGTCAACTTTTTAGAAAAAAGTTGTGACAAAAAGTTGATTAAGTCAACTTTTTAGAAAAAAGTTGTGACAAAAAGTTGATTAAGTCAACTATAATATAGTTAATATATCTTTAAGTCATTTAACCGCCCAATTTTTAGTGAAAAATGTGTAATCGTATCTATTATTTTTAAAGTAATTTTATGAATAATTAAATATTTTTTAATATTTTTATTACATCTGTAAATAGACCTGTTTTAGATGACCCGCTTCTATTCCATTTTGTATCATAACAAAAAATATACACTATCTTTTCTGATTTATTGAGTTTTGCTTTTTTTCTTTCAATATCCCAATTATTGATTGGAAATGTTGTACTCATATGTGTAAAAATTTCTATTTTAGATTTTTTCTTGATAATTGTTAAAGGTATATCCAATAACGAAGGTAAATAAATATTATTATTACTATATGAAATAAATATAGCATTTTTATCTGTTTTCACGCTTAAATGCGTCTTTTTCTAACATAAAACCTGTTATGTATGCTCTTTCTATAATTTCATAAGGTTGTCCATCAATTAGAGATTTTTTTCCTAATGATTTATTTCCTACTTGACTATTTGTAGTTATATAACCATATTCATTCATAATTTTCAAAAACTTTAAATTTTTTACCATTAATTTGTCTTCTTCTTGTATATTCTTGATAAAACTAGGTGATGAAAACATTGAAATTGCTTTTGATTGTGCTTCTACAAACTTTAATTCGTCAATCTCATTTTTAATATTAAAATTATTAAAAAAAAAATAAAAAAAATAACCAATCACGATTGGCATTATTATTAATATAATAATATTATCAAACATACTTTATAATATTACACATAATGTCTTGCAAAAAAAAATCAATTTTTATTATTATTATAAAGTTATTTTTGATATAACTTTTTTCTAAAAAGTTATTTTTGATATAACTTTTTTCTAAAAAGTTATGAATAGTAAACACACCTCAATCCATATTTCAATATATATTTTTGAATAACAACTGAACAAATTGGACATGGTTTAGAATTAATAAAAATATCAGATGTATTACATTTAGTAAAATCTATATTTTCATAATCGATTCCATATTTTAACCGTATAACTAATAATATAGAACCACGTATTAGTTTTTTTTTAACTTTACGTAATGCCATTAATTCTGCATGGTCAGTTTCAAGACCGCATTTATTACCATATGAACGATTAAATCCTTCAGAAATTATATTACCTTTTTTTATTAAAATTGCTGCGTGTTTACATCGGTGTGTTACTTTTTGAGCAATATTTACAATTAATTTAAAATTTTTCCTTAAAATGTTCTTCTATATTTAATATTTACTATCTAAATGTTTGATATATTTTTAATCAATTTTTTTTTATAAAAATTATTATTCAGAATAATAAACACAACGTAATCCATATTTTGTAATATATTTATTTATTACTCGTTGACATTTAATACATGGTTTTGAATTAACAAAAATATCAGATATATTACATGTATTATAGTCAATCGTTTCATAATTTACGTTTGATTTTAATTTAATAACTAAAAGAACAGACCTACGTAAGAGCTTCTTTAGGACAGTACCTTAATGCCATATGTTCCGCGTGATAACTCGCACTTCCACACATTTCACCAAGCGTTCTATTATATCCAGAAGAAATAATCTTATTTCCTCTAATTAAAATTGCGGAATGCTTGCATCTATAGTTTGCCTTAGATGCCATATTTACTAAATATTCAAAATAGTTTCTAAAAAAAGACTTCATATTTATAATATATACAATTACAAATTAGGGAAAAAAACTATCAATTTTTTTATTGTTAAAAAAAAAAATTGATTTTTTTTAATCCATATTATTCTTAAGATTATATTTGAATATGGACTTTGAAATAATTAAAAATAATTTAAATTTTGATAATTTAAAAAAAATAAATATTGATAATATAAAAAAAAAATGGCATTGGTCGTCTGGATTTTTATACGTATTTTTTAAAAAAGATGATGATTTTACAATAGATAATATAGATTTTAATCAAAAAACTACTACAAATGTAATTACATTTATTAATGATAATATAGATAATAAAAATGAAAATATTGATTATATAAATATTAGAAATTATGTTATATCTCTTATACGCCATTGTGAATATTATGAAAAACAACGTAATCATAAAATGTTTATTAAAAATAAATTAATACAAGATATTAAAAATATAGTCTCAGAAACAAATATTATATTACCAAACAATGAAGATATTGATTTAGAATCCCATAAATGGATTACTGATTTTTTAAAATTAAATAATAATTTTACTTATGATAATAGTATTTCCGTTAATTGTGATGAAAAAGCAACAGCTGATATTTTTGAAATTCTCGATAAACACGGAACTGAAAAAGATATTATGACAAAACAATTTATCATTATGGTTATTGATAATTATATAAAATTTGAAAAAGAAATCAATGAAATTGATTCCATTTGTAAAAAAAAAAAAGAATATATTAAATCTATCATAAACCCAACTTTTTAGAAAAAAGTTGTGCAAAAACCACACCCAAAATTAAAAAATATTTTAAACCAACTTTTTAGAAAAAAGTTGTGACAAAAACCACACCCAAAATTGAAAAAATATTTTAAACCAACTTTTTAAAAAAGTTGTGACAAAATCACAGATAAAATTAAAAAAATATTTTAAACTAACGTTTTATAAAAAATTAAAAAATATTTTAAACTAACTTTTTATAAAAATATATATATTTTTTTCTAAAAAGTCGTAATAAAGAGCATAAAAAGATGTATTAATATTTTTGTAATACTTTGAATAATGATTTATTAATTCATCTATTGTAGAAATATTAGAATTAATATTATTCAATTCATTAATAATTATCCCCAAACTTTTTAAAGAATGAGATATTAAAATTTTTGTTATTTTAACTTTAACAGATTTATTTTCATTGAAAAATATAATTACGTCATTTACATTAATGGTTTCTACAAATTTACTTTTTTTACGAATTTCAATTGTTTTTGAAGAATTAATAATCTGCTTAAACGTATCTTTATTTTTAATATAAATAGTTTTAATAGTATTCATAATAATATATAAAATAAATTTTAATCTAATAAATTTTAATTCAATTTTTTATTTATAATTCTATATCATAGCATTCTTTTAAATAATTACCTATTTCGTCTGTTGATATATCGAAATAATCTTCTTTAATATACTCTTTTATAAGATTTATATGTTTTTCAATAGAATTTTTATTTATTTTAATATTATATTTAACTAAATATTCCATAATTATTATTACACATTCAAAATCACATTCACATATATATAAACCAATAATATCATTTAATATTAGTCCAAATTTATTTAAAAAATGTAAAAATAAATCATCATCGCATGCTAAATTTTCTAACATAAAATTTCCATTACACCCACTAGTTTCATTAAATTCTTTACTAATATCATCCATATATTTATCCATAAAATGTTTAAGTAATTCTATTAGATTTTTATTATTTTCATTATTTTGAAAATTATCAAGTTCCATAATAATTTCATTAATATATTCAACCATATTTATTGTCATTTTATTAGTTGAATTATTAAATGATACGGTTATTTGTTCATTCTTCATTTTTTCATAATTATAATCATCTGAATTTATTTTTTTCAAAAAGTTTATTTTTTCATCTAAATTAAGTGTCATTATTGTATATTAAAAAAAATTGATTTATATTTTATTAGATTTATATTAGATAAATATAAATCATGAATTTTACAAATATTGCATATATTGGATGGGGGTCTTTAATATTTTCACATGATTTATTAAATATTAAAGAGTGGAAACAATCTAATTTAAAATTACCAATCGAATATTCTAGAATTTCTGATAATAAAATTGGAAGATTAACATTAGTAATTGATGAATTAAATGGTTCATATAATAATATATGGTATACATATTTACAAACGTTGAATATAAATAAAGCTATAAAAGATATAAAAATAAGGGAAAAAACAGTTAAAAATTCAATTGGTTATATAAATAAAAAATCTAATAAAATGCGGATTGGTAATTTATCAAATAAAATTATTAAAAATATAACTGATTGGATGGAAGAAATGAATATTGATGTTGTAATTTGGACAAATTTACAATCAAATTTCAAAAATGTTACAAATAATGATTTTTCATATGAAAATGCATATAATTATTATCTTCTCTCTAATGAAAAAACGAAACAAGATATATATGATTATATAAAAAATTGTTCTGAAAACTGTTTCGTTAAAACATCTTTTTCAGATTACTTTTCTATAAAACATAATAAATAAAATATATTTAATAATTTATCATCAATTCCACGATTTTTTAATTCACATTCAACTTTTGAATTGTTTTTAACTAAATTTTGCCAATTGTATATGATAGATTTTACTATATCTATATCGTAATTATAAGTTTGAATAATTTGTAATAATTGTGAAATAATTATACATATTAGTTTTTTATAAGGTTGTTTATTAGGTAATTTTATAGAACATAATTCATCTATTATTTCTTTTTTTGAACAAAATGGATATAAATTTGATAAGTAATTATTTATTAATGTTATAGAATTTATTTTCATTCCATTCATTTATATTATATTTAGTATAATATAATATGAAATTAAATTCAAAATTGTTATTTTTAATTGCATGTATTCCATCACGTATTTTTTTATCAATAATTCCAATTTTAAATATTAATTCACCAATATTTTATCTTTTTTTCGGACTGATATTATTTTTAATATCATCTGGATTTTTATATCTATATTTTACTAACAAACGATTAGATGCAATGGAAGCTGGTGGATATACATGGTGGCATCAATTACGATTATTTCACGGATTAATCTATTTATGTGCATCAATATATATATTATATAATTTACAAAATAAAAACTTCATAAAATATGCAAGTATACCATTATTTATAGACGTTATTATCGGATTATGTGCATTTATTTATTATAGATTTATAATTTAAGTGTTAAATGCTAACGGTTAAAACCACAAGGTAATTAACTTAATACACGCGCCCCATCCTCGCGCGTGTTTGTGATCATCAACCGTGAAGATTAGATTTACTTTATTTAACCTTCTAATACGACCTCCATGTTTAAATTAAATGTTAATATTTTTCTGATATATTTTAGTATCAATTTTTTTATTAAATAAAAAATTGACAATTTTTTTATCAAAGATTTAGTTAATTAAATTATATCATGCTTCTTTTCATAAATAATGAAGAAATTAGAACGCTTAACAATCTTAAAAATATAATTAAAAAAAATAAAAAAGTTTTACAAGAAAAATTTATTTATGATTTAAATGAAATAAATATTTATTTGTATGTTGCTATATATGGAACATCTGAAATGTTAGCATATCTAGAAACGCTTGATAAATCTTTTTTTAATAGTATAGATAAAAAAAATAATAATGCTTATTTACTTGCGGCGGGAAATGGAAATATTGAAGTTATGCAATATTTAGAAAAGCGTGATAACTTTTGTATTAATTATACAAATTGTTTTGGTGAAAATGCGTTTTTATATGCTGCAAAAAAAGGTAGATTATATATTATTAAATATTTTTTAAGGTCTTTGAAACAATCTAAGAACACAAGAGTTGAAATTATGCAAAGTTTATTAATAATGTTTTTTATTTCAATATTTGTGTATTTCAATGTGAATATATTTACTTATTTTTTAATAATAATATGTATATTGGGTATAATCGATTTAATAAAACAATATTACGATACTTATCATAAATATTATATAAATATTTTTATTAAAAATTATGATGATTGGGATGTATATATGTGTGCATTAGTATATGGACATTTAGATATAATAAAATATTTAGAGAAAAAAAAAATATATAATTGGAATATTTCAAATTATACAAATTATCTAAAACAAGATGCATATTTATTGGCAATAAAATATGGTCATTTACATATAATTACACATTTAGAAAAAACATATAAATGGAATATTAGAACAACTGATATAAACGGAAATGATTCATATTTATTAGCCGCAAAATATGGACATTTACGTATTATCCTCTACCTTGAATATATGCATAATTGTAATATTAATGTTAAAAATAATAAAGGAAATAATGCATATTTATTAGCTATAAAATATGGTGTATTTCATATTATCAAATATCTTGAAGAAAAACGAAGTTGGACAATTAATTTTACAAATAATGCTGGAAATAACGCATATATAGTTGCATGTAGTAATCAAAAATTAGAAGTTATGAAATATTTAGATCAATATCATAATTTTAATATTTACCATCAAAATAAAAATAATTTTGACGTATATTCATATGCTGTAAGATACGAATTTTTAGAAATAATGAAGTATTTAGATGATTTTCATAAATGGAAATACCATTATTATCAATCAAATAATAAAGATATATCCAATTATTTAAAAAAATTTAAAATTAAAAATCGTATCAAAGTTAGCAATAATATTAACAAAACATGTATTATATGTTTAGAAGATTTTATTAAAAATGAAAAAATATGTAAATGCACCAATGGACATATTTTTCATATAAATTGTTATGAAAATGAAAAATAAACAAGAATGTTGTTTATGTCGTAAAAAAAATATTATTATGGAATATTATTTTTTATATCAACTTTTTTAAAAAAAGTTGTGACAAAAACAACTTTTTATATGTTGGTTATAAAAATTGATTTTTATTTATCCTAGGTTTTTATGTTAGTATTTAAATAATATATAAATTATGTCTACTGCTTATATTTATTTTTATGGTCATTGTCCGATACGACATGGTGTTTATTCATGTTTAAGTAATTGGTATACAACTAGATTTATTTGTGATGAAACTGGTAAAACATTTGATAATGTTGAACAATATATGATGTGGCGAAAAGCGATATTATTTAATGATATTAACACTGCTAATGAAATAATGAAAACTGATTTACCTGCAATGTCTAAATTATTAGGAAGGTCAGTATCTAATTTTAATCAAAATATATGGGATAAAAATTGTGTAGATATTGTTATACGTGGATGTTTCCTTAAATTTTCACAAAATGAATATATAAAAGATATTCTTTTGAATACGAATGATGCAATTTTGGCAGAAGCTAGTCCATATGATACAATATGGGGAATTGGATTAACAATTAAAACAGCAAACGCGTGTAAAAATGAAAGTGAATGGAGAGGTCAAAATTTACTTGGAAAATGTTTAATGAATGTAAGAGAAAAATTAAAAAATTGAAATATTTTTTTGCAGGTTTAAAATTATATATTATAACTTATGCAATATAATGTTGATACACCGTTTGAAAAAGCAAAAAAATTTTTTAATGATGGATTAAGTTTAGATAAAACGATAGATATAGATAAGTGTAAATTATATACTAGAACAAATATATTACGTGCAAGTAATATAATAAAAGAAGTATTTAATAACGAATTTAATATTAAAATTGCAGAATTAGAAGACTCAATTAGAAAATTAAAAATTAAAAAAAAAGAAAAAAATTTACAAATATCACAATATGAAAAAAAATTATTTATATACTATGGACATAAAATTGGGAAATTAACAATTCCTGCACCTATAAAAGAAAAATGTTGGGATATGTATATAGGTAGTAATCTTGGAGAAACATATTGTTTTTGTTGTAAACATAATAAAATTTCAAAATCAAATTTTCAAGCAGGACATGTTAAATCTGAAGTAAATGGTGGTGAAATAACTATTGAAAATTTAAGACCAATTTGTGGACAATGTAATTCATCAATGGGTATTAAAAATATGGACATTTTTATGAAAGAAAATGGATTAAACTAAAATGTTATTATATATTATATGTGTTATAATGCAGAAACATCAATAATTTATTTTATAATAATTTCAATTATAATTGTTTTTTTATGGTTTAGAAATAAAAATAATGATAGAATTTGTTCTATTATTTTTACATTTATAAATTTAGTTCAATTAGGTGAATTTTTTATTTGGAAAGGATTAAATAAAAATATTAATTTGAATAAATTTGGTAGCACATTAATTAAATTATCTATTTACATGCAACCATTAATTATCGTTTTATGCACATATTTTGTTAAAGATATAAATATAAAATTAAAAAAAATTCTATTAGTAATTTCAATTATTTATGTAATTATATTTAGTATCGAAATTATTAATACTTTATTTCATAAAATTAATCCTAGCAAAAATATTGGATTTCATTTAGATTGGAATAATAATTTATTTACAAATACTTATTTTAATCCAATATTATTAAGAATTCTCTATTTTATTAGTTTTATGTTTATTTTATTTCAATCAAATATCATTTTATCAACGTTAATAGTGTTTTTTATATACTTATCATTTGCTATTAATTTTTTTTCATTAAAAAATAATACATGGCAATCCATGTGGTGCTTTTTAGGCAATTTTACACCAATTATATATTTAATACTAACAACTTTTTAGAAAAAAGTTGTGACAAAAAGTTAACTAAGTTAACCAACTTTTTGGAAAAAATAATAGGTATTTAAAAATATGATTGGATAATAAAAAAAATTGATACATAAATTATTAGACTTAAATTTATTATTATATTAAATATGTCTTTCGAAGAACTCGATGAATATACAAAATCAACTAAAAAATCTAAAGGAATTATTAAAAAACAAACAACTGAAATTGATATTTCAGGTGTTCGTTTAACAATAATTACCTATAAACCAGCAAGGCATATGCCTGACGATTATTTATACAATAAATATCCAAAACTACAAGAAATTTTACCTAGAGGATGTTCATTTATTATTATTCCATTGGATGATGGAACAAGTAATATAATTCGTGCATTTGGTATTCGTAAATTTGGTGGATTCAAATCAACTGACGATGATGATGTGCAAGATATTATTTTGTCAGAAAAAAATAGTAAATATGTAAATACTTCAATAATTACGTTAAACGGAGGTAATCTTTCTAAGGTTTCTTCTATTGTTTATACTGAAAAATCAAATGGTGAAAATATGAAATGTGGATTGTTTATGCATAATTCAGAAATTTATTTATGGGCTGGTTCAAAAATGACAGTAAATATTTGGAAAAGTGATGAACCGTTTAATGCATGTGGATTAACTAATGATAATCATGCAGAATATCCGGGTCAAACAATTTGCACAATATGGTCAAAATTTTATTTACAACTTTCTGAAAGTAATCGTATGTATCTTAATGATTTGTTTATATCTAAACAAGTCATTAGTTTTATTGGAGAAATCAATCGTCCATGGGCGGAACATATTATTCCAATTTCTCATACATTTGTTGAATTTTTTACTATTCTTGATAATGATGGAATTTCAATTGTTCCGAAACGTGCATTTGAAATTTTCAAACATATTGGGTTATCTGTAAAAGATGAGTCAAATATTAAAGAATATGGTTTTTATCATGTTGAATTTAAAACTTTTGATTGTCCATGTGATGAATTAAATTTGACTGTTAAAAATATTTCTAATGAAATTATTAATTCGTCAAATCATCCAAATGTTAGAACAGAAGGTGGTGTTTTATATATATGTGATAAAGAATCAAACATTCTTGCACTTGTAAAAGTTAAAAATGATTGGTACACATTTTGGAGACGTGTTCGTGAACAATGTAAAAATAAGAAAACAACTGAGAGTAGCATAAAACAAGCAATCCGTAAAATGAATTTTACAGATTCTTATGAAACAAATGTAGAAATATGGTGTGTGTGGGCAGAATGTTTTTTTAATCATTTTTCTTCACTATCTGAAGAAGAACAAGAAAATATATTAAAATGCACATATGCTTCATATGTTTCCAAATTTGTATCTGATAATTTTGATAATATCAAAATTCCTACAAAAGATGAATTAGATGTGATGATGCATAATTTGGAACAAGAAAAAATTCAACTTCGTCAGGAATTAGCTATTAAAAAAGCATCAACTGATACACTTACTGATGAAGTTGATGTAAAAATATCAACTTTTTTAAATCGTATTAAAGATATTGATAATAAAATTAAAGATTATGGAAGAATTACTTTCAAATCATAATTTTGAAAAATTTACAATTACAAAAAATTGATGCAAAATTTATAATACTTTTATTGTCTATAATATAAATTATGAGTAAATTCACTTTATACATATATAACATAACAGGATGTTTAATTACTGTTACGTTTGATAATACAATAACTATAAAAGATTTAAAAGAACTAATTGCAGAACGTATTGGTGATAATTGTAAACATTATTATTTTAGTTTAATTTTTAATAATGTTGAATTAGATGATAATGCATTTTGTAATACCATATTAAAAGATAATTCGAAATTATTTTATATTATGCGTTTAAATCTAGAAAGAGAAATTTTATTGGAAATTAAACATAAAATGGGATTTAATTTAAATTGGAATCGAAGCATTGAATTACCTCAATGGGATTATATAGAAATTGACAATAATAATTCAAAATTTAAAGTTACAAAAATTGATTTGTCTTGTTTAAATTTAACAGGAAAAATACCTACAGAAATTGGACAACTTGTTAATTTAAATGAATTATATTTATCTGATAATAAATTAACAGGAAAAATACCTACAGAAATTGGACAACTTGTTAATTTAAATGATTTATATTTACATAATAATAAATTAACAGGAAAAATACCTACAGAAATTGGACAACTTGTTAATTTAAATTATTTATATTTAAATAATAATAATTTAACAGGAAAAATACCTACAGAAATTGGACAACTTGTTAATTTAAATTATTTATATTTAGATGGTAATAAATTAACAGGAAAAATACCTACAGAAATTGGACAACATGTCAAGATATTTTTGTAATACTTTTTTATAAAAAGTATATTTTAACTTCTTAAATAATCTTTTAAAAAGTTGTGCAAAAATCAACTTTTAAAAAAAATTGATTTTATTTTTATAAGACTTTTTATTATTTATAATCCAAATTATGAATCAAATAACATTACATTTATATAATATAACTGGGGAGTTAATCACCGTTAAATGTGATAATACAATAACTATAAAAGATTTAAAAGAACTAATTGCAGAACGTATTGGTGATAATTGTAAACATTATTATTTTAGTTTAATTTTTAATAATGTTGAATTAGATGATAATGCCTATTGTAATACCATATTAAAAGATAATTCAAAATTGTTTTATATGATGCGTTTAAATCTAGAAAGGGAAATTTTATTAGAAATTAAAAAGAAAATGGGATTAAATTTAAATTGGAATAGAAATATTGAATTATCTCAATGGGATTATATAGAAATTGACAATAATAATTCAAAATTTAAAGTTACAAAAATTGATTTGTCTTGTTTAAATTTAACAGGAAAAATACCTACAGAAATTGGACAACTTGTTAATTTAAAAACTTTATATTTATATAATAATAATTTAACAGGAAAAATACCTACAGAAATTGGACAACTTGTGAATTTAAATTATTTATCTTTAGTTAATAATAATTTAACAGGAAAAATCCCTACAGAAATTGGACAACTTGTGAATTTAAATTATTTATCTTTAGTTAATAATAATTTAACAGGAAAAATACCTACAGAAATTGGACAACTTGTGAATTTAAATTATTTATCTTTAGTTAATAATAATTTAACAGGAAAAATACCTACAAAAATTGGACATCTTTTTAAAATTAGACACCTTGTTAATTTAAATTTTTTGTAATACTTTTTTATAAAAAGTATGAATTAACAGGAAAAATCCCTACAGAAATTAGAAAACATGTCAATATATTTTTGTAATACTTTTTTATAAAAAGTATGAATTAACAGGAAAAATCCCTACAGAAATTAGACAACATGTCAATATATTTTTGTAATACTTTTTATAAAAAGTATAATTTAACACGAAAAATACCTACATAAATTAAACAACTTGATAATTTAAAATTTCTATTTTTTTAAAAAAATTTCTATTTTATAAAATTTTCAACCTTTTTAGAACGACACAAATAGTTCAGTCGTTAATTTAATAAATAAAGTTTCATAAATTGTAATGTATGAATAACAATTTTATGTGCATTAATAGCAGTTTGTTCTTTTATATAATTCACTTTTAAGACGCATACTTAAATATAATTATTTGATTAATATTTAAGTATATTTTATTTAAAAAAAAATTTATAAGATCAAACAATATTGTGTTTTGGACGAATTAACAAAATTAATAATTTCATGAACATCATCATCAATATCTTCTTCTATCAAATCATTAGCAACCCATTTACTTATAAGTTCCAGAGTAATTTTCCAAAATGGATCTCTCATTATAGTTGGTTGTCCACCTGAATGATTATATAAACTACGGGCTAATGAATTTAACTTATTTTTTTCATTAGATTCTAATTTAGGAGCTTGTTTTTTTACAAGCATCGCATAATACACTTTAAGTGAATCAAGTGAATAAGTATCATTTATAATTGCGTGGCAATAATGTAAGTCCATCAAATTATTTTGTTTTTGAAACCAATCCATAAATATTATTAATAATTATTCTTTATATTGTTTTAATTTTCTCATCAATGTTGAAACTCCTGAGGGTAATTTTCTTTGTCAAATGTATATAAAAAGTAATTTTTATAATTTTTTTTCTTAATTTTCTTAAAAGCATTTGTTATTTCTCTTTTTATACCTTCAAATTTCAAATAATGTTTTAGTTGATTAAATAATGCTTCTATTGGATTTGTTTCAGGTGTATAAGAAATTGAAAACAAATATTTCTTTAAAAAAAATTGATTTTATTTTTATAAGATTTTTTACTAATTATAATAAAGATTATGAATCAAATAACATTACATGTATATAACATAACTGGGGAGTTAATCACCGTTAAATGTGATAATACAATAAC
>Ga0247843_1005433_pt1 | contig 17741 bp, 15 predicted proteins | sample LaCruzMarch2017__FD_192420 | JGI IMG/M metagenome (GOLD analysis project Ga0247843, IMG submission 192420) | Freshwater microbial communities from meromictic Lake La Cruz, Castile-La Mancha, Spain - LaCruzMarch2017_8m | ecosystem: Environmental > Aquatic > Freshwater > Lake | place: Spain... | reverse complement strand
ATACCTGTTTTTACGCATGCCCCAAAATTAGATGGTAAGGTGGTGGCCAGCAATATGTACTTTACCGGACGCTTACTATTGTTCGTACAAGTCCGGCATAACCGGTGCTACCTCTTTTCAATCCGCTTGGGTATAGGCGAAAATCTATATAGGGCTTTCTTAGAAAGAGTCAGACCTTGCTGCTGTGTTGAGATTCAATGGTATTTGATGTTTCTATGTGCAAGTAAATTTGATGAAAATGCTCAAAAAGCGTGCATATCATTCTCGTTAATTTCTATGTTTTTGGAGGTCGGGTTAGATAACGTCTGATGTCATGCGCACACTCGTTCTCAATCTCATTCTCGTTTTGCGGACCACCCCGCCCGTTGGGCACCCCTCCAATGGAGGGGAATTTACAAATCGTTACTATTGACATAATATACAAGCCATTAACAATTGAAAATTAAAAACCTTCCTCCGAGAAATTTAGGAAGGAGCTGCGGTATTACCGCAGCACGGTGGACTGTGTAATGTAGGTCCCGCCAATTCATATTGCCAACGTATACTTTCTGAGGAAGCCCTATGTAAGCAATTTAATCAAATTATCATGCAGATAGAAGCAGGGATAAAGAGTTGGAAAATAAAGAGGGTTTGCTTCTGATAGCACAAGGTCAATATTACCAGAATAAACAATAATCACAATCCAATAAAAGGCACCAATCCAACAAAAGTGTCAAATGTTGGAGCTCTGATAAAACAACAAATTGGGTTTATTGGTAAGTGTTGGAAATGAAATGTATAGCTGAAAACTCCTATGTGTAATGACAATCTTCGTTCTTGACGTTTTATACGCAACAAATCTTATCAGATAAAGAAATCTTACCCCTACCGCCCCAGACGCTTCTTAAGCCTGTCGAAGTAGAACATGTCACCAAAGCGCGCAAAACCAAACTCATACTTCCGCTGAAGCGATCTGATAGATACCATTACCCCATAACCCTTTTCCCTTGCGGACCCTGAAAATCACCAGCCCTAAAGAGAAATCTACCCATTCCGGTTTTATTTTGGGCGCCACGCGAATCGGCATGCGCCTTCACGGGGCCTGGCATGCCCTGCCTCTGCGGAGCGATGTGTTATGGGGGGGGGCAGCGGATGACTTCGGCTCAGAAATGGTAGACGCTGAGATTGTGGTGTTGGATGGGGTATGGGTATGTAGGATTCGATCAGGGAGGGTGATAAATGAGCCTGATTGCCAGCAGCAGGATTTCAACTGTGGTTCGAAACAATTTACGATTCTGAATAATTGTTATGCCAAATGAGAAGGACAAGAATTTGAAATTACCCTATGAATCAGCTTTGCAAAAGTTATTTAACTTTAGCTCTCATTAATTCGGTCAAGGTTACAGCAAATGGAATTCCTGCAGATGTGATAGGATTGTGCTTTTTTATAATTTCCGTGTATTCTCTTAATTCCTTAAAGTTAAAACTTGCTCCGGCAAAATCATTGCTTTCTTCCTTTTCAATTTCAATTACTAAGTAATAGTCTTTAAGATTTTTCGTTTTGTAACCATCCAAGCTAGATCCTTTATAGACTTTAGGACCCTTACTCTTTATTTTAAAAATTATGCTTGCTGTTTCCTTTCCTGATTCTCTAAGAAGTAAATATTTGGCATTCACAACATTATTTTCTAGAGTCAATGACCCTTTGTCATCATCCATTCTGAAATTATACTTACCTTCTTCCTTATACCAATTAATATTTGAGTTATTCTTGCAGTATCCAACTAAAACAAATGTTTCATCTGGTATTAACTTTTCCTTTCTAGATGAGTCTAAATATTCAGGCATTAGCTCGTTTAGAACATTACTATCGTCCTTTTCATCTTTGTGAATATCATAAACTTTGATTGCTGTGTGTTCTCTTTGAGATGCCCTGTCAATAAAGTTTGAAACAACTTTTTTAATGAAGGATTTTAAATGCTCTTTGTCCTTCATATCTTTATTGGGTTTAATTACAAAAGCTCCTAAGCCTGGAATTATTTCATGAAAACCTCTAAAAGGCTCATCATTACCTTCACCTGGATACAAAACATAAGCACCACCAGTTCTTCTAATTGCATCTTTGTAAGCATGCATCTTCAACAAATCCTGATTTTTGAATGTACCTTTCTTTACTTCTTCTTGCTCTTCCTGTATTAACTCAAGGTTTTCTTCCTCTGTCAGCTCATCTTCTTTAGATTTAGAAATTAGCTCATAGAAGTTTTTGACTTTGTATTTGGCATCAAAATGAATGTGTGTAATCAATTCTGTTCGTTCGGCATCTTTTGCATCAACAATTTCCTCTGGCCAAATGGATAAAGTATAATCAGGTCGAAGTGTAGTTGTATAACTTCCAGAATTCGGAAAAGTTTTGCCCCCACCAAAAGAACGATTATAGGAAAATTGAATATTAAGGTTTCTTGAGGGGGATTTGTATACGCCTTTCATTGCAATAGCCTTTCCCTGCCTTAAATTAAGCGACAATTGACCTTTATCGTATTGAATTAACTCGGCAATACTTTTGGGTTCAATCTCAAATATTTCATTTAACATATCGAGTAGTGTAAAAAACAACCAATACTCATATAATGTAGCAATATCCTTTTTTCCGGCATCATAAACATTGTCGCCACCGTGCCAAATCAATTTGGCTGCTAGGTCAAATTTTAGCCAAGCATTTAAAACTTCTCTATACCCGCTTTTCCTTTGAAGAACAGGGCTATTTAGTTTTAGAGAAGTAGGACGTGCGATTATATTGAAAAATGATTGATTTAACAAAGTAGATATTTTTGTTGCTAGCAATCCTGATTCAAATTTTGAGGTGGAATACTTTTCAAATTTCAATTCACAATTTTGACAGAAAAAAAGAAATTCTTCTAACGCATGCTTAATAAAACGATTTTCAGGAGTGTCTATAGACTCTGTTTTCCTTATACTATCTATTTTTGTTGGAATGGAGGTTAGTCCGTAAGACGTACTCAAAAAGTGATCACAACTTAATTCCTTGCGGTTGCCTTTGGTAATAAGTTGTTTAATGTTTTTTTGATTAAATCTACCTATTCTTCTAATGTCTTTTACTTCAAGCTCTTGATCCCATTTGGTTGTAGGATTGGATACTATCTTTTGGATCGCTTCTTCAAATTCAAGTGAATCAATTAATGACTTAACAAAAGAAAAACGTTGATATAAAGTTTCTGGGTTCTTATTGAAATCGGTTTCAAAATGTTGATTAATCGGTGAGTCAATCTGCATGATTAAATCCGTGCATTTTTCGGTGATACTCTCAAGCATATAGCGATAGTCTGACCGATAATCACTTTTTACAGAACGAACCTCAATAGGCAATAATATTGTTGTGTTTATTATCTCGAGTGAATGTGTACCAACATAAATATTAGGATTAATACTTCCTTTATGTTTGCCAAATTTGGAATATGTTATAATTGTGTTCCGTTTACTTTCCTTTTTGAAATATACTTGATCATCCGAAAATTGATATTCGTAAATACAGCCTTCCTTGAGCTGAATCTTTGCTTCACCATATCGCATAACTTCTTCATCAGAAATTTCAAAAAGTGTATCAATTTCACCTTTTATTTCTAATACTAATCCTTGCTTAATATGTGGAAGCTCAATTTTCATTCTTATGCTTCAGCGTAACTTGCAAATCCATTTTCAACTGCGTTTTTATACATTCTACAAATTTTTTCGAATGAAGTTTTATATTTAATATTTGTATCAGCTTTGAGTTCACCTTCGCTTAGACTATTACTTAAAAACTTGTCCAAGTAATGTTCTTTAATTTTTGTATTATCTACCAAACAAAAGCCACCTAAGATAGGAAGTACCTTTGTAAGCTTGTTTCTTGAACCATGCAATTTGGGAAGTAATTTTTGCATTATGGCAATATCGAGTAAGTTGTCGCCAGATTCGCCAAGTTGCTCTAACATATACATTAACCTTCCGATTTCGCTTGCTGTTCTATATCCAAATTCAGCCCCTGATTTTTTTAATTCGGTAAAGAATAATTTTAAATCGTCTTCTGAAGACTTCAGATTTTTATCTGTTTTTTGCAATGCCAAAACCATAAAGCTTTCAGCCATATTCGCGCCTTGAGAATTTAATATTTCCATATCAAGTTTCGTATCACTTGCAATAAAATCTAACAAATCTTCTTCAGTCAATCTAAATTCAATGGTATTGGCTCTATCTAACACTTTAGGACTAAACATGTATGTCGTTTCATCAATATTAACAGTTCCAATAATGAATAAATTCTTAGGGATTTTTATTGAGGGGGGAACCATCAATGAATCATTTTCAATTTTATGTAATGGTATTTTATCACCAGACTCCATGGTACTTAAAAAATCAGCAAAATAACGTTCAACATGACTTAAATTCATCTCATCTAATATTAAGAAGTATGGTTTTGTTGGCTCTTCTGTATTCTCAATATTCTGCTTTGCTCGAATCATTAAATCTAAAACACCATTTTCAGGAGTCACATAATCCTCTTTTAACAATGCATTGGGATAACCCAAAAGTGGTTCACGATTAGTCCAATCGGCACCAACAGGTACAATTAGATACTGAGATTCATCCGATGTAATCCACTGGACAAAAGCTTGCGCTAATTTTGTTTTACCAGAACCTGATAAGCCACTGCAAATTACAAATGGTTTAGTACACAAAGATGCAATAAATCGCAGAATAAGTTGGCGAGAAAAGATAAGGCCAGCTTGTTTTGTCTCTTGTACAAAAGACATGAAATCAAATTTACTCTCAGTAAAACCGCTATTTTTTATTAAACTATACTTCTTCCCTACTTTTAATAATTTGAAATTAGTAAAGTGCTTTTCAAAATATAATTTTAGGTTTTTAAATGACAAATCATACTCATCTCCCCCATTCCATTGAGTAGTAAAATAATAATATTGAGAATCTAAAACAACAATTGGTTCTTCAAAGTATCTCTGAGTATTTGATGAGGTTAAGGTGTGTTTACTTTGTTTTTCATCAAAACTTGCAAATATTCTTTTAAATACATCCAAATCATAAGATTGGAAATAACTTGTATTTATTTTAGATTCTTTTTTCTGACATTTATCAATAATATCCTTCCAATTAGAACCATAAAAATAATTAAAAACAAAAAATGCAAAATCACGTATCGAATTATCTTCGTTTATTTTTTCATCAAAAACTTTTGGCGTTAAGTCTATCTTAACAGTACTTTTTTTTAATGCCGAAACAATACTACCACCTTCAGAAAGCATGTATGCCAAATCGGCAATATAAGCTTGGCTTACGTTAACTACTTTAGCTAAACTCAGAACGGGTGAAACAAAGTAATCTGACCGATCAATTGTCTTGCTGCCAAACCACCAGTCATAATCAGAAATAAACTTTTGGAAATATTCACGGTCTTGCTGATTTGTATAATAAGCATTTATAATCGTTATGACATTATCAGGTACATTATTTGTCTCCTTAATTTTTTTTATTATTTCTTTAGATTCAGGAATTCCCTGAAAAATAGAATTATAACCTTCTTTATATTTTCTTAACTCTGCCACAAAATCTACAAAATACGAAGCAATATAAAACCATTGATTAGGAAAGGTTATAGTAAGGCCAGTAACAGTTTCAATCACTGATGTGTATGTGGAATAGATTATTAAATCACTAGAATTTAAATTAAGTAAATTTGAAAACTCAGTTTTAAATTCACTAGATAACAAAATCTCTTCCTTGTGGTATTTGCTAAAAGCTTCCTTTGCTTTTATCGCTAATTCATTTAAATTACTTAGAGGCATAATAATTGTTTTGAAATTTCCATTGCTAATGTTTTTACTACAGGAACTGAAACACTATTACCAAATTGTTTGTATGCTTGAACATCTGAAACAACTAGTTTAAAATCATTTTTCATTGGGTATCCTTGTAAGAGCCCAGCTTCCATTGGGCTTAATTTTCTTGGATTTGCATCTTTCTGAGCTATTAGTATTTCGCTTCCATCTTTATAATATCTTGCGGAAATTGTGCTTGTATAAGGGCTGTTTTCATCAAACAATGAAAATCCAAAACCATTTCCTTTTGCCTTATGCTCTTTTAGTCTTCTTTTATGTCCACTAAACAATTTATCAGATATTGTATATTTCTTTTCTACATCCGACAATAATATGTCACCAACTCTAACAGCCTTTGCTTCCAACGCGAGGTTTAATTCATTAAAAATAACATTGTTTTTATCATCAAGCCCAAGGGGAAATTTGAATTCCTTCGGCGATTTTTTTGTTTTAAGCCAAGCAACTATAAAAAGCCTTTCTCTGTTTTGTGGAACGCCAAAATATTTTGAATTTAAAACTTTTGTATCGACATAATACCCAAGTTCATCAAGTACTTTTAGAATAGTTTTTAGTGTCTTCCCTTTGTCATGTCCTTTCAGGCCTTTGACATTTTCAAGTAATAACACTCTAGGAGCTGCACCTTTCTTCTTCTTTATGTTTATAATCTCCGCGATGTTAAAAAACAATGTTCCTCTTGTGTCTTCAAAGCCTTTCTTTAGCCCCGCATTTGAAAATGGCTGACAAGGAAATCCAGCACATAAAACATCAAAATCTGGAATTTGATTTGGGTCGGCATCATTTATATTTGAATTAAAATGTCCATTTATAAAAAGTTCCTCATTGTTTTGCTTATAATTTGCTTCGTAGGTAATTCTAGCATACTTGTCCCATTCACTTGCAAATACGCATTTTCCACCTGCCGAATGCATTGCAATATGAAATCCCCCTATACCAGCAAAAAGGTCAATGAAATTAAATTTGGTATTCTCTTTACTCATTTTTTCTTACTTGAAACAATTAGTTCAACAACATCTACATCTAATATTTTGGCAATATCATTCAACACCTCTAGTCTTGGTTGTTGTCGGTTTTTCGCATAACTATTAACCATGTTATAACTTTTGCCCAATTGCTCAGCTAACCATGTTTGCTTGATTCCTTTTCTATCCAGCACTTCTTTAATTCTGTTCATATCCCAAATAGTATTGGTCTTCAAAAGTAATGATTATTGGTAAATATATCTCATTAGTCGAGATAAATAAAGTATCTCTCGGTTGGCAAAAGCCTATCCTTGGTTTTACCGAAGGTTTGGCTTCATTTGCAGGGGTAATGCCCAATATGGCACTTATGCCTCAGGCTAAAATTTTCTTGAAAAAAGTTTGATAAGATTGGTTTTGCTTAGGTATTGGAAAACACCCAGGCCTGTTGAAATAGGCACAGAATGATTATGATTACCGGTCAAGGTGTTTTCTTTTGTGTTAATGCTTACATTTTAGGTAGATTGGGCGTTTAGAAAAGGGTCAATTACGGTTTGTCGCGATAAGAACTTGGCGATTTTGAAACACAAAGCATTCAAAGTTTGATTGCAAAACTGAACTTTATGTAACCACAGGAACCTCCAATTTTTCGAAGACGCTTTTATCGGACGCCGGATTGTCAGACCATATTAATGCTTCTAAACAAATCACCTCGTCTAAATGCTGCTGATAGTCTTAATAAGTCTAGATTTTTGTAATCCTCGTTGAAAATTTCTGTCAATGCTTGTATTAAAATCTCATTAGCCTGAGTAAACAAAGTTTCTTTGTGAGTTTCAAAATATGTCCTCACGATCTCAAAGTTTTTATGATTGAGTTCATCCAATGTCAAGTTGCATTGCTTCAGAAGCAAGCCGCCAATAATCATTGATAAAAAGTAATTACTGTAAGGTATGTGAGGGAACACCTCTATTAAAGCGATTTTTCTCCGTTGATTATCGCAATATCGATAAATCAGAACTGCAATTACTACTTGTGCTGCGTTTGGCTCGGGTTTAAAAACATCATTGTATAAACTTCCAAAAAGCTCCTTGCGTTTGAATTTAGCCACATGAGGTTTTTTCTTCCATATTGAATAAATTGCTTGTGCTGCAACCGACAATGGAATGATTGCTTCATTAGTACTAGCGATGTCTTTTTTACGTCTGTAATTATAACCAAGCAATTTTATATCCGTTTCAAGGGTTCTTTGTATAATATCATTTGAACGCAAGTCGCTAAGGTCAACGGGATTTTGGCTGTTAGTAGCCAAGGTAATTTCATTAATTAAGTCATCATTTGCTTGGTCTTCTGAAAGTTCATAAAGTCTAATTAATACATAAACCTGAGAAAAGTCTTTTTCTTCATTATTTGCAATTGTTTGTTCTATTGTCTTACAAGTTTGGCCTCCATTTATAATTTGCAAATCGTCAACAATGATGTCCCAATTTTTCTCTTGTAATGCGTTGTAGCTAAACTTCCGACAAACCATAGTTATGCCGTTATTCTTAAAATAAAAATTATCTTTTCTATCACCAAGTAAAGTTTCTTGAATTGCTTCGTTAACTCGATTTCTGTTAAGCCCTAAATATCTTCTTATATTTTTTTCAAGAAGGCCATCTCCATGATTGCGAAACAGATTTGCTACTTCTGTAACATTTACTTTTCCAATTAAAACTCTTTTAAAATTAAAATTCTCAACAAAACTCTCCCCTGTGAGTTTAAGAGAGGCCTTAATTTCTTTTGTTGATTGAATAAAATCAACAATATTTTCGTGGTTGATATATTCAAACTCAACTTGTTCTTTTGGAAAACTTGCATTTGTCAAGTGTTGTTGACCTTCATCACTCCATATTATTCCATTGTTAAATAAAACCACTTTCACAACAGGAATATATCCATCTGAAATCAAAGACCGTATTTCTTCTATCTCTGCCTTTAATGTTGGGTTTACCGTATTGATGTCTTTTTCGGTATCAAATATTGTCCAAATTGTATTGATAACTTTTTGAACTTCATTTGCAGGAAAGTTGGCATCTGTCTCCAAGTTTTTCTTGTATTTCCCTTGAAAAATAGTAACCGGCAATCCTAAGTCTGTTGTGTCGCCAACATAAATGGCATCAATACCAGCATCCCCTCCGCCATCAGTTAAAATTGAATGTGCTTCACTTAAATCAATGCTCAAATAAGTTGAAACAGCAAGCAGTACGAATGCTCTTGAAACTCTTCTGTCTTCGTCATTTTGGTCAGCAAACCATTCGGGCTTTTCCTGCACAATCCTTCGAATTCGTTGGTCTATAATGTGTTTATTTATATTCATACTTCACAATTCAAATTATCTGTCCAAAGATAAGTTTTTATTCTCTCCCAATATTCGTTTCGTGTCAGTCGTTTTGTTATAGAGTGTTGCCCACGGGTATCCAATAACACCCCACTTTACAAACATTATTCGCCCTACGACCCAACCATCTCCTACATCCTCTTATTGTATATTTTATTATATATTAAGCCTTTACACTCACAAGTAGAGGAAGTTTTAATGCGCACTTCAGGAGCGGGTTGTTCTTCATCCAAAGCTCATACATTTTCCTCAATTATGCAAATATTGTAAAGAGATTTGCTGTTAATATGTTGATTATCTATCGTATGATGTTATGGCTGGAGGGGCGTTTCATCATTGTGGGTTATCGGTGTTTCGGTTGTGTGATACGGTTTGATATCGAAAATAGGTGTCGTAAAGTGGAGTGTATAGAATCTGAATGCCATTAGTCTCTACATGGGGTGGTTTATTGATGGATGTGCGTGCTTGGAGGCTACGCGGGTCTCAGCGTCATGAGCCCCGTGTGCAATCTGCGCACATCTACCAGTGCAAGTGAAGCGAGTAGCGATATTTGCGCCTCTGTTTTCAAACTATGGCTCGGCTGGGCTTATAGGGGAGCATGTATTCTGAGCGTACCTGCCCTGAGCTGTTGTCGAAGGGGCCAAGGGTTGAAGGGGCGAAGAGCTCCCAGTCTAGACCTAATTGTGGGATTGCCTAAATAGCAGTTGATACAATCTCTGTTCTACATCATTAAAGTACAAACACTGCAAGGTTTATGCATTTCAGGATGGCGATAGGTGCGGGAGCTTTACCGATGTTTTCGCAAGATCAAAGGCATGGGGTAGGTCTTGATGTCATAAAACCAGGATGGTATTGGCGATACATTCAGAGACGCGGTGCATCAGGAGAGGAGGCGATGCATCAGGAGGGGAGATGCAATACATCGGGAGTAGAGACCCGATACATCATGAGGAGACGCGATAAATCGCGTCTCTACGAGGAGGTACAATGTCTTCGGGTTATGTATACATATATATTGTAAATGTACAATGGCTTCGGGTTTCTTTTCTGTCAAGCGAGTTTTGATCCATTTCCCTAATACGTCCATGCTAAGTTCCTATTCGTATTCGTGAAGGTCTTGTGTCCTGGCGTTGCCGATATACTTGTCTTTCATTTCGACAAGCGAGTAGGTCTTTGATTCTTTAGTTGGCATATGATTACTTATTGAGTTTGTTGTTAAAATATTCGTCTTTTAGCCTAATGCCCGGGTAATTTCTTTTCATTTTAATTGCAATTCACGTACGGTTAAATTCCAATAACTTTTTTGCTATTTTTCTACAATTTAGTTTGTTCATTTGTATCCTTGAAAAGGTTTAATTTGAAATAGATATCTTTAGAAATCGTATTGGAACTTTTACGTCAGGGTAGTGTCGAATTAAAATCGACACATGAGCGGCTTTGTTATCCGGTTATCGAACGTATTTTTAAAAAATGAATATCGGTATCCGGTTTTCAGGGATAAAAATTGATGGGGATATAATAATTGATGGTCATCATCGCTATTTAGCCTCATTGTTAGCAGGAATCCAACTTGATCGATTCCCTTCAAGCAAGACATCAGCTACAAAAATTTCAGACTGGAAGACTGTTGATTTTGTAGAGGATGATTGGGACACCGAAGCTAAAATAAAGTTTTTGAATCAAACAGATGCAGATTTTAACGACATGACTATTGAGCGGTTAAATGAATTGCTACAATAAAGTTCGTATCTTTGTAATATGCTAGTTTTCTTAGACATAGATGGTGTAATGGTTCCTGCAAAGAGTTGGGAAAGTCCAAAGTTATTGAGCGATGGCTTTCCTGAATTTAGCGACAGAGCCGTTCGTGTGCTTCAGAATTTAATTTCAGAGGATACAACTGTCATGCTTACAACTTCGCATAAGTCACGCTTTAGTATTGAAGAGTGGAAGAATATTTTTCAAAGAAGAGGGATAAAGGTAAATACGATTAAATCTTTAGAAGAAAGTAATTGGGGAGTGAGTCGTAAAGATGAAATATTACATTGGGTTCATCAAAATAAGCTAAATGAAGAATTTATCATAATCGATGATGATAAGTCTTTGAACACATTACCGCATTTCTTAAAAGATTACTTAGTATTAACGAGTCCAATGGTTGGATTGACGGACAGACATCTGGATGTAATTAAGTCAATGCTAGGAGACAGACATCCGTCTGTCTAAGTTTCTGTTTGTCATCATGTATTTAGGGCATCCTCAGAAACATATAATGAATTGTAAAACAACAGATAATATTATATGGGTTTACTGTCAAATGCAAGGCTTTTAAATGATTATCATTAAATGCCTTGCACTTGAATTTTTAAATCCTGCCTATTTTTCAAGTCTGCTGCTCAATAATAATTAATCTGATGTGTAGCAGCCTCATTTTAATAAAGAGATTTATTATTAAAACAGCCGGTCACTGAGCCTGTGCTGAGCGACCGGGAATTTATAAATTTATTTTTTAAGAGGTTTCTATAGAAAACCTCATGTTTGATTACTCGGCAATTAAAGATTGCTCTATTGGGTCAAGTTGGCGTATATTTTAGCATTTGCTATCTGAGGAAGCCCGACAATACTATGCGTACGCGTAGAAATGTAATGTTCCTAAATGCTATATAGGCTTCAGTATGGATAATACCTACGCAAAGTAGCCTTGGTGGTTATGAGCGATGGCTATTCGTATTCTTCATTTGTGTTGAGTAGCCAATTATAAACGTTCAAATGCCTTATACCGCTGCGGTCTTGAGTAAATCCATCTGTTGTGAGTAAGTATTTCGGATAGTTGTCGTTTATTTTTTGTAACGCGCCAAACTCACGTTCTATAGTCCTTTCGCCCGCCAAGTGCCACGAAACTTGGTAATATTCTATGTCGTTTTTTGGTGTTTTACAAACAAAGTCAACTTCACTATTCCTACTTGTGCCTGTCCAAATTTTATTTCCTCTTCGCAAAAGTTCTAAGTAAACAACGTTTTCCAGAATATTTCCTCTATCTGTTGTGCGCTCTTTACCTACTAAAATATTAAGTAAACCTGCATCGACCAGATAGTATTTTTCTTGTGTCGCAAGTTGTTTTCTACCTTTCAAATCAAAACGATTCACTTTGTAGAATACAAAACTTGTTACTAAGTACTCTAAGTATTTTTCTACCGTAGTGTTATGTGTTGTTTGTCCATCTTCTTTCAAGGTTTTGGCAATGTTGCCGGGCGATAATGCATTGCCAATATTTGAAGCCACAAATTTTATAATGTTTCCGAAGGCTCGTTTGTCGTTTATTTGATGGCGTTGGGTAATGTCCTTTTCAATAATGGTGTTGTAAATGGCTTCCAGGTATTCATGTATTTTGTCATAGCCGCCTTCGCGAAGTTCTACACCTTTAGGCAAGGATGTTTCGTTTACATAATCGAAAAATAATGGCTCGTAATTAAGATATTTATTTCTAATATCAATGTTACGTGCTGTGAGATACTCGTTGAACGAAAATGGCAAAATGGAAAGTTCTATATAGCGACCACTCAACAAGGTTGCCAATTCGCCGCTGAGTAAATGGGCATTTGATCCTGTGATATAAACGTCCACATTTTTTTTAACAAACAAACCGTCCACTAAACGTTCAAACTCGTTTACGTTTTGCACTTCATCTAAAAACACATAGCAAGGTTTTGACAAATCTAATTGGCCAATGATGTGTGCATACAAGCCATCTAAATCGTTTAGATATCTCCGTAATTCAAACTCCTCAAAGTTTACATAAACCATTTGAGTTGTCTTAACGCCTAATTTATTCAACTCGGCACGAAACAATTCTAAGAGCGTGCTTTTACCTGACCTTCGCAAGCCCGTAATCACTTTAATGAGGTCTTTGTCTTTATAGGCGAACAGTTTTTTGATGTATTGCTTTCGAGCAATGAATCTTTCCATAGGACAAATATAGGCATTAAATCATTAAAACTTGCAAAAAATGAAAGTTTTAATAAAAACATTAGAGGGCTTCTTTTATACCGGTTTCATTGTGTTAGTGCCGGGTACAGTGGACTCCTGCCCTTGCAAATAATCGAATTCCACCTCAAGCCTCCCATAGCCATCTCGACATTTCGGCAGAACATCAACTAAAGTCGGAGCTGGCTGTGCTTGATTTATGTAAGCGCAGCTAAGGTCTCACATCACGTTTGTGCATAGCGCGGTCGAAGTACAGCCTGTCCCGACCTAATTCGGGGCTTGGGATGCCAATGCAGTTGGGGGCGAGTTTCCTACTCTGCCTTATAGAAGCAATAAAACTTGATGGCTATACCTAATTCCAGTGGGTGAAATATGCGGGAACTTTACCGATAATTTCGCAAAATCAAAGGCACGCAGAAGGTCTTGATGTCATAAAACTAGGATGGTATTCGCGATACATACAGAGACACGATAAATCAGGAGCAGAGACGCGATAAATCGCGTCTCTACGAGGAGGCACAATATCTTCAGGTGATGTGTACTTTTCTAATGCCACGGTTTACTGGCTTCGGCTTTCGTTCTATTTCTATAATGGTCTTACATGTTTATGCAGCATTTGCGTCACTGCTGTAAGAGGGTTGATTGTGGACACATGCGTTTGGCACAGCGGCAGAACTTGAAGGCTCGTCCCGCACCTGCGGGGTCAACCTGCATGTAATTATAATTGAACAACTGATCTTCAGTAAACCAATGAACTGACTATTTCATAAAGCTACAAATATGCATTCGTTCTTCTTTCCATGATATGATTGTCTGTCAAAGTCAGCGTAGCATATCATTTATTGTTTTTTTGCAATTCGGTCAGTTTGTTTATGAGTTTATCAAATTCTAATGGTTGACCATATATCATACTCTCTTTCATTTCTTCATAGTCTGCTTCCCACATTTTTATGATGGCGTCGGGTGGAATAAATTTGATGTTTGCAGGATTGTGTTTTGCATAATCAATTCCTGAAATAGCGTTGAATTTACTGCGATGACTTACGATTGTCTTGTATAGCTCTGTATTTTGCAATGCAATTCCCGAGTATTCAGTTTGGCTTAATTTTTCAATGTCGTAAAGGTGCCTACTAAGACGTTCAACTCGTATTTTTCCAAACGGTTTCTGAAATTCTTCGTGCAATAAAAATATCTTCTCTAAAAATATCCGTTCAGGATTTACGATAGGAAGTGTTATTGGCTTGTCTGAAAAAGAATTATCTGCATAGATTTCAGAAACAAATGTGCCGAAAGTCCTTTGTGTAAAAGGTTCTTTTAATGAGCGACTGCCAATTTCTACCAGAACCCCTGGTTTTAAATAGGTGTCCGATTCAGTTATTTTTTTGTAATAAATTTCAATAATCAATGGGTCTTGGTTGTGATTTTCTACTTCCCGAAACTTCACCGTTAAGTCTTTGAAACCCAATTCGACAAATTTTATTTTTAAATCTTCGGTAAAAACCTCCGATATAAATTGAAACGATTTTCTTCTCAGTTTTCGAATTTCGCCTTTGGTGAGTTCACCTGAATAACCAAGAAATTCTCTATCTAATGCCAAATCAATATCTTCTGAAAATCTTTGTATTAGGTTCCAACCTTTACTTAATGAAGTGCCGCCTTTAAAAATCAAGGCATTTGCGCATTTCATTGAAAAAACAACTGCCAATGTGTGAACTACCCACCAATCTTTTTCTGCAGCTGATGAAGAAGACAAACCCATTTGTCGACTTGTTTCTGCAAACACTCTGATTTTAGTTTCATCGGGTAGCTGAAACCATTCTTGTAAATGTGTAAACTTAATCATTGTTCTCAAGCAATTTTCTTATCCAAATAGGTGCTAACTTCAAATCGTGTTGTAAGTGTTTGGGGTCTTCGTTTTTCAAAAGCCCCCTTATTTGCTCTAATTCTTCGGCTGAAGCTTGGTCTTTGCCGATTGTCCGTAATGCCTGAATTGCCAGTGTACTGATTTTGCCAACGAACGCCAAGTTTTTAGAACTCGCTTTTTTAAACGTAATGGTTTGTTTCCCGATTTTAATTTTTCGTGCTGAAGTGTCGGAATAAAAAACAATGTTCAAAGGCACTTGCATGGTCAAACCCAATTTATACATTGCATAACTGCCTGTCGGAACTAAGGTTGCTCTATCTCGTTTCGCAATGGCAACTGCAATTTGCTCAATGCTCGGCAATACTTTTCCAATGTAAGTATCCATTACAGGACGTACATAAATACCTTGTGCAACTCGTTCTATTTCTCCCGATTTCACAAGGCGTTCCAATGCTTTGTTTGCCGATTTGGAATTGGCAATTTCGCTAAATACGTTCACAAAGAAAAGTGTCCCTCTTGAGCTTCGCTTTATCTTATATAATACTTGTTTCTCAATACTTTCTGACATTTTTACTCTTTAATATTGTCGCAAATTTAGTATATATTTGCGACAAAACCATGAAATATTTCCAGAAAAGACCAATGTGTATATTTAGCTGAAGGGTCTCAATAGAATGGGTCATAATCGGATTACTCGGGCGCATTTCACCCCAAGGTCTCCACAGAGGTATCGACATTTTAGAAGAATGCTAGCAATAAGGCAGAGCTGGCTGTGCTTGAGCTTATCTCAGCGAAACTGAATTCTTCCGTCTTATGATTCTTCCAGTTCTTCATCACTAAAGCACTAAAATTTCACATTCGTGCCATTTCCTGTGGGCGAAATATGCGGGAGCTTTACTGATGTTTTCGTAAGATCAAAGGCATGTGGTAGGTCTTGATAATATAAAAACAGGATGGTATTGGCGATACATACAGGAGGAGAGACCCGATAAATCGGGAGGAGAGACCCGATAAATCGGGAGGAGAGACCCGATAATTCAGAAGTGGAGACGCGATACATCCGGAGAGGAGACGCGATACATCAGGAGGAGACGCGATACATCAGGAGGAGACGCGATACATCAGGAGGAGACGCGATACATCAGGAGAGAGACGCGATACATCAGGAGAGAGACGCGATACATCGCGTCTCTTCGAGGAGGTACAATGTCTTCGGGTTATGTATACAGCTGTCGTGTAAAGGTTATTGTTGTGTTGCTATAATGGGCTTTAATGGTTTATGCAGCATTCGCATCACTACTTAAGGATGGTTAATTCAGGATATACAGGGTTGGATAGAAGCTGTATTCAATCGGTTTTCTTCGCATATTCAAGCTATTTTTACTTTTTGATTCAGTAATTCAACATTGAAATTAACCTTTGCGTTAAGTGCTTTAAAGACCTTTATAATGGTTTCAAATCTTGCGTCAGTCAAACTGTTTTCAAGTTTTGAAATTTGAGCTTTTTGAACACCCACAAGTTTTCCAAGTTCTTCTTGAGTCAAGTTGCGTTCAATCCTTGCTTGTCTAATAGCTTCACCAAGCAAGTCAAGACGTAATTCATTTTCAAAAGCTTCTCGCTTTGGCGTACCAAGTTTGCCGATATGTTTGTCAGTAATCTCGTCTAAACTGTATGTTTTTAATCCTTGCTTTTTCATTTTTTAGTGTCTTTATGTTCAAAATATTTTTTTCTTAAACGTTCAGCTTTGTCTAAGTCTCCTTGTGGTATTTTATCCGTTTTCTTAATCAATCCATGAGTTGAAATAACAATCGTTTCCGTTTTTTCTGATTTGTCCCAAAAGGCAAAAAGTCTGTAATTCATCTTGTTGAAAAGTGTTCTAAATTCCCAAATTTCATCATTAAGTTTTTTGAAAATTTCTTTGTCGCTCGAATGTCTTGCCTTTGTTATATTGTAAATGATTTTATCTCTTACTTTCTCGTCCAGACTGTCAAGGAACTCCGAAGCATCTTCTAAAAATGTAACGTTAAATTTTGGTGTCTGCACTTGTTAAACATTTTGGTAAAGATAATAGTTTCTTTATTAGGAAACAACAATATTTCGTATTCAAATCATTAAACCTGCTGCCAATTGAGTATGGCTAGGGGATTTCAGCTTTACCATAACCCACTTGTCACTACAATTCGGGAAAGCCTCGAATACGAGTTTGAGCAGGCTGTGCTTGAAGTATTTTCATCGTAGCGACAGTGTTTTTTCGGATTTGTTCTGAGTGGGGTCGCAGTATGGGTCATCCTATTCTTCATGGTTCTACCATTTATCAGTGGGCGCCAATTGTAAGAACTTTGGTGATGTTTTTACAGGATTAATGGCTAGCAGTAGGTCTTGAAATTAAAATGTTAGGATGGTATTCGTGATGCATCTGGAGATATACAGAGACGGGATACATCAGGAGGAGAGACGCGATGCACCAGGGATGCATCAAGAGGAGACGCGATACATCGGGAGGAGACGCGATAAATCAGGAGAGAGACGCGATAAATCAGGAGGAGACGCGATAAATCAGGAGAGAGACGCGATAAATCAGGAGGAGACGCGATAAATCAGCAGAGAGACGCGATACATCAGGAGAGAGACGCGATACATCAGGAGAGAGACGCGATACATCAAGAGGAGAC
>Ga0247843_1005432_pt1 | contig 17743 bp, 22 predicted proteins | sample LaCruzMarch2017__FD_192420 | JGI IMG/M metagenome (GOLD analysis project Ga0247843, IMG submission 192420) | Freshwater microbial communities from meromictic Lake La Cruz, Castile-La Mancha, Spain - LaCruzMarch2017_8m | ecosystem: Environmental > Aquatic > Freshwater > Lake | place: Spain... | reverse complement strand
TGGTGGTGGTGAGGGTGGTGAGGGTGGTGAGGGTGGTGAGGGTGGTGAGGGTGGTGAGGGTGGTGAGGGTGGTGAGCCGCCGCCGCCAGTTTTATCTAGCGTGAATACCAGTTCCTCGAAGAATTTTTTGATGTTTTGGCCAAGTCTCATGTGTTTTTAAAATCCATGCCGGCTACCCAAGTCACGGAATGGCTTGGATTTTAAAACATTCTTGTTTACGCCAATTACTTCCCTGTCGGTGATATATATGGAAAAGATACCAATTTGAAATCAACAGGAAGCTTAAAATGAGATTTTCCATGTGGCTTTTCGCCGAGGAACAGCAAAACACGGCGATAAGAAGCAGAAAAGACCCGAACCCCAAAGATCCCAACAAGAGTTTTCTCGTTCTCTACGGAAATACGGCTCCCGTTTCGTCAGAACTCAAGGGGCTGGGCTTCAGCTTCTTCAGGCCCACAGCCACATGGTCAACATCGTCGCTCAGGGTCAATGATCAGATGAGGGAAAAGCTCAAGTCGCTCGGCGTGGACATGAGCGGATACGATGCCCCCCCGGCAGAAACGCCTACGATTCCCACTCAAGCACAACCCGACACTCCGGCCGACGAGACCCTGGAGAGGATGCACGGGGAACTTGGCAAGGTCTTCACGGACGACCCAAAGACCCAGCAGCTCATAGACAGCATAGAAAGAATGATAGAGAAGGTCGCGGAATCCACGGACGAGGCAGCAAAGCAGAACTTCATAAGGAACTTTCTGGAATTCTCATCAAAGTTCTACAACTACAGCCTCCACAACCAGTTTCTCATCTGGATACAGACCAAGGGCAGAGCCAGTCATGTGGCTGGAGCCAGGGCATGGGAGCAGAAGTTCGGAAGGTCTGTAAGAGACTGGAAGAGTCCCATAACCATACTCATGCCGAGAACCTCCAAAAAGGAGGTGCTGAACCCAAAAACCGGCCAGAAGGAGGACAAACAGAGCATGTTCTTCACGACCGGCAAGGTGTACGACATATCAAGCACCGTCGCAATACCTGGCCACCCAACGCCTTTTGAACCCGTCGGCAGGAAGGACTGGAGCAAGGACTCCAACGAGGACGTAGAGGAAATAACACGCCTGATAAACGCCCTCTCGGCCTGGACGAAAGCCAACAACATCAATGTGAACTACGAGGACATGGATGCCGAAAAGGGAGGGTATTCGGCCGGAGGGAAGATAGCGATAAACAAAACCTTCAAGGGCATAAACAAGTTCAGCACCTTCGTCCACGAGGTCGCGCACGAAATTCTCCACTGGAAGAACAAGGATGTGCAGTCCACGAGCCAGGAGAAGGAGATCGACGCGGAGACGACCGCCTACATCGTCCTCAACCACTTCGGATTCGAGACCAAGGACACAAGCAACTACCTCGCCCTGTGGCGGGCGAAGGGCGACGACGTCCGCGCCAGGAGAAAGAACATCCAGCAGGCTTCAAAGGAGATCATCAACGGCATAAAGAGCCAGGAGGGCATGTCAGACACAGAGCGCCGGGCTTCTTCATTCGGTCCTGAAGTAAAGGAGAACCATGATCCCTCCCAATCAGACATCCTGTTCACAGCCTTTATCAAAGATGGGACAATTTTCGTAAAAGTCGGAAGAGAGAGAAAGAAGTTCGTGGTAGATGCATTTATGCATGACCGGATCAGGAGAATGAAGCCCGAAGAAGCCTACTCCTTGATCACCAAGATGGTGGAAAAGGGCGACGCCTTTGAGATTTAGATGTACCTCTTGAGCACGGATTTGTACTTCTGATGGAGTGATTTCTTGTTCTTGATTCCCCTCGTAATCTTTTTGTTGATTTCGGTGGACATGTAAGCCTGTATCTCGTCCTTCACGACTCCGGAGCAATAGCCGATGGCCTGAAGGTTTCTCTTGAACCTTGACATGTTGAATTCCGAAAGAGCCCTTGTCAGGTCGTCCATTTCCGACTTGTAGTCAAGATCCGAATAATAAAGAGCGTGGGCAAGTTCGTGCCGGAATGTGGAGTTCTTGAGGGAATCCACGCCTATGAGGTAATTTCTTTTGCCGTCATCGTACAGATCGTCAACGATTTTCTTCATCTCTATGTCATAGGGCGTCTCAAGTTCGTTCATCTCGTAGCATTTCTTCGCCACCACCAAGGGAAGATTGAAACCCACGAAGTCCATGGGATAGGAAAACGATCCGAAATTCTCCCTGCTGTACCACCTGTAGTATTCCCATATGGAGAACTTCTTGTCACGGAAAGAGACTCCGGGACTCTCGTAGAACTCTTGAACCCTACAAAAGAGCATCGCTCGTTCATAGTCGTCCTTGACGACCACCGCGAATATGTTCGGTCTTATTTCCTTGATTTTGTATTTCATCTGATTGGGAGCGGCATGTAATTGGCGCCGAACTTTCCGCCCGTACCGTCCCAATCCCTGATTGGAATCGTCTGGGCGAATGCCGGGCCGAATAGAAGCTCGTCGAACATAGAGTTGTCGGGAAGGATTTTATAGTGGGGCTGCTGCCCGCTCTTCCCATGGCTCTCCGCAAACTTCCTGAGGAACTCCCCGACGGTCATCTCCTTGTCGCCCCGGACGGCCTTGAAAGTGGATGCGAGCCTTACTGCAAACGCCCCCCGGACAGACAGGTCTTCGACGCTGGAAGAACTTATGATCAATATCTGATCATAAACCCCTGAATCCTCTCCGTAATCTATCTCGGAATCAAAACTCCGTCCGTTTCCCGGCACGCCATTCATGAAGAAGGCTATGAAAGGAAGCTCCTTGCGGGAGTAGGAGGAGGGAAGTTCGGGAAGGAATGAAGTCGGCTTCGCCGTCTTGATCTCCCGCAGCAAATCCCCGTCCTGTTTCAGACTGTCCTGGATGCTCCCTTCGGCATGGCACGTATCTACAAGTAGTATGAGCCGGCTTATGGTCTTTCCAGACTTCTTGAGAGCCTCAAGCCCCTTGCCAAACTTGAAGCTCCCCCCCTGGGCGGTCATACCAAATCTGTCGCCGCTTCCTCCTCCGTGACTGTTGAAGTAAAGAAGTAGCGTGGCGTTCTCATCAAGTTTTGAAGCCAGCTCCGTCATCTTTGAATAGATGAACGACGACGACACATTGTGGTGCCTATCCACGGAAAATCCAAGTGAACCGTCCTTGAATATGCTCTCCATGAGGTCTAGGTTCCTCAATCTCCCATCCTCATTCGTCATCGTGAATAGAGCCGCCACATTATTGGCGGATGGGTCTATTGCTATTCCCGTCTTCTCTTGGGCATGAGCCACCCCACACATCAGAATCAAAATAAACACAATATTTTTCATTTCTAGTTCCCTTCTATTTCGTTAAACTCGTCGGGCGAGATTACGACAACATCGCCGCTATCCAGCCATATTTCATACAAATTTGCATTCAACCTTCTTGTGATGCACCCTCTTTCGCCCGTCTCATTAATTATCACGACTGCGCAGTTGGCCATTATTCCTTCCAAGGTGTTTTATTATCTTGTTGGCAATTTCGTTCGTCATTCCCACGTCCGGGTCGGTCATGAAAAAGTTCTTGCCCGCACCGCATCCGGCGTCGGGATCATCATCTAATATCGCATACTTCTTCACTTTTGGATGCCTATTAAGCCACTCGCTTATCTCGTCGCATCTGTAGCCTCCCGCGATACTCTTGGTCCAGTCAAAGAGTTTCATTCCAAACCTTGATAAGGAGGCCTTCACAAGGTTCCTGTTTCTCTCTTCAAGCCTCCATGTGGAACTTAAGACAACCTCGGAACCCGTCTTGTTCACTACGGTGGCAAGAAGCTCCAGAAGACCTTCGTCTATGTAATCAAATCCATAATGGTAGATCAGAGCATGGCTGTTCAGAACGCCGTCCACATCAAGAAAAATGACCTTCAAAACCACCTCCTCCCTTGACATATCCTAGTGGAAAAAAATCATTTTGAAAAAGCCATGAGATAAAGTGCCAGAATTAGAGAAAAAATAAACATCCAACGCAAGGGAAGTATTTTGTGCCTTTCGACCATGAAGTTCGCTCCTTTAGGAAATTTAAACGGAAACCCAAAAAAAACAATAGATTGCTATTGATTTTATATCCCCGCCGCCAGAAAACCCAGTCCCCTTTAGGGGCTGGGATGAATGGCGGTAAATTGTGGAAAAAAATTCAAAATCAACACTATATTAAGTTGTAGTACGAAAACCAAGTATTACACAAAAACAAAATACTGAGTGTGTTGGGGACCAACTCGCTCATTAAACAAAAACATGGGGAGCCGTCAACATACAGGAAGTAAAGGTTGAGGTTTTGAACCATGAAGCCCAATCCCTTTAGGGGTTGGGTAGTTCACTAGACAAATCAAGTAGTTTTGTGATTGCACTCAATAAGGTTCGTGCCGTCCTTCGTTCGGCACAACAACTCATTCATGGCGCTATTCAGAAACATAGAAATCAACGGACAAAACGTACGACAGCCTGGATCAATTGACATCGGGTCAACTCTCATTCCGGTTGGCGACTGCCTTACGAAAAGAATTGTTCAACATCACGCAATTCATGACATACCTATTAAGGGTGGTTTAGCCGAGAACTTGGTCGCAAGAATATATAATGACGATTTGGGTCTTGGACAAAATTTGGGCGGATTGCTGTTCGGCTGGAACCCAGAGAGCCACGCTGTTGGGGCCGACTTGACGGTTCCCTCGCTAAACAAACCGCGAATAGGATGCAAGACAGGATCAATAAGCGAAATTGCAAATAATTTGTTGTTCAAAAGCGACGACGGACAGGCCTTTAAAGACTATCACAAAATCAAATTCAGTAGCCATAGATTGACTTCGCACGAAACGATAAATGAATGCATTTCATTCATAATGATGCCTCATTGTGACATCACTTTTTTCTTAAGTCCAATGCCTCAAAAAAGCCAATATGTATTTTTGGTGATGGAAAATTTGAACTATGAAAATCTTAATTGGACGGAAACTTTAGGGAAAAGAGGCAAGAGAAAAGACAAATCTACGGGGTGGAAAGGACTGGGAGGAACAGAGGGGATTATTGAGGCGAACATATCGACAAGTCTATCAAGTCAACTTTGGACTGAAATACTACTAAATTCAAATAGAATAATACATATCAGAGAGATCAAAATTTAATGAAATTAGTAGAACTTTTCTCCGGCATAGGCGCCCAGTCAAAAGCCCTGAAGAACTTGGGCGTGGATCACCAAACTACGGCGTGCGAAATTGACAAACGCATACACTCGGTCTACGAGTCCATCCACGGCACGACTCCGAACCTGGGCGACGTAACAAAAGTTCAATCGCTGCCAGAGTGCGACATACTTACCTATTCCTTCCCGTGCCAGGATCTATCCATACTGGGAAACAGAAGGGGTCTGGAGAGGAACTCCGGGACGCGGTCAAGCCTCCTCTGGGAGGTGGAGAGGCTTCTCAGGGCAAGCAGCAAGATGCCAGACTTCCTGGTGCTAGAAAATGTGAAGCAACTCGTATCGCCGAAGCACATGGATAATTTCAAGCTCTGGCTTGGTACATTGGAGAACATCGGGTACAAAAACTCGTGGAAGGTCGTCAGTTCCGGGGACTTCGGACTGCCCCAGAAGAGGGAAAGGGTCTTCGTCGTATCCTCTTTGAAAAAGGAGTTCGTTTTCCCCCAAGGATCAAAGGGGGCGAGGTTAGGGGAGTTCATGAAGGGCGACGCCGAAGTCCGTGCCGAATACGGCGACAGTCTCCATTTCAGATGTCCGAAGATGGCGGAAAGAATCTGGAAGACAATAAACAACACCCAGTCCACGAACAGCACCAACAGGATTTACGGGAAAAAGGGAGTCACGCACGCCCTCACTACGCAGGGAAGCCACCCCGGCAACTTCGGAGCCGTACTCTACTCATCGGAACTGGACGACAACTTCCCGTTGCGCGAAAAGACCAAGGGATTGAGCATGGAAAATCTGAAAAAGAAGAGCCTTGGCTTTGACATCAATTCCATAAGGCTAATGTCCCCTAGGGAGTCCATGCTTCTGATGGGATTCTCCGAGGAGGATTGCAATAATGCCAAACAACACATGAAGAAGAAAAAGATGAAAGAAACATTCTTCTACCATGTTGCCGGCAACAGCATAGCCGTTCCCGTTCTGGAGTCCATATTCAAGGCTATTTTAAGCGGCTCTGAATGAAGGATACGGTTTCCACCACTCCTTTTGCCAAATAGCTAAAGCACATGAGCGATATTGCAAAAAAGGGAAGTCCTTCGGATATCTTCCCGTTTGAAATGTTGACCAGAGTAAGCCACGAAGTCAGTATGATCGGCTCTATGGCCACAAGAAAAACAAGCACCTTGAACATCATCCACCTGCTTTGCTCGCTGAGAGCATTGAGTCCTCTATCCTTTCTAGGGTGGCTTTTGCCGTCCTTATCTCTCCATCCTTGTTCGTGTATCCGGGCCTTCCCGGCATCGTTTCTGGGGCGTTGGCAATTATATGGCTAGCAAGTTCTCCGAGGTTTGCAATCTCCTCGTTGGAGGCCTTCACCGTAACCCAGTCAACGCTGTCGCCTCGCCTGTCCAGCAGTTTGTCGGCAAGATTATATCTCGGCTCAATGTACCGCTTGAAGACATTGTAGGTGTCGTAGCCTATCCTTATTGGTATGATATTAAATTCGTCCTGCTTCGGAAGAATCTTGGAATGCCCCCTCTGTGAGACCTGGGGCGTCACAGGCATTCCAAACTCAGGATTGATGGCTATCTCGTTCAAAAAATCGCCGAATGTTATCATGAAGGATATATATGCATAGAGAAGGGACTTACAAAGGAGCGGAATTATGTGCAAATGCGAATGCCTGCCGTGCAAGAAGGGAACATGCGACCAGTGTATGTGCAAGGGATGCAAGTGCGAGGGATGCACCTGCAAGAAATGAACTACTTCTTGCTACCGAAAACACGACCGTAGAAGCCCCGGGATATGTCCCTTATCTTCTGGTCGTAAATGAAGGCGTCCAGCAGTACGCCGTAGGTCTTGTCATATTTCTTTGATGGCCTGCCGCTCTCCAGAGAGTCTATTACATAATCAAACATTTCCAGCGTCTTTTCCTTCATTTCCTCGTAGTGCTTGGCATTCATCGGATTCTTGAGGTCTTTGATGGCCTCGCCCACATCCATGTCCTCTACTTCCTTGCGCTTTTTATTCAGAAAAGGAAGAAACGAACGGCCATTTTCAAACAGACTTGAAATCCCCCATCCTAGAGTTCCTATTCCTCCTGCCTCTTCCCACTTCGGAAGCATTCCCTCGTAAAATCTCTGTACGGTGGGGGTGTCTGTGTTTGTGATGCCGAAGACATGAATCGCGTGCCTGACCACGGTGTCTTTGGCCTGAATGCCCTGCGCGTCATGGTACTTCTTGACCTCGTCGTCGTAGTCTCCCTGAGATGAAAGTTTTAGTCGGTCGGCTCCGTTCGCGAAGTCCACGAGCTTCCTTGAGAGCCTGTCGGGGATCGGCTTGAAGCTAGAGAGCTTGTCCATCGTTGTCGTGATCTTGTGTTGAACCTCCCGCACGCTGGTCGGGTCTCTGAGCGAGGCACTCCTAGCATTGGGATCGCCTTCCCTCACGGAAAAATCCGGGTTGTCCAGTTTCAGACTCTGCTCAATATCGTCTTCCAGCATGGCAAGGTGGTGCGAGGAAAGGGATGGAACCTTTTCTGCTATGCGCGAGGCCATCCTAGAATCCTTAGCCGCCTTGAGCATATCATTTTCGGCGAACTGGGGGAATTCCTCCGCAAGTTTGTCCGCCATCTCAACCTGGTTTGCATTGTTTATGGCGTAGGTGAACGCGTGTACGAAATGAGGCTTTGTTATGACTTCTGGGAACCTGAGTGCGAACCTCGGAACGAACTGTTCGGTGTTCTGGTTCCATCCCTTTTTAACGGGTATAGTGGACCCTTCAAAACCACGCGATCCATACTTGGTCTCTTCGTCCGTTTGTTTGCCAAAAAGGAAATCCCTGACCTTGAGAACGAAGTCCTTGGGATAATCGCCCTTTGAAGAAACCAATGACGCAAGAGCCTGAATAATGTACCGCGAATAACGGGACTGCTTGTCTCTCTTCATGCCCATCCACTTGTTTATCCATCCCATTATCGTCTCATTGTCATCGGATTCCGGTCTCACAAAATGGCCGCGATCCGATCCAAAGGTGTCCGAATAGGCTCCTCCGACCCTCTTGTAGGGGCCCGGTTTTAAATTTCCTTGGACTTTTTCAAGCCAGGACTTGACTGTCTGTAGGAAGCCCTCTTTGTCCGTACCATAGACGCTTTCCTCTGGAACGGCCACCGAACGCCCGGACTTGTTGTCAAATCTTCTGATGTGGATCCTAGCCAAGGGCTTCTTTATGTCTTGGTCTCCCTTTCGTATCAAGTAGGAAACGAAGCCTCCATTCCTCACCTCGCAGTAGACATCCTTCTTATGTCCCCCGTCCTGAAGATTCATGCACGAGCTCCAACCCCTGCCCGTACTCATGCTTGCGAGGTCGTGCGGATTCATGCTGATGACTATTGATAGTTCGGAACCGGCTCTGAACGGCATGTTCTCAAATTCGGACTTGGTTTCCTCGTAGTGCTTTTCTGTCAGCTTCTTTTCTGAATCGTATTTGATTTGGGATACCTCGCCGGCAGCCCTCTGCCTCTCCAGTTCCTTGAGATCCTTGTACCGAAGGGTATCCAGAAGCTTTCCGACCCTTACGAGATTGTTCTTGCCCTTCTGCCGGGCATATCCGGCCTTGACGTCCACCAGTTCGTAGCCGTGGTCTTCCAGGGTTCTACCCAGCCAATGAACGACCTTCTTGTCCTCGTCCGATATGTCGTCAGATACGAAGGGCAGAAATATCCTCCCGTTCTGATCCGCACCCGCGAACAGATGTCTGAACGCAAAGCTCCTCGGCTGAGCATCAATCTTGGCCTTGTAAGGCTCGTACTCCTCTATCCCCTCAAGCCACGCCTTGAATTCCATGGGAATATATAGATTATGCTCGCAAATATCTCAGAAGTTCGTCGCATTCAGAAAGACCCTTGTATCTTCTCTGCTCTTCTTTCATTGCCTCAATCACCTCCGCAAGGCGATGCTTGTCCAAATCATCCTCGCGGACAAGATACTGCCTCAATACGAAAAGACAGAAGTTTTGCTCCGAAAATCCCACGGTGACCTGTCGTTCCACCTTGATCATGACCCTCGGATCATCTGTTGAGAATTTGCTGTATTCCAGCCTCGGATGGAAGTTGTATCGTTCGTCATAGACCACGCTCCAGACAAACCTCTCGAAAATACCGCTGTGGATCATTGCATGAACCAATTTTGGGCTGTTCTTCAGGTTCATGGGTACGGGCTGGTGGATTTCGTCGAATGAACCCCGATCTTATCCTCCGGACGCCAGTGGCTTGCAAAGCACACATGGGCGCTGCTGAGCCAGTCTCTGTCGCCCTCTGTCCTGTGTATCAGAAAGTCCTCGGGAACCTCCTTTGCGATTTCAAAGTAGTTCCGGCCGGATAGCGGACGCGGGTAGTTCTTTGATATCCAATCGGCACATGTTTCATAGATTGAAGGGTCATGGTCTGACTCCATGAAATAGTTCTGGTTCCTAAGAGCCTCTTCCTTCTCGCCCATGATCGGGGCTAGGTCGGAACAGTCCCTCTCGAAGACCTCGCACTCAGTCAGCTTCTTCAAGTTTGGAAGCGTACTGTATCCCTTCTTGTACACATCTTCGTACATATGTTTAAACGAGCTCCCGACCAAAGGAAAACATGCTACAGATTATGTTCTTGTTGTATTTTTCACCCATACTGGCCTTGTATCTCTTGATTTGCCTGGCCTCCCCGTTCATCAAAGTCGGTCAGACAAAGCCGGGCAAGGGAATCAAGTTCCACATCGTCAGAGACATGATCCACTCCGACTACCTGTTTGATTCTGAACTCTGGAAGGATATGTTTCCAACCAAAGGGAAGTACGTGAAGATAGGGTGGGGAGACAGAAAGATTTTCCTAGAAACAAAGACCTGGGGCGGTCTCAAGATAGAAGACTTCCTGACAGCCTTTTTCGGACTCAATAAGACTGTGCTTAAGGTGGAATTCATGGAGGAGATACCCAGCGGGTCAAAACCCATGGAGATAGACGAAAGACAACTGGCAGTCATCAAAGAACATGTCAAATATTCCTTTAGAGGGAAGACAATAGAGAAGAAGCCGACCCACTGTCAGACGGGCGAATACTACGAGTCCGATCTCAGGTACAACTGCTTCACAAACTGCAACAACTGGGTCAACTATGGACTATTCCTTGCCAGATCCACCAACAGAATATGGTGTCCTTTCAGTTTCTGGGTCTGAACCATAAATACCCCCATGAAAACCTTCGCCCAGTATTTCATAGAAAACCAGCTAAAGGATGTCGGAGGACTCATTTCTGAATCCGTACTGACGGCGGAAGAGCTTACGGGAAAATCAGCCTTGCAAAGGCACATGAGGCAGAAGCATCTGGGTCATTTCATAGAAAAGTTTCCAGACGCACAGCACGAGGACATGGAAATCGCCTTCCGCAGCGCCGTAAAGAAAGTCCTGAAGGAAAAGCCCGAGACCCAGAAATCCGCTGAAAAAATATTCAAGAAATCCATGGAGGAGGGCCTTTCCGAACTCCACAAGAACAAGAGGCAAATCAAGAAGAACTTGTCGTGCGTGAAGCTGATAAAGTCCACTTCGGACGAGTCCATTCCTTCAATAATTAAGAGAGCGGAAAAGATTTTGACCGGAAAGGAGAAGAGGGTTCTTGGAATGTGTTCGCAAGGCAAGTCGGTGAGATCCATAGCAAAAGACACGGATATGTCCCATCCAACCGTGTGGAGAACGCTAAACAGCGCCATAGACAAAATAAGAATGTCGCACGGAATAAGACCCAGGCACAAGGACATCAGGAAAAAAAGTCCCTAGAAAAAATAAACACTCTTTAGGGGGCATAGATAAATGTAGGACAAGAATGTCCGAGCAAGGCAAGGAGGTCTTCATGAAAACAGGAATTATTTTGCTTCTTTCGGCTTTTATCATCTTCGCAGCAGTGCTGAAGGCCGGGATGGAAAGTCCCGAAGCCAATGGGCCGGAAGCAAAGAAGCCCGATGTCGCACAGGAAGAGCCAAAGGCGGTCGACAACAAGCCTATCTTGGAAGACAACTACGAAAAGGCAATGTTACACAGCGATAGAAATGTGCTGGTCATATTCGGAGCCGAATGGTGCAAGTACTGCAGGATTCTGAAGGGCGACATGCCCAACATGAACCTTGATGGGTATGTCGTCTGTGTCGTGGACGTAACAAAGAACAAGGATTTGAAGACTCGCAACGGCGTCTCATCCCTCCCCACATCAATCGTGATGGACAACGGAAAGGAGGTGGCAAGAACGACGGGCTACGCAGCACAGCAGTACAAGGATTGGCTAGATGCGAACAGGAGGCCAGCCAAATGAAAAAGGTCATCGTGTTGGCCGGCGTCTTTCTGGCAGTTCTGTTTCTCATGGCGCCCTCGGCCCAGAAAAAGCCCGCGGCCGAACCGCAGGCCAAGAAGAAAAATGAGTACCCGTTCAGAAAAAATCTTCTTGAACTTCACAACAAAGAGAGAGAGGGGTGGGGTTATAAGCCTCTTGAAATAGACGAATTGCTCTGTGATTACGCACAGAAGCACGCGGAAAAAATGGCCAATGAGGAAAGCTTAAGGCACTCTAGCATGTCGGCTCTACAAAAGGTCAACGAATCTAGCTATGTCGGCGAAAACATAGCGTGGGGTCAGAAGGATGAGGCCGCTGCCGTCGACGCATGGATGTGGAGTCCGATGCACAGATGGAACATCTTAGGATCCGGTTACAAGAAGGCCGGATTCGGAGCAGCAAAGGATTCGGACGGCAGATACTACTGGTGCGTGGTCTTCAGTGACTAGGGAGGGCACATGGAAAGTTTGGCTTTTTTGGTGGCGATCATTTTTCTTTCTGTAATTCTGGCCGGACCCATAGCCCTTCTTTTTTCAAGAATGGGTTTCGTAGCAATCGGATCAGTTCTCGGTTTAATTGCGATTTTCATAGGGGGATATTGGGTCTGCGTTGCTCCCTTTCCCGTCTCACTATTCGGGGGGATAAGTCTCGTATGCGGAGCCAAGGCTTTGAACAAGATCTGAAGTAAAACAATTACGGTCGGACAAGGAGGTCCATGTTTAATGCAAAATTTTCTAATGCGGGATTGATCTGTAGTTTCATTCTGCTCGCGGCCATTGTGGCGGTTGCGTCTCACAAGACGCAAAAATTCACACCGCCTCCCACGCCCAAGCCAGCCGAGCCGAGAAGTCCCAAGCGGGCAGAGATCGGAGAATACGTATCGGCACACAAGAGCTATGAGGAAATCATATCCATGTTCCGCGAATGGGAGAAAAAAGCGCCGGATCTCATAGAGTTGGGAACCTACGGGAAGACCACAAAGCAGAAGGATCAGTACTTCATACGAGTGAGTAACGAGCTATCTCCCTCAAATAAGACGGTGCTAATAACCGCCTGCATACATGGAAACGAGCCTTGGTCCACAAGCACATCAGTCGCTTGCATAGGAAAAATCATATCATCATATGGAAAAGACAAAGACCTAACAGATCTGGTCAATTCCAGAACGATATATCTAATCCCCGTCGTGTCTCCAGACAGCTATCCAGGAAGCAGAGGCGTGGACGGAGTCGACCCGAACAGAAACTTTCCCACGCTAGCAGATCCCGACAGGGAATCTGTCACCCCCGTCAAGAACTTGCAGAACTTCTTCATGAAGATCAAGCCAAACGGAGTTTTGGCGGGACACACCTACGGAATAGTCTTCCTCATGCCATGGGGCGATTCCACAAACGACAACCCCAACATAAAGGAATATGAGAAGGTCGCTTCTGAAATGTCAAAGATGTCGGGCTACAGATACCAGAGAGCTTGTCAGATGTACAACAGACCCATATACGGAACTGAAATAGACTGGTATCACAGGCACGGAGCCTTCGCGATGGTGATTGAATTCGGATCTCACCAGAGAAAGCCATCACTCGAGGACACGAAAAGCGAATTTGAGAGAACCTTTCCGGCGATAATCCACTTCATAAATAATTCCACGGAAGTTGATGTCAAGCAGAAACATTAGTCCTGCATGCTTGAAAATTTTTCCTTTAAGCAAACAATCGCAACAAGATTAATTATAAATACGGTAATGTTTTGCAACAAAGGAAGCGGCGAAATATCAAATCTTTCCGAAGGATCAAACAAATCTTGCTCTAGATCAGTTTGTGGAGGATGGAAGTTTGTTCACAGCGGGTGTGTTGTTGAACGCGATTATTGTTCTGGGCGGTCCGGAGCATGGATTCCTGTCGTGTCTGTCTGCCAGATTTTGCGGTCGACAAAACCAATTGAAGCGCGTAGCAATTCGACCCACTTCTCCTCTTCCTCTTCCTCTTCCTCTTCCTCACCACAGCCATCATCATCATCGTCGTCGTCGTCGTCGTCTCAAACAGCACAATCATCAAGTTCCTCGGAAACTCAGCAAAACCTATTTGACAAAAGTTCATGGGTCACATCGGTCCCGGAGCCATACAAAAGTTACCTAGACCAAGCCGCGGAAAGATGGAGTCAGTTCATAAGGTTCAATCCGTCCGTTTTCTACTCTATAAAGTCTTTTAATCCAAATTGGGACGGAATATCTCTCGACTCATTCTGGCAGTTCAACAATTCAACTTCGGGAGTAATCGCCGCCTGCGGTCCCACACAGGGAGTGGACTTGACAGGCGACGCGGTAAAATTCAACTCGACTAAATTTGCAATAGAAATCAACGCTTACTACCAAAATTATTTCTCCCCAGAAGAGTGGGTTGACGTAATAGCCCATGAACTTGGACACGCTCTTGGAATAGGAGTTTTCTGGGACCCCACCATAACCAGCATCACAGGAGGCGTGGCTCCGTCCAACAACTTTCTTGATGGAAACGCTTACGAAAACACCCAGCAAGCCTATAACTCAATAACATCGACCACAAGGCAAAAAATACCACTTGAAAACGAGGGAGGAGACGGAACTGCGTCCGCGCACTGGGAGAATGACTACAGATCCTCCACCTCTCCAGGCTCAATGGGAGTAGGATATGCGGGGTTCACAAATGAACTGATGATTGGGTTCTACTCCCGAGGTCAGGAGTCAGTAATATCCGATCTTTCAATAAAAACCCTTGTGGACTTCGGATATGATTTAGTCGAGGAAGGGCTGAATGAGGGGGTTCCAAACCTTTCAAACGGAACCGGGTTGGTTGGAAACCTGGGTTTCAAATTGAATTGCCAGTTGCCCAGAAGAGTTTCAATGACTTCTCTGAACCTGCCCCTTTCCTTGTTTTCATAACGGAAATGATCAGCTATTATAGTTCATGTTTCTTGAAGCCGCATTGATATTGCAGACGAACATGGAGCGAAAAATCCTCCACGAGGCAAAAAAATAATACCGGATTCCCAACAAAGATTCGTGGAGACCGAGCAGAAAGAAGACAAGTACACTAGGGAGTTATTCGAAAGACTTCTGGAGACCATGGAACGCGAATCGTGGAAAAGCTGGGACTATAATCGCCCCAATTAGAGCCTTTCTATCAAATTGTTGAAGGTTTCTGCGGCTGATTTGTATAGGACATCTTCTTTTTCAAATCTGTCGTTTCCCTCGCTGTATGACTGACCAAGCCCGTAGGTCGCCACCTTCACGCAACAATCGTCAACATGGATGCCCGAATACACGCACTGCCTTACCAGTGGGTCAAGCACCTTGGAAACATCCTCCCTGCCATGGTTTGATTCATATTCGACTAGACTCTCGGGAATGACGGGCAACATCCTCTTCTTATTCATCGCGAACTGAAGATAATCAGATCCGCCCTCGTTGCCATGAGCGAAGAACCCAGCTCTTTTGCCTGCCAGATGATTCTTGAGCATGCCGTTGTACTGTCCTGTTTTCTCTAGTTCCCGGCTCTTTTTGCTGTCCTTGATGTCTCCTTCCATTATCTCATCCGCCTGCTCCGCAGTCACGGTAAGATTTGCGCACACAAGCCTGTCAAAGAAGCTTTTCACCACGCTGGAACACGCCGACCAGTTCACCGGGGTGAGGACGAAGAAGCCGTCGCACTCCTCCAGCTTCTTGTAGACGTCCTGCTCGTACATCAGATCTTTTGGCTCTGATTTCTTCCCATAACACGAGCACGGCCAGTGGCAGTGGAACGACGAGGTGCTGACGCATCCCTTGCATGGCTGCACATTGACCCCGTCGCACTTGACAGAGAGGTCTATTCTCGGCGGCGAGAGAACCCCTACTTTTCTCTGCATGAGAAAAGTTTGGTCTCAGCGAGTGAGCGATAGCGAACGAGACTGTGATCAAACCTCTTTAGGGTAGTGGGATGAGAGCCGCTTTAGTCAAAATCAACCTTGTTCTTTAATGTATTTTTTGATTGTTTCGGTGCTTGCATCGCCTGTGGAACAGCAAAAATATCCATCATGCCACAATGTCTTTTCTTTCCAATAATGATTTTTCAAATAGGTTTTGAACTTCTTCCACACCCGCACAGTTGACATGCTCTTAAGTCTGTTAACTATGCTTTAAATTGCAATGTTTGGAGGATAATCAATTAGGAAATGTATGTGATCCTTGTCTGTCTCCATAATTTCAATGGCAAAATCCGACTCCTTTGATATGTCAAACATTATTTGTTTTATTTCATCTTCAAACGCATTTGCTATTATCTTCTTGCGGTATTTTGTGACAAATATCAAATGCACCTTCAGTAGGTAGCGACAATGCGAACCGGAGTGGTATTTTTTGCTCATATTGGTTTCCAAAAATCAAATATCATGCATATATACTATTATAGAAAACAGAATAGATTTTGCCATGAAGAAAGAATACACCTACAAATTCAGACTATTCCCGACAGAAAAGCAAAAAGTACTCCTCAACAAGCACTTTGGAAGCATACGGTTTGTGTATAACTACTTCTTGGACCGCAGGAACAAATTCTACCTCAATGCCAAAGAAAAACAATTAGCCAAAAAGTCTTTGAACTATCTAGATGACGCAAAAGCTCTTACTGAACTCAAAAAACAAGAGGATAAAGATTGGCTGTATGAATGCAACGCCCAATCCTTGCAACACTCGCTGAAGCACTTGGACGGAGCATTCAACAGATTTTACCTATCTTGAGGCGAGAACGCCCCTACTTTCGTAGAAAGTTTGCCTATTGCAGGATCGTGAGCGATAGCGAACGAGCCAAAATAGGCAAACCTCTTTAGGGTAGCGGGATGAATCGCTGTTTAATCATAGTCTAGCATGAATCCATGCTTTTTTCAATGTTTCCCCTAAAATTTGGATCAAAAATCAGTTCTGGCATACTATATACAATGTATAATCAAAGTCGGCAGATATTTTCCGTCAAGTCAACTTTGCAGTAACTGTGGTTGTCAAAACAAAGAATTGAAACCTTCTGACAGGGAATGGTTTTGTTTCAATTGTTTTGAGAATGTTGATCGTGACCAAAACGCAGCCTTGAATATTTTGCAGGAAGGATTAAAATACAGAACGGTAGGAACTACCGAGTTAGCCGCTTGTCCTGATGTAAGACCCGCTATTAGTGGGCTATTGGTTGGAGCGGAAACCCACCCGTCTTTAGCGGGTGGGTAGTTCATAAGAAACTAGGGGGCTTCCCCAGATTTAAAAATAAGAGAAGCAAACAAAGTTTCAGGGTTCCTCAAACCGTTGAAATCAGAAGCGGGAAAGTTTGTTTCACTAAATTCATGGAAGGAATAGCATATGATATGCACAGGGAAATAGAAGGAGAAATACAAAACGCTACAATAACATGCAATCCAGCGGGACAATATTTCGTTTGTATTGGAGTCAAAAGAGACATTCAAACCAAAGAAAAGAAAGAAAAGGCAGTGGGTGTTGATCTGGGTATCAAAACTTTGGTTGTTTGCTCGGACGGAGATACATACCCCAATATCAAGCCACAGAAAAATTTTGAAAGACTAATCAAAATAAGGTCAAAGGCACTTTCAAGAACACAGAGAAACAAGGACGGAATAGAATCAAAAGGAAGGCTAGATGCTCGAAGGTATCTAGCCAAGGTTTATAATAAGGCATCCAATATTCGCAATAATCATCTTCATCAAATATCGTCAAGGATAATTAACGAAAACCAAGTAGTTGTTCTGGAGGATTTGAATATGAACTACCCACCCGCTAAAGACGGGTGGGTTTCCGCTCCAACCAATAGCCCACTAATAGCGGGTCTTACATCAGGACAAGCGGCTAACTCGGTAGTTCCTACCGTTTTGTATTTTAATCCTTCTTGCAAAATATTCAAGGCTGCGTTTTGGTCACGATCAACATTCTCAAAACAATTGAAACAAAACCATTCCCTGTCAGAAGGTTTCAATTCTTTGTTTTGACAACCACAGTTACTGCAAAGTTGACTTGACGGAAAATATCTGCCGACTTTGATTAACTCTCTTCCATACCACTTTGCCTTGTAGGTCAATTTGTCAACAAAAGAGCGAAAACCACAATCGGCAATATACTTATGTCTATTGCGTTCTTGCTGTCTTGTTTCCTCTCTATTGTCAGAATCAACCTTTTTAAGCATGGATTCCA
>Ga0247843_1005430_pt1 | contig 17746 bp, 7 predicted proteins | sample LaCruzMarch2017__FD_192420 | JGI IMG/M metagenome (GOLD analysis project Ga0247843, IMG submission 192420) | Freshwater microbial communities from meromictic Lake La Cruz, Castile-La Mancha, Spain - LaCruzMarch2017_8m | ecosystem: Environmental > Aquatic > Freshwater > Lake | place: Spain... | reverse complement strand
TTACTCCTGTACTCAGGAGGGCCTAAGCCTGAGGCATCTACCCAAAATGTACAAATCAGAAGATACAGTAACAATCAAGTAAATGTCCTCAATCTTGATTTAGCCGATATGCTGGCAAAGGGAAAAGATTTTATTCTTGAAGACGGTGATAGCATTACCTTCAGCAAACTTTTAGATTCTGCCTATAATACCGTACAAGCACTGGGTGAATTTAAATATCCAGGCGTGTATCAAATTAAAAAAGGGGATCGCATCTTCGACTTAATTGAAAAGTCTGGAGGACTCACCAAGGAGGCATACACAAAGCGTGCTTACATACAACGAATTAATGATAAACTTGAAATTGACTATATCCCTGTAGATTTACAATCTATACTACGAATGGGTGCTGCTTCTACCGCAAATATTGAATTGTCACATTTCGATGCGCTAAAAGTATATTATATTGAAGACTTTAAAGACATTAAGTACATTAGTATTCGGGGAGAAATTCGCAAGCCTGGTTCTTATATTTATGCAGGTAAGCGCACGTTAAAAGATTTGATTTATCAAGCAGGCGGCCCTACAGATCAAGCAGATTTTAATCAGATGGAGGTTTCGCGGGTTATCGCTGATGAAGGCAGTATGCGCTCTACCAAAACGCAGGTAATAAATCTGAAACTCAACTCAGACTGGGAAAATGATACATCATTAGATTCGTTTAGTATGAAGCCTTTTGATCAGGTGTTTATTCGTAAAAATCCAAACTTTGAACTTCAGGAGAATGTACAAGTGAAAGGAGAGGTGTTTTACCCTGGGGAGTACTCTAAACTAGAAAAATCGGAAAGGCTATCATCCATTGTAAACAGGGCCGGAGGTCTTACGAAAGATGCCTATTTGGAGGGCACAAAAATTATCCGTGACAAGCAGGAGGTTGTTATTGACTTAAAAAAGGCATTAGAAAAACCGGGTTCTACGTATGATAATATCTTAAAAGATGGGGATATTGTGATGGTGCCCGAAGTAAATGATGTGGTGCGTGTAGAAGGTGGTGTTTTATACCCTGTGAATATCAGCTTTGATCCGGGGCGTACGAATTTTAGCACCTACCTTAACTCTGCTGGTGGTTTCGGTGAGCGTGCTATGAAACGGAAGTCTATTGTGCGGTATGCAAATGGAAAAATAAAACGGACTAAGAGTTTCCTCTTTATTAAATTTTATCCTAAAGTGGACAAAGGCGCTACCGTACAGGTTCCGGTTAGACCTCTGCAGGCAAATCAAGGAGTGAATATTCAGGCAATTGTAGGAATTACTACTGGTTTAGTTACGATGCTTGTGCTGATATCACAATTGTCTACCCGATAATATGCAGGCATGGGCAAACTTTCAGCATGCATGGCAGCAGGCGTGGCGCTTGAAGCGATTTGTATGGTTGAGATATGCTTTCATGATAGGATGTATTGCTGCCTTGTATGCATGGATGCATCCCCCAGTGTTTAGAGCTAATATCGTGATTTACCCTGAAGATGCACAACAAAATTCAGGGGGCTTGTCATCGGTACTCGGAAATCTACCCATTGAAAACAAAGGGAGCAGTACCATTCGGGCGATTCTTGCCAGTCATTCTTTACGCAATTCTGTGATTCGAGATAGTATTGTACTTGATAATCGAAAGCAAGAGATTGCACAATGGCTTGCAGAAGATATGCAAAAGCGTAACTTTATTATAGGTGCACTGATGCCTCCGCCAGAGCAGGGTGAAGACCGATATAGTTTTGCAAATCGTTATCTGAGTCGAGTTATGTTAATTTTTACAGATGATGATGGATTTATCTCTCTGCAGCTTAGCACTTCGCATGATTCACTTACCATTAAACTCGGCCAAACCTTAATTGATCACGCTCATAATTACCATAAAATTCGTCAAGAATTGAAGAACAATAGTCGGGTACAGTATTTGAATCTGCGAACAGACAGTGTAGGTCGCGAATTAGAGCGCGTACAAAAACATATCGCCAATTACGGAGATAGAAAGCGCTATACAGCGCGTTATGCGGAAGAAGTAGAACTACAATCATTGTATCAGCAACAAACTATTTTGCAGCAATTACTGGTATCTGTAACCATGCTAAAAGAAGAGGCCTCTTCACGTTCTCGGCAAGAAGCCCCCCTTTTTCAGGTATTAGACCCTCCACAAAAACCACTGGATAGAATGCAGCCGAATCCTTGGATATATGGTGGGGCCGCAACCTTGATTATGCTTTTTATTCTCATCTTTTGGAGCCTACGAAATAATTGGGGCGTGCTCATTAAAGAGGCATTCTGATATAATGACAATGGCTGTAATCTAGTATAGATAAGGCATTCTCAAAACATAAAACACCTAATTAAGACTTAACCATTTTAGGGTAATTTCATACCGGAGATATGTAATTTATGTAAGCAATTCACTGCAAGATATTTTGGAAGCGAAAGAGACTGCATATGAATATAGTGTTGATCTGTATGGTTCGGTTGTATGAAGACCTGAACCCTAAGATATCTTTAAATTTGTATAGAAGCTTCCTGATTTTTAGGTTCTACGGCATTGGAGAATCCTGACTTCTAAATACACCTTTGCGCAAAACATCGTGAAAATGCGCCACGGATAGTAGCGGCATGCGCCCCGCAAGTATTGAATTGTTAACCAAAACTCTATGGGGCGCATACAGCGAATAGCCGGGTGCCGAACCTGCCAATCGGCAGTGGCCGGCAGGCGCCCAAAATCAAAACCTGATAGTGATAGATATTCATCCATGGCTTGCATCTAGTGGATATGCTGATCTTTCAGATATTAATCTCTATTGAATGAAAGCCCTATGGTATAATCTATGCCTTCAAAACAGACTGTATTAATTTAACAGCCAATTGAAATGAGGTTGAAGGGTACGCTACTTGATTGACGGTGCCTGCAATGTATAGATTCTTGCTGGGGCTATAATATGCCAATGTGCCTGATAAGCCGGAATGCCCTATCATTTCTGGCATACGCCTCAGTGGATCGAATATCCAAGGAAGTTTAAAGCGGTGTATGCCAATGCCTGATTGCATCGGAAAGAATATTGGATTCCAGATTTTTAGTGCATCAATATATGCCACTGGAAATAAATCGCCTTGAAAAAATGCCCGCAAGAAAGTAATCAATTCACCCGAAGTAGAAACTATGCCGCCGTCTGGCCCAAATGATGCCATGGCTTTAGGAACCCATAGGGGTTTTGATTTATAATATAAGGTTTGCGGTCTGCTGTCTTTAATGTCGCTGTACAGATAGGTTTGCGTTAATCCTAGCGGTGAGAAAATATTTGTGGCATAGTTTTCTGCAATAGATCGCTGTGTAATATTCTCTATGATTTTACCTAGCAATTGAAAATTAGTATCAGAATATAATGCTTTTCCGGGTGTGCCCGGAATGTATGCCGGCTTCAAACTTTTACTGCGTTCTATGGTTTGCTCGAACGTCCAATACTGATCTTTGCCAGCAATAATCTCGCTTTCAAAACTACGACCATTCATGTCTTTTTGCTGAAAATAATCTGGTATTCCAGATGTATGCGCTAATAGATGCCGTATGGTGATATGCGATGAATAATCCTTGCCACGAAAGAGGTGTAAGCCATTCAAAATAGCAGTATCCAAGTATTTTGATATGGTATCATCCAAGGACAATAGCCCTTTCGATTGTAATTGAAGTACGAGCGCTGTTACATATAATTTTGTGGTACTGGCAATAAAATACAGACTTTCTGGCGTAAGATTACCACTGGCTCCGCACCATTGATTACCCTTATATTCAATGCAAAATGAGGTGCCAAATATTTTCTTCGCATCAATAGCTCTATCTAGAATGCTTTGTAATTTTTCTGAAATTGGTTTCATAAGGTTTTGTACTGGTGAGCAGTAAGGTCGGGTATTCTGATGTATGCGGGTAATAAAGATAACTTCAAACTTGAATATACTACCACTATTCTATCATGATGACATGCATCAGAATATTGGAGTCGTTTGTATGTTATTTTCAGTTATGAAGCGTATATGCATATTTCATGGCAACTTTATATATATCGACATCGCACTAAGCGAAGCTTGTTTTGATTTCAGATCATTACAAGCTGATCTGCGCATAAAGATTATTGTATCAGGATTTTGAAAATCCTAGGCTTGCCATGAATGACCTCAATCCGCTGATTGCCTGCGGTAATTCACTTCAACTGGCGCATCTTTACAAACATAATTTTTACTATTCACGCCCCGCAAATAATACCCACTTCCATCCCATGACCGGCGGGTTTCGCTAGCATGACAATCTGTTGAACAAGTGCCTTCATATTTTTCGGCACAGGTAGAGCAAATTAAAAAGTGCTTGTTACATTGTGTATTGGCACAATTAATCATCTTTTCAGAAGGGGTTTCACAAATCGCACATTTGCCAATTACCTTAGGGTTCACGCTGTTGATGGGCACAACCACGCGATGATCAAAAACATAGCAAGCGCCTTCGAAGTGCTCACCCTCTGCTTCATGACCATATCGTACAATGCCACCATGCAATTGAAGCACATTTTGGAAGCCTTCTTTCAATAGGAGCGCAGATGCTTTCTCACATTTAATACCGCCCGTACAGTAGGTGATTATCTTTTTATCCTTCAGGTGCGCAATCGCCTCTAATTGCCTTGGTAAATCACGGAAGTTTTCAATATCTAGGGTTAGGGCATTAGGGAATTTCCCTACTTCATATTCATATTTTGAGCGGGCATCGAGCAGTATTACCTCCTCATCTGATTGATTGAGAAGTTCGCGAAATGCCTGTGGTTCAATATAGGCACCTGTACGTTCTAAAGGATTCACATCTGCATTGCCTAGACCTAGGTGTACAATTTCCTTTTTTACCCGCACATGCAGTTTATTGAAGGTATGCTCCTCGCTGGGGTCTATTTTGAATTCTATACCCTGAAATAAAGGATGCGCCTGCATGTAATCCATATACTGCTGGGTGGCTTCACGCAAGCCAGAAACGGTACCGTTTATGCCTTCTGGAGCTACGAGTATTCTACCCAATAAGCCATGCGCAGAGCAGAAATCAAATTGAGCTTGTCGTATTGATTCCGGATCTGCTACCGGATTGTATTTGTAATACAGTAATACCTGATATGCTGACATATTTCACGCGTATTTTTTTGCAAAATTACAAAATTAACAGCGCTTACCATGATGATTTACATCAGTGTTTAAAATGACACAGCGAAACGCACTTACCAGAAATAGGTAGGTAGTTCTTGTTGTATTTCTTCATTGACCAAGGTGCCTACTATGATGGATATGACCAATCCAATAAGGGCATGCATTACATCATTCCGAATCAGCGAAAATATAAATGCGAATCTTCGATTGGTATTTTAATGTGATGAAATAGTCATCGCAATTTCTCGACCAGCGAGTAAACCTAAAAACACCCACCTAGTACTCAACGGCTGAATTCGGTGCAAAGGTGCACGCCAACCATAACAATACAATTAGTAAAAGATAAAATTTCCTTTTCTTAAACATAAATAGGCGCCAGGCTCGAGTCCGAGCACCATCAATGGAATATTTCCTTGTAGCCATATTTACGTTAACTCGCGAAAACTACATTGTTAAGCCGACGTGTATAGCACTTCTTAGATTAACATAATTTTCAAATATGTACCCAATGCCTCATGCTTCTCATTTTTTCAGCGTATTCAATGCCGCCTAAGGTTCTATTTCTCTTATTATGAAATACATATAGGTATCATATCAGTTACTCATATGGGCGTGCCCCAACTACCGCTGTACAGCGGGTTGGGTCGGGTGCTACGTTACAAGCCCTCCCCCGATTCGGCATACGCCTAAAGGGGGGGCTTTTCGCTGCGCCCCCTCACGCTGCAAGTGCTGTGACAGCACCGCTACGCATTAGGATGGCAATATTGCACCAATTTGTGTTAAATATACCCCAGGCATGGCACCGTATTGTGCTCTTACGTCACCTTTTGTCATACCGACAAGGTATCTTTGTAAGAAAAACTAAATGATTACGGTTTATTCTGCTTCTGCCGGTTCCGGTAAAACCTATACCCTTACTCGCGAATATCTCAGACTCGCACTCGGTAACAACTTCCGATTCGCCTGGAGGCATATACTCGCCGTTACTTTTACCAATAAAGCAACCGGTGAAATGAAACAACGCATTCTCAAAGAACTGCGACTTTTGTCTCATGATACCAATTTGCAGCATAGCATGAGCCGTGAATTGGTGGCTCTACTCGATATTTCACCGGAAGTGCTGCGAAATCGCGCTGCCGCTGTATTGACACTTATTCTCCATGATTATTCCGGATTCTCTATTTCTACTATTGATGCCTTCTTTCAAAAAGTAGTACGAAATTTTACGCGTGAAGCCGGTTTGCAAGCCGGATTCCGACTCGAACTCGATATCGATAGCGTTCTCGATGCTGTCGTACAACAAGTACTCGGGCATCTCGGTACCCCAGGATATCATATGCTTGATGAATGGGTCATCGCGATGGCCGAAGAAAAAGTCGAAAACGGCGAGAAATGGGACTTTCGTAACGAAATTATGAAGCTCGGAAAAGAACTCTTCCGTGAAACGCTTATGCGGCAAGAGGATCAACTCGATGCCCTAAATGCAGGTGATCATACCTTTATAGAGCATAGAAATCAATTGTTTCGAGATATTCATCTCAAAGAAAAATCCTTGTCGGCTCTACCCGCAAATATTCTCAATACGCTGGCAGAGTATGGTATCGCGCCTTACGATCTAGCCCATGGTGGTTCAGGCGTAGGTAATTTTCTGCTCAAAGCATCAAAAGGCGCTTTTGCTGAACCAGGTAGCCGGGTAGATGCCGCAGCAGCAGAATCTGAAAAATGGTTCGCAAAAGGTTTTAGCAGACGATCAGAAATCCTGCCCATTGTAGATGCCCACTTACGCCCTGAATTACAGATATTTCTAGATATGCTCAAGCTGGAACTTCCCCTGCTACGTACCGCAACCGAAATACGGAAAAATCTAAATATACTGGGTCTCGTTAGTTTTATTCGCGAAGAACTCAAAATATATCGCAAAGATGAAAATCTACTGCTGCTACCAGATACAACCCTGCTATTGTTTAAAATCGTTTCTGAAAATGATGCCTCCTTTATCTTCGAAAAAGCAGGTAATTATTATAAGCATTTTTTACTGGATGAATTTCAAGATACCTCTCGTACCCAATGGGATAATTTTAGGCCCCTTATAATAAATAGCCTAGCCACAGGGCAAGAAAATTTACTCGTGGGAGATGTAAAGCAAGCCATTTATCGCTGGCGTGATGGCGATTGGAAGCTGCTATATGGTGGGTATCGCAGCCACATACAGGATGCCCAAATTCGGCAAGAGCGTTTACTGTTTAATTACCGTAGCCTCCCCGGCATTATTCAAACCAACAATCACATTTTTAGGCTTATGCCCGAAATCGCCGCGATGGAATTACAAGGCGATTTGCCCGATACCCTCCCTGAAAAACAAGGATGGATGAAAGAAATCAGAGGCTTATTTCTTGAAACTGAACAGTCGGTGCCTGAGCATAAAAAATCCGCACCCGATGGATATGCTGCTTTTTATTGCTACGAAAATCAATCCCCAGATGAGCAAGAGGAGAATGCTGATGAGGGAGGTAACGCCGGTTGGAAAACCCGCGCCTTACGGCAACTGTACGAAAATATTGAAGAGATAAAACAACAAGGTTTTAGATATGCTGATATCGCCATTCTGACGCGAAAGAAAAAAGATGGCACAGAAATATTGCAATTCTTACAAGCCCCTGGAGAGGGTCGGCTGCCCGTACCCGTGAGCTCTTCTGAAGCGCTTCAAGTAGGGGCCGGAGTTTCGGTCGCGCTCATCATTCAGGCACTGCGATTGCTATTGCAAGCCAACCACGGCCCGGCACAAGCCTCTCTGAGTCTGCACCTGCATTTTCAAGGCAATGCAGATGCCTGGATTGAAGCTTTGCAAATCAATCCAGATGCCGGAATTCCAGATGCCCTTATCATTCCCGAAGAACGTGATCGCTTAAGAAGATTGCCGCTCTTCGACCTCGTGCATGCACTGATTCGAATGCTGGGATTGAATGACCCCAAATGGCAGGATGAAACCGCATTCCTCAATGCCTTTCTAGATGGAGTCTTGGAATACATGAAAGAAGAAAATCCAGATATTGAGCGTTTTCTCACGTGGTGGGATATCAAAGGTCACCGCCGTGATGTGCGTATGCCCGAAGATCAGGATGCCATACGCATTCTTACCATCCATAAATCAAAAGGCCTAGAATTCCCCGTAGTGCTGATTCCTTTCTGTGAATGGGAGGTGCAACCCAGACACCTAACCAGCCCTTGGCTGTGGTGCAACACGCGTAGCACAGGCGTTACACAATTACCCCTCGCTCCAGTGAAATTTGGCAAAAGCTTAAGTGATACTTTACTGCGATCAGCATACTTTGATGAGTATCGTTTAAATTATGCTGACCAACTCAATTTGCTTTATGTTGCTTTTACCCGCGCCGAAAAAGTACTGATATGCCATATGCCCGTTCCAAGACTTGCATCTGGCGCCCTCAAAAAAGGAGGAATTAGTGCTTGGTTATTTTCAACATTGGAAAAACTTAGCCAGTATGATAATAATAGTTTACTACCTATGACCGATGGTTTTTATTTCGGTTCGCTTTCGGATGTACAGCAAATACAACATCCTGTAATGCTGTCGCCTCCTACATTGCCTATACATTCCTACAACTGGATGGAGCGCTTGCGAGTAAAGAAAATAGCCAGACTGCTACCCGATAATGATCCAAGAAACGCTTCTCGGCATTATGGTGTTTTAATGCATGCATTGCTAGAAAAAATTCGGTATGCACAAGATGCCGCGCCAGCATTAGAGGCCCTCGTTTTTGATGGAGCTATACATCAAGATGAATACAATGAATTATATAAACGATTGCAGACATTACTGCATCATCCTCAAACACAAGCATGGTTCGATGGCTCCTGGCAGGTGCGAAATGAAGCCAGTATCATGGATGCTGATGGCGTAATGTGCCGACCTGATCGAGTAATGCTCAAAGATAATGCAGCGCTCATTGCCGATTTTAAAACCGGTGTTCCAAGACCTGAACATGCCGCGCAATTGAAACGGTATGCTTTTCTACTCAAAGACCTAGGATACCCTAATCCAGAAGCTTGCATCGTCTATATCAATGATGATGAACCACAAATCCATACCATCGCCATATCTGCCTAACACTGCCTATTAATACTAAATCAAATGCGCTTCTTAGAACAAATCGCCGCTGACCTCATCCAAACCTATGGTAGAGACCTATCAAAGGTAACCCTTGTGTTTCCAAATCAAAGGTCGGCAACCCTATTTACTCGTTTCTTATCACGACAGGCAGGCCAAACTTTGTGGTGCCCTGAGTTACTTTCTATTTCAGGATTTATTCGTAGCCTCAGCAATGTACAGCCAGCAGACAAACTGAGCTTGTTGTATGAGCTTCATAAAACTTGGGAGCAGGTAACTGGTCAGCAAGAACCCTTTGCACAATTCTATTTTTGGGGTGAGCTACTCTTACGCGACTTTGATGAGGCCGACCGATGGATGTGCGATGTGGCCAATCTTTTCAAAAGTGTGAAAGACCAAAAAGAATTGGATGCACATTTTGCAGGGCTAGAAGATAGCGAAATGGAGGCCCTACGAAGCTTCTGGGCCGGAATTGGAACAGATAAAGATGTGCTCTCTGAAGGGCAAAAGAAATTTTTACAGCTATGGGAAACCCTGATGCCTGTGTATACTGCCTTTCAGAATAGACTCGCTCAAGCACATATTACGTATGAAGGCTTGATGTACCGACAGGTCGCCACCCATCATACGCCAGTTACAGACCAGAATAGAATCTATATATTTGCCGGCTTCAATTACCTCACAAGCGCTGAAGAAGAAATAATAAAAAAATATATTACCCACTTGCAGGCTACTATATACTGGGATATTGACGCTTGGTATATGGATAATACTGAGCAGGAAGCAGGTCTGTTTTTAAGACGATATAAATCTGATCCTATTTTAGGCCCTACCTTTCCCGCCCATTCGCCAACGCAAATAATCAATACTGCTAAGGTCATGGTTTCTGCATTGCCAGCACGCAGTGCACAATGTATGGCAGCAGCAGAAATTATTCAAGACCTGATGCTCAATAAGGGTATTCCTGAAGATGAAATTGCTATCATCCTGCCAGCTGAAGATCTATTGTTTCCGTTACTGAATGCCTTACCTGCACAAGTGCAAAAAATCAATATCACAATGGGCTACCCTTTGCGGCACACACCATGGTATAGTCTTGTGGAGCATTTGGCTATGTTGAGAGAGCAGGATGCAGGGCGACCCGGTGAATTCTGGTTCAAGCCCGTAATGGCCTTGCTTACGCATCCGCTACTTGCCGATGCAAATTCTATCGCATTGGCGGAGCAATTTCGTGCTGTAAATCGAATACGCATCAGACCCGAGGATCTAAAAACCCTAACCCATAGTCAAGATGCTGATACCATAAAATGGAATTTGATTTTCTCTAATCATCAGGCCCATCAGTTTCTCGAAACCTTGATGCAAATCCTCCGGCATTTAGCGGATGCTTTTCAGCTACCCAACGGCCCGTATGATATTAACCGGGATTTTATGTATCAGTTTTATACGCAAATTAACCGACTCAATGGATTAATACGCGAAAATGAGTGGGATCCCGGTGAAGGTGGCTGGCTACCATTGTTTCGACAAATGCTGAAACAAATTAGATTGCCATTCTCCGGAGAGCCTCTCGAAGGTATTCAAATTATGGGCGTTCTCGAAAGTCGAAACCTCGACTATCAGTATGTCATTGTTCTCGCGATGGAAGAAGGTCATTTTCCGCCCGCTGCCGACAGTAGCTCTTTTATACCCTTTAATCTACGAAAGGCTTTCGGACTGCCATTGCCCGCATGGCAAGATGCAGCGTATGCATATTACTTCTATCGATTGCTGCACCATGCCGAGCATTTATGGCTATTATATACCCCTTCAGGTGATGGCACCGGTGGCGCTGAAAAAAGTCGGTATATTCTGCAATTAGATGCTGAACAGCCGAATCGTGCACCCCAGAATTCTCCCTACCTCGCCAAAGCATTGGCCGGGGCTGTAACACCTCCGCAAATTGTATTACCCAATCATTCGGATTTACTCAATCAATTATACTATAGATTCGAACGCGGTATTTCGCCTTCTGCTTTGAATACCTTCATCGCCTGTAGCCTCAAATTCGCCTACCAGTATATCCTCAAAATTCAAGAACCCGAAGAAATTAGTGAAGAAATTGACCCCGCTCAATTGGGATCGGTCTTACATAAAGCCATAGAACTACTCTACACTAGTAATAACCCCAATCCTCAGCATCCTATCCCTATGAATCCCGAAAGCATACAGGCCTTGAAGCCTCGTATTGGTGAGGTAATTGATGCTGCATTCAGAGAAATAATATTTAAAGACTTACCCCCAAGATGGGAAGGTAGAAACCTGATTATTCGAAGCGTGCTCCAGAAATATATAGAAGGTATTCTGCATGCTGACAGTGAAAGCGGTGAATTTGAAATTCTGCAAACAGAAGTTACCTTAAGCGCTCCGCTTCAGGTTGTAACTGCAACAGGTGAAGAAATTACGGTGCTCTTTAAAGGGAATATAGATCGCGTAGATCGCACTGAAAATGAAATTCGAATTATAGACTATAAAACCGGAAAAGATGATCGAAGATTTTCATCCATTGAAGATCTAACAGATGCCACATCAGATAAAAATAACAAGGCCGCACTTCAAACGCTTATATACGGATGGATGTGGCTTGAAAACAACCCCGATTATCAAAATGGTAATAGAGTTATTAGCGCCGGATTATACACAATGAGAGAAGTATTTAATAATCAATTTGATTTTCGATTGGTACAAAAAAGTAAAGGTAGCCGAACCGCATTGCCATTAACAGATATACGTCCCTTATTGCCAGAACTAACAGAAAGATTACAAGGCGTAATTCAGCAAATGATAGATCCCGATTTTGTGTATGCAGCAACTGCCAATACCGAAATATGCCAATGGTGTGGGTATAAAGAAATTTGTGGTAGATGATATTTTCTATTGCAAATCCTTGCGCTAGATGAATGAATATAGTAAGCGAACAGCAATAAGTTATGTGGTTTCGATAGCCATGTATTCGGGTTAAATATTTTCTTGGGCACCCCCCGATTCGGCATACGCCGATTCGGGGCCGGGCTCTCCATTATAGTCCCTTGCCCTTCGGGCGCGGGCCTGCCATTGCGATCCCTGGTGCTGATTCTATACTGTATCGCCAAAATTAAATTTGATACAATTAGTATACTGAGGTCCATATATACAAAAGACCGCCCTAGGGCGGTCTTTTCACATTGATTATTAATTCCGATTAATCTTTCCGGATTCTCATTACGCCTAAATCCCCTTCTTTGGTTTCAAATTGTAGTAGGTAAAACCCAGCACTGAGATTCGGCGTTTGCAGCTTAAATCTGCCGTCGGCATCTATTGCTGCACTGCCTAGCACTCTGCCCTGCAAATCCATAAATCTTACTGATTGAACCAATCCGGCATCCATACTTCCCTGAATATATTCCGTGAAGGGATTAGGATATACTTCAATATGCGCCTTTCCAATCAAATCTAATTGAGATTCCTGATTTGAGTTTCTGCAATTCACTACACTCACAGGCACGTACCGGAATACCTGACCGCAGCCGGGTACTAAAGCCCGTAGGGTATAAAGCCCAGCATGTGTATTTTGCATTTGTGGACGATACGCAATTTGCTGATTTACGTTAAAATTAGCTGGACCTTGCCACTGATACGAAGAACCAGGTAAACCACTGGCGGAGAGTACCAGTGTACTTCCGGCACATACGGTATTCGGAATGGCAATTGCAGAAACTAAGGAAGAGTCATTCACTATCACTACAACCTGACGCACTGCGGTACCACAGTTCGGTGTGCTTACTCTGTAATAGTACACGCCCCCCATGGAAGAAGTCACCTGTTGTCTTACCTGCTGCGTACCTGTCGCACTATAGCCATTCGGACCTTGCCATGTAGCTGTGCCACCGACTACATTCGTACCAGTCAAAAACAAGGTGCTGCCGATACATACCGGAGAATTCGCGCCAGCTGTAATCTGATTCGGAGACTGATGCACGGTAACCTGAACGGTAGTTTGCTGCATACCGCATCCAGGAATGTTCAACTGAACGGTATACGTACCACTATGCATAATTTGAGAATTCTGAATAAAGGCATTAGGACCGGTAGCGCTGAAACCGTTAGGACCCATCCAGAAGTATTGGTTACTATTTATTGGTCCCGCTGTCAAATTAAGGGTATTGCCTGCACACAATGGGCTATTGCTGCCCGCCACAAGCGTGACAAGTGCATTCACCATCACTTGGGTTTGCAAGGTAATCGTACCACAACCAGTATTGCTAATGCTTAATACATAACTGCCACTCATATTCGGCGTTGCGTTCTGTATCACAGGATTCCGAAGATTCGAACTAAAGCCATTCGGACCCACCCATAAATAGGTGGCGCCTGTAATCTGGGTAGAACTGAGTTGTATCGTATTACCTGCACATACCGGGCTATTGCTGCTCACACTTACCTGATTAGGTCCGGTATTGACTACAACCGCAGTCGTGCTGCTGTTTGTACCACATCCGGGTGTACTTACAATTACAGTGTAGGTGCCAGTCTGATTCAGGTTTACATTCAGCAATGCCGGTGTGCGCTGATTCGAAGAGTAGCCTCCTGGGCCCATCCACAGATAATTTGCTCCCGTTACAAACGGCGTTGACAAATGTAATGTCTGACCTGAGCAAAGTGGGCTGTTGCTGCTCGCCTGTGCTACCGGTGCTGTATGTATCATAACTGGAACTTGTAGGGTAACAGATCCACAGGTCTGACTCGTAATCACCACAAAGTATGTACCGGCCATTTGAGGCGTTGCATTTGTTAGGGTAGGATTCTGCTGGTTAGAACTAAATCCATTGGGCCCAAACCAGAAGTAGGTAGCCCCTGTAAAGGAACTTGCACTGAGGTTCAAGGTAGAGTTGATGCAGATAGGTGAATTGCTACCTGCACTGAGGTTGTTGGGTCCCGCATTTACTTGTACCGAAGTGGTTGCTGTCACGGGATTACACCCGGGCACAGAAACCACCAAAGTATAGATCCCCGACATTGAAGTCTGTGCATTTTGACGTACTACCTGACTTCCGGAAGCACTATATCCATTAGGGCCAATCCAGAGATAGGATGCACCCTGAGTCATGGGCGTAGATAAAACAAGCGTTTGACCACTGCAAACCGGGCTGTTGGAATAAGGTTGTGCAGTCGGAGTCGATAATATCTGAACCTGGATTTGTCTGATAATATTGCTACAACCTACACCGCTGATGGTTACATTATAGAGTCCAGACATGCTCGGATTTACATTCGTTCTAATCGGATTTTGCTGGTTTGAAGTATAACCATTCGGACCCGTCCAACTATAGCTTGCTCCGGTAAGTGTAGTGACACTCAGATTGAGATTTCCACCTGAACAGATGGGGCTGTTGCTACCAGCCTGTACCTGTTGGGTATTGTTGTTATTGCCCGCAACCGTTACAGACACGGTACTGCTAGCTGTACCACAACCCGGTGTAGTAACCATTACCGTATAGGTGCCTGACATAGAGGTTTGTGCATTGGATCGGTTAGGTGTACGCAGTGTGGATGAATAGCCGTTCGGACCCATCCATTGATATTGTGCTCCGCTTATGGATGGTGTTTGTAAACTCAAGGTCTGCCCTATGCAAATCGGACTATTGGAGCCTGCCTGTGCAAAGGGTGTTTGGTTTATCACCACTTGTACCTGACGTGTGATGTTACCACATCCGGTTTGAATCGTTACATTATATACTCCTGACATCTGTGGCGTCACCTGGGTACGACTAGGGTTCTGAAGATTAGAGCTAAATCCATTCGGCCCACTCCAGAAATAAGTAGCACCTGTAACAGAACTCGCACTGAGGTGAAGCGTTTGACCTGTACATACAGGACTGTTACTTCCGGTAAAAACCTGATTAAAGTTTACAGCTGGATGCACTACAACCTGAGTTAAAGAAGTAGCAGGTCCGCATCCGGGTACACTTACAATAACAGTGTAATTACCTGCATGAATCGTTTGTGCGTTTTGAATAACCGGTGTTCGCATTCCGGATGAAAATCCATTAGGCCCCATCCAAGTATATAATGCGCCTTGTACGGTGGGTGTTGACAGTTGCAGGCTTTGACCAGCACAAATAGGGCTGTTAGAGGAAGCCTGCGCAATGGGAGCTGCATGAATCGTAACAAACAATTGAGTTGTAATATTTCCACAGCCTGTATTCACAGTTACATAATACGCACCGCCCATCTGAGGATTTACATTCTGACGTACCGGATTCTGCTGATTAGATGTATACCCATTCGGACCGGTCCAGAAGTAACTGCCATTCGTAACCGTCGTTGCGGTTAACATTAAATTCTGACCAGAACAGATTGGTGAATTACTACCAGCTTGTATTTGGGTCGTATTGGTTTGCGTGTTCACAACAACTTGTGTTATCTGAGAAACAGGGTTACATCCGGGCACCGTAACCCGCAGGGTATAGTTTCCGGCATGTACGGTTTGTGCGTTCGTGATGACAGGATTCTGTATAGTGGAACTAAATCCATTAGGGCCCGTCCATAGATACTGCCCCTGATTCACCCCTGTAGCGGTTAACACAAGGTTCGCGCCGGTACAAACAGGGCCATTATTGCCTATTGAAAATTGTGGCGGAGATTGAATACTTACCTGTATTGTACGCACAATATTCCCGCAAGGCGTTCCTGAAATTACAAGTTGCCAAGTACCACTGTGTTGTTGACCGGCATTTTGTATCACCGGATTTTGTAATGCGGATGAAAATCCATTGGGCCCTGACCAAAAATAGGTCGCGCCATTCACACTGCTTGCGGTCAGAAGCAGCGTGCTACCGCTGCACAAAGGAGCGTTGCTACCGGCCTGCACCTGTTGAGTCGTTGCATTAACCGTCACTGAGGTCGTACCACTTACCGGTGGGCATCCGGGTGCATGTAGCGTAAGGGTGTAAATACCGGCATGAATGCTTTGGGCATTTTGAATCATAGGGTTTTGCAAGCCCGAAGAAAAGCCATTCGGCCCTGACCATTGATAACTGCCCGGCTGTATTGGCTGCGTACTCAACTGAATGCTATTGCCGGCACATACTGGACTATTGCTGCCGGGGTTTGACTGTGGCATCGGGGTCACCTGTACTTGAATCGTTTGACTTGCCGAACAGCCGTTTGCATTTACGGTTACCGTATAAATTCCGGCTGCCGGGGGTTGTGTATTTTGTAAGGTTGCGGTTTGCTGATTGGAGGAATACCCAACAGGGCCACTCCAGCTATAGGTAGCGTTTTGTATTTGACTGACCGTCATGGTCAAAGTGCTGCCGGTACACACCGGGCTATTGCTACCAGCCTGAATATTCAAACTGCCGCTACTCACCGTTACGGATGTCGTTCCTGTTGCGTTAGCGCATCCCTGCAAACTTACGGTCACAGAATAATTGCCCGAATGATAGGTTTGTGCAAAAGTAATCGCTGGAGTGCGTTGAGCAGAGAAAAAGCCATTCGGCCCTGACCAACTATAGGTAGCATTCGGATACACCTGGGCACTCAATTGTATGGTTCCATTCACGCATATCGGACTGTTGCTGCTAGGATTTGCCATGATGGCTTGCAGTACCTGCACCCGAGTAGTATCCGTATAGGTAACTGTATTAACGGTTACGATTAGAGTGTACAAACCCGCTTGATTCATACTTACCTGTTGAAGCCATGGACTCTGCTGCGTAGAAGAATATCCATTGGGGCCTTGCCATAAGTAAGATCCCCCATTGATAAAGGTAGAAGTAAGCTGCACGGAAGATCCAATGCATGCCGGGCTGGTATTTCCAGCAGTTACCTGTGCATGCGATGTCGTCTGAATGCCAGAAAGGAGCACAAACAAAAACAGGGATGTCAAAGTAGCCGTTTTGTAAAATAAATCTTTCATAAGCGGTGTATTTTAAATGAGTGTAAATACTTTCGTTGCATCAAAAAAAATCACCATCACATGTAATCCAGGAATTTTCTTTTGATGTGTAAATATAGAACTTTATCAAGTAATATTTTCTTTTATTGTATTAATAATTATAAATGAATGGCTTATGGACAGTCTAGGAAGGGTATAGAAGCATAATTTTATACATTTCGATACGAAAATCATGAATCTCCGGGCTTGCAATGCATAACTTACCTGAAAGGATTGCCAATTGCCGGAATACCGGATTCTGAACAAGGCTGGAATCGTTTGAGGTGTGCAGCAATGTCTTAACTCTTTTTATGCCATTAGATATCACACGAAAGAAATATTGTATGTATTGAACTAATTGGATGCCTACTATGTGCAAACATTGATTCTATGTCAATTCAATTGAAAAAAGTGCGTGCCCCCAACCTTGCTATCCAAGATTGGGACGGATATTTCGCTAGGAG
>Ga0247843_1005426_pt1 | contig 17763 bp, 14 predicted proteins | sample LaCruzMarch2017__FD_192420 | JGI IMG/M metagenome (GOLD analysis project Ga0247843, IMG submission 192420) | Freshwater microbial communities from meromictic Lake La Cruz, Castile-La Mancha, Spain - LaCruzMarch2017_8m | ecosystem: Environmental > Aquatic > Freshwater > Lake | place: Spain... | reverse complement strand
AGTTGAGACACCTGGAATAGATCAACAAAAATTACTTGAGATAAAAGATAAATATGACCACACATCCCTACACTTGGCTGTGGGAAGCAACCAGATAGATGCAGTTAGGGTAATACTTGAAATACCTGGAATAGATAAACAGAAATTATTGGAGATACAGGATGAAAATGGCTACACAGCACTGCATGGGGCTTCGATAGTTAGCCAAGTAAATGCAATTAAAGTAATGCTTAACACACCTAAAATAAATAAACAGAAATTATTGGAGATACAGGATGGAAATGGCAATACAATACTACACTTGGCTACAGGTAGGAACCAAGTGGACACAATCAAAGTAATAGTTGAAACACCTGAAATAAATACACAGAGCTTGCTTAAGATTCAGGATAAAAATGGCTACACCGCGCTACACATGGCTACAGGAATCGGCCTGGTAGATGCAATTAAAGCAATTCTTGAAGCCCCTGGAGTAGATATACAAGTATTACTTGAAAATACAGTGTAAAAACGGCCTAACAGCTCTGCATTGGGCGGCAGGAAGAGGATTGCTAGACGCAATTAAAGTAACGCTTGAAACGCCTGGAATTGATAAACAAAAATTACTTGGGATTCAAGATAAAAATGGCTACACAGCGCTGTGCTTGGCTATGGAAAAGAGCCAAGCGAATGCAATTAAGGTATTGCTTAAGCATCAAATCAACACAGTTGGATTAAGAGGTAATGACAAAGAAGCTTTGAAGTTTTTAAAACCAGATGATCTAAGAGAAATATTAAAAATAAAGTTTACTGATGGGTTAGGAGAAGTTAATGGCCCAATAAGATTAGAGAGAGAAAGTTTAATACTAAAAGCAATATATGAGTATTTAAAAATATACGGTACTGATGAGAAAGGACTGGTAGTTATGACTGATCAAATAAATGCTTTAACGCGTGAATGTAATGATATAGGGAAGATTGCTGAAGCAATACTTATTCAGCAAGAAATTAATAGAGTTATCAGAGAAATTATGCCTAGATCACAAGATCAATCTGTCACTATCGAAGATGATAGCACAGAAATAGCAAATAAAAACGCAGAAGCTTTACAAGCAGCCCAGGAACAACTTACTGAAAAAATGCATCATGCGTATGGGAAAGGAGCTGTACCGCACAGGCCTTATTTGTATGGAGATATATTTGAAGAATATTATATTGATGCAATGAATAAGTTATTGGCGTTAAGGTTACACCAAAATCTAAAAAAGAGCGGAACGAAAATAAATGTTATAGCAGCACAGATTATAAAAAACAGTTATAGTGTAGCCAATGCAGTGAAAACATTGACGGTACAGTTTGAGGAAAACTCAGCAATAATGATGCCGTGTCTCGTTCAATCTTCTGAAGAATCAGATATGTGTCACTGGATAGGAATGGTACTAATAAAGAGTCTCTCAGGTATCGGGGTAACCTATCTAGACTCAGAAAATAAGGTAGCTTCAATCATATTAAAAGAAAGTATAGTAACACAGTTACAAAAATATAACCCAGGAAAAGAAATAAGGTTTGGTACAAAATCATTGGAGAGACAGAAGTATAATAACTGTGGACCAGAAGTAATAGAAAACCTTGTATATTTTTTTACCGGTAATAGAGCTACACAAGAAGGAGCGATCTATATCCATTCATTATTATTAGAGAATACTTTATTAGACCAAACAGTATATCAATTAAAGATTGAACAGAACAATCACATGATCAAGTTCTTATCAAACCAAGTTCCTCTAGGAGTTGATAGATTAATGTCTGTTACATGTCCTCACACTACAATGATTTCAACTAGTAATGATGCATACACCGGTTCAATAATAATTTCTAACCCAACAAACAATATAGGAACTAAAACCACCACCTTTGAAACTATTTCTCAACAAAGATCTCAAAGTTTGAGTATGTTTCAGAACTTAATACATAAACTATCAGATAAATTAGATATTAGCTGGCAATATAAGCAGATGTTGTATAGACCTGAGGTGAATCAGTTTAACAATATAGTAAATGCTTACAACATACTCACAGCTGAGGGACATAAGGTGTCTATCAATATTTTAAAAGACTTAAGAGCCTTTAAGAAGTCCATATTGATAAAAGTACATCCAGATAAAGGTGGGAATAAGGAAGATTTTGACTTTATGCAGGCGTTGGAAGAAAAGTTTAATAAAAGTATAGATATAACAAAAACTATTAGTGAAAAACTTAGCGAGCTACAACCAATTATTTATAAAATAAATATAGGATTTAGAGCGATAGATACTGTAATTGATGCAACAAGAGCAATATATGAACCTGTGTTAGGTAACGTCAAGAAGGTAATAATTGATACCGCGTATTTATATAGCATGTATCACGGTGTTAATAGCTATTCTTTTATAATTAGCGGCGCAGATATATTATATCAGACTTATAAAGGCGACTACATCCAAGCATTACAGCAAAGTATAACTACACTTGGTTACCTGGTATTACCATTTGTAATAAATTCGCTTGGGGTACCATATTTAGGTTTTGCACATAGTTTAAGTATGGCAATTTATAGTGGTTATAATGTTATAGATAACGGATATTCATTTTGCTTGGAATTTAATAGCAGTGAATTTGAATTGAGATCAGGCGCAGCATATAAAGCTTTAGCACAAACACTTTTATATTCACTATTACAATTTTTATATACCTTCAAAGATGTTGCTAAAGGATATGATCTTCGGGCTAACAATATCAAGCTAGATCTAGCAAAAGTAGTTATAAAGGCTAAACTAGAAGCGCAAGGAGAGCCTTATCAGAAGACCTATGAGTATGTCTATAACCCTTTGCTTGAAGAAAAATATAGACTATCAAATCAGACTGTCCAAGGTAGAATTACACGCGAAGAAGTTGCTAAACATAGCACGATCATATCAAACGAACAAAGTTATGAAAATTGTATGGGAATCAAAAACATTTTGGATAATATTGCTAGTAATTACGATTGTAGTACCCAAAATGATAATAAAATACTAGACCATGTTTTTATTAGCGTTAGTGGTTATAATCATTTTGAGGTAGTTGAATATTTATGACAGATTTGAAGTAAAGTTTTGTGTGCGTACAGACAAAGCAAAACCCAACTAACAAAAATCATTTACCCTATAGTTAAATCAATCACTTCATTATTATGATATTGATTACCGATTATCCCGCTCAATAACGTTAAGCTCATTACAAGGAGCGATGGGCAGTCGATAATAAAAACTGGATCTATTAATATATGAAAAGGCGGAGTGATCTTTTCTTGGAGATGTTCAGGAATTTTAGGGTATAGATTATTTGAAAAGAATTCTGAATCCTCATTATGCTCTTCTAACAGATCTGCTGCTCGCGCTGTTTGGTTTTCTAATTGTGCTTGTATCTCTGCCATTGACTTTTCATATGCTTTTCTTTCAGGAGTACTGGGCACTGCGTCTTCATCATCGGTTATTAATCCCAATGTTAAATTAAGGATTGTAGGCTCCTTATTTATAAAACTTAAGGTATCATTTGCTGTCTGTGCACTATAATTTTGCTTGTCGATGTTTTGCTCAGAGTCATCTGTATTTTCTTCTGAGTCGCTCATCTCTGCATCATCATGTTGATCAACTTCTTCTTCAGCATCAGCCTCTTCCTCAGAAGCTTCTGCGGTCTCTTCTGATTTCTCAGACTCTGCTAATTTGATACTGCTAACAAACTCTACAACTTTATCTAATTTTTTTGCTTGGACAGCATCTAACTCTTTGTCATATAAAGACTTCAAAGCTTCAACATTAGAGCCATGTTCAACTAGCATGGTAAAAACATTGATAAAGTTCTCATTAAACACCAAATCTTCGAAAACCATATATTCAACAGCTCTCCATAATGAGTCGTGCCCTTCTTCATCAACGTCTGTAGCACTATACCCCCTCTCTAGGAGTAATTCTGTTAGTATATCATTACCAATTTCTGAGCTATAAAATAAACTCATATCCGTATGCTCAGACACAAATTCTACATATAAGTCTTCTATAACCGCTTTATCTTTAGCTGATAATTTAAATTTGCTCATAATAATACATAATACTTAAAATAACATCTTTTAATAATTTACAAAATAATAAATAAAAGTCAAGCTTTTGTAATGTGCATGCTCTGTTGCTATTTATTTTTGAGCCAGTTAAAATATTTTATACTTCTATTTTAAATAAGTGATTAAGAAATATGCCTTTAGGTTTAGACGCAGAAGAAATGAATACTTTGAGAGGTGATGCACAAGTTGCAGACACTGCTGTAAGAAAATTGCTAATGCATTATAACGGAGATCTTGGTAATGGTGAGGGAGGGGTAAAAATATACCCTGTAATAAACTCAAAAGAAGCACTAGAGCATCAATTACCAAGGATTAAATATCAATTCCCAAATATTGGAGGAAATAATAAAAATTTATTTATATTAAATGTTAATGCTCTTGATAAAAATTTTACGGGAGGAGCTAATCATTATGTAGGCTTAGTCATAGAGCCTACATTTCCAAGATACAGTGTTCAGTATATTGATCCGCTGGGAGGAAAAATTAATCCCGCTATAAGAGAGTCTATAAATCGTTTCCTGGCTGGGGGTGCTGATATTACAGAATATAGAGATGGGTTGCAATATGCTGAAGTTAGAGGGAAAGAAGATGCTAGAACCTTTGTAAAAGGACATAATGACTATGATTCTGGACCAATGTTGGTTTATTTAATGACCAAAGCAGCACATGATCAGGAACTACCTGCGTTACCTGATGTGGGAGATAAAGCTGCTACATCTAAGGATATAGGACGCAGGCTAAGAAGAAAGTTCAGAAACGAACTAGCTGTGCCTACTAATCTTGCTATTCTCAGCTTAGCTGATTTAAAAATCTTATCACATAGTGATCCTGTAGTAGCTAAGGTTGCAGAAAAGGCATCTGCAAGTGCTGCAAATGCCGTAGCTGTAATGGAAATAGACGACAGTAAGGACAACATTACTTCTTCAGAAGAGCGTGTAGCAGCAGGAGTGCCAAGTAGTGCAAGAACAAACGCCGCAGATTGGATACCGCGTGATGATCCGAATCCTTCGTCATTGATAATTAGAAAAAGCTATAATCCTGATATGGTTTCAAGGAGATTGGATTCTATCGCTCGCTTAATTACTGGCATGGACACTTGTGCAGCTGTGGCGTTTGATGGGGAAAAAATATTATACTCAAACAATTCCGGGAAGAAAAATGATATTAGCCGCAGAGTGTTTAAACTATTATCAGATATTGCAACACAAGAGATGACCGTAGAGGATATCTCGAGAAATAAAGCATTCAATGATGAAATGAACGCTATAGCAGAAACTAGTGCACAGCAAATGTCAGAGGAGAAGAGAAGAGGTAAAGCTCAATGGAAAAAAACATTCCAAGCTATATTGTTAAAAGATATTAGTATAAGAGTTGACGATCAAGATGTGCGCGCTGGGCGTAAACCTTTTTACATAGGTCTAACAATGCTTTGTTGCAAAGATTGTCGCAACGCTGTAGTAGCGTATAATGAAGTAAGTGCAAAAGGTAAAAGTAGTGGAAATATTGGCATAGCAGACGATAGCTTATTTCAAACTGTTGGTGTAAGAGGACAACATTTACAACAATACAATAATTGGGTGCCTCCTGATTTTTTTGAACACCGTCCTGCTGTAGCAGCAAAATATCAAGAAATTAAGGAAAGAGGACAAAAATATAATCCTGGCGGTGGCAAAGTATTTGCAGATGATTCTAATTCCGAGGCTGAGATTGATGTCGTAAAAAGACGTAAATTAGTACACATACAAAAGATTGCTACATCACCAGGAATAAGAGTTAGTTCAACAAGTAGATTACCCGCTCCTATTAGTATGATGCACTCCATGTCTAGTGCTATTGCTGGGTCTAATGTAAGCCCCAGTGGTATTGGTAACTTTTCTCCAGCTACACCAGCAGGTAATGCGGGACAGCATGTTAACCCAAGAAAACGAAGAGATAGAGGATAGATAAGGAGGTAAACAAAAGTAAATAAAAGTGGGAAGTTAGATATAGTAATAGAAAATTTATTGCACCACGTGTTGCTTTCCTATTGGTAGGCAGGACTATTTAGGTTATTAAAGAAATGATAACTATTTTAGTAGCTTACTATAACTTATGGGTCAACTTATTTATCCTGAAAATTTTCTTGAAATAAGCTTTCTAAATTTTGGTAAACAAGAGGCTGTTTTGCAAATAATTCCTTAAAAGAAGTAATTATTTTTGGATCATAGATTATTGTATCCAATTTTAATAATACAGAAGGTGTTTGAGCCCAAATATATGAACCTAAAGCTTCAATAATTGGATATAAATTCTCTTTATCATAGTAACTATCTCCAACAACTTCAAAACTGATTTGAACATCACTATTCCTAAATACTTCTTTAATAACAGCCTCTTGATATTTCACATTAGGCTGATTAGAAACAAAAATAATATTTTTTATATCATTATGTTGTTTTAACCAAATAATTAACTCTACAATAGTAGTTTGAGTAGTAGGCCTAGGCAGATCTCTAGCTGGTGTATCTATTACATAGACTGGTACTTTATTAGATAAAAGAGAATTTTTGTAAGCTTCTCTAATTAAATGAGTCTCAGTTAGTTTACCTAGGTTTGATATATGATAATTGCTAGCAATACTCTCTAATTCTTCTTTAGTTCCATCTACTTCTACTTTAATAGTGCGTTCTCCTGCTAGCAAAATAATATTTTCTGTTTTTAAACCATTCTCAAATAGTAATTCAGCGTATTTTATTCTATTTTTCATACTTTGCATTGTACTTCCTAAAATACATAAAGCATCTGCAGTCATTTCATCAGGCTTTATCACTTTGATAAATCCTAAACTTTCAAGATATTGAAAATTCTTTTCTTTATTTTTTCCATCCAAGGCGTGGGCTTCACCTGCCAACGTTCTTGTGAACCAGTTCTAATAGTAAAATGAGCTTGCGTTAATTTTACAAATTCTAATATATCATTTATCAATTCTTTATGATTGCCTCGAGAAGGAAACTTATCTTGAAAAGATTCATGTGGTGAAATAATTGAAGCTTGACGCATTAGTTTCTCTAATGCAGCCTTTTGTTGATTACTTGAAAAACCATAGTAATCTAAATAATTATATAATGAATAAGGTTTAGCAACCATATTTTGATAATAAATCAACCCCATTATTACAAAGGTGATAGAAAGAACTAGAATTAAAACTATACACCAGCTACGTTTGAGACCACGCTTCATTTTATTTATATTCTATGAAGTTTAAAAGCATCTTCAATCACATAATTTTTTTAGCTTTAGGTTTCTAACTATATTAGAATTATTTATCTAAAATGACAAACATAAATATTATAGGCATTTGGCCTGTATTATTCAGACAATTTGATATAGGATATCATGATTGGAAAAGTAATCCATTTAATAAAAACAAGTAGTAATTAAAAAATCAGCTCCTATGGCAATTTTTATTGATATGTCCTTATCAGGGATATGTTTTCATAACCTGTCCCTAAAATGTTAAAAAAGACACAAGTTAAACTTATATAATATATCTCAGGAGATGATATTCTGTTTTACACCCTCAAAAAAGACTCCTTAGATTTGTTGTTATAAACTCAGTCTATTCGTGAAGTAAGTAATCAGTAGTAATACAGGATGAGAAATGGTATTACTCATGATAATTCTAGGGGCAGAAGATTTATAATTGAGGAAGATATGCGGTCTAATTTTATTAGTAATGTTGACGACATTTTTTAATAATAACTTTTGCTTCATTCAAGCTATAGAATGATTAGCTATTTAATAATTCATCCATAAAGCTGCCGTTAAGTCGGTAGTGGACATGTTATTAAAAAATAGTCATAGACCATTTCAGAACTACGAAATAAAGGTCTTTATGAAAAAGAAAGATATGAAGGAAAGTACTTGGCCAAGTCATAAGAAGAAAAAGACCATTGTCCGGTAGACAGTTCTTCCCCTGCTTTTCCATAATGATACGTTGCTGAACAGGATGCTTCGTAGGGCTCTATCTTTTGTGCAATAAAACTGCCAATTATTCCGGCCAATACATCTCCAGTTCCACCAACACGCATCTGCGAACAACCGGTTTTATTTAAATAAAGTTCCTGTCCATTTGATATAATATCTACATGCCCTTTTACTACTAAGGTAAAACTATACTTTCTGGCCATAGCTTGAACATTTTCAGGTGTCGGCAAAGTATTAAACACTCTGGTAAATTCGCCATGATGAGGAGTTAGTATCCAAGGCACCGATCTTTTAATGTTAAGAATTTCTGGAAATAAAGCTTCAGCATCTATTACTATTGGAATTGTAATCTCAGATAATATTTCAATTATTGCCTTTTTCGTATCTTGATCATTTCCCAATCCGGGCCCAATTATCATTGCATCATTATGTTTAGCAGCATCAATTATCATGCCAACATCTTCAAAACCTAAGGTGTTACGAACAAAACTATTTAAAAAGAAGTTAAGTGCATATTGCTTGGCGGTATTTTTATGTTCCTCAGGTAAATATAAAGTAATCAGATCTGCTCCGGCAACTTCTGCACCTAACGCACAAAGTATTGGGGAGCCGTAATACCTATAACTACCGCTAATGATAAGGACCTTGCCTATTTCTCCTTTATGAGAGGTGCTAATCCTTTTGGGAATTTCCATTACAACAGCCTATATAGAAATGCTATAAATAAGTTAAAAGCTTATCATCAAAATATACAAGCATTATTTACATAATTAACAAATAATTTTTTACTTATATAAACTTATAATAGTAATTATCTCATCGTAGATCATCCTTATATTATAAGTTCATTAATCAATACATCTGAGAAATCTAATTTATTTTAAATACATTTTCTATTAATATTGGTAAAGCAATAAAAAAGAGGTAAATATGGCTGATAGGCAAGCAAAGCAACTCCATAAGCGACATAAGCTAACACTTATTAGCATGGTTGCATTAGTTGCTGGTAATATAATTGGATCAGGAATATTTTTATTACCTTCAAACTTAGCTAGTATAGGATCAATTAGCTTATATTCATGGATATTTACAACTATTGGAGCAATATTATTAGCTTTCATATTTTCTATTTTAAGTAAAAAAATTAGCGGTACTGGTGGACCTTATATTTATGTAAAGCAAGTGTTAGGTGAATTCATGGGATTTCAAACAGCATATAGTTACTGGATTGCAGCATGGGTTGGAAATGCTGCTATAGCAATTGCATTTACTGGTTATCTAAGTGTCTTTTTTCCTAATTTGTTAGCTCCTGAGATATCTTCTATTACCGCAATTATAATAGTTTGGGTTTTAACTTTAGTGAATATATCAGCGATTAAAAATATTGGTTTCTCAGAAGTGATTTTAACTTTTTTAAAACTTATTCCATTAATTTTTATATGCATATTTGGATGGTTATATATACAGCCTGATTTTTATACAAAATACTATAACATTAGCTTTAAAGATGATATTGATGCTATTTCTTCTGCTATAACAATTACACTATGGTCTTTTATAGGTTTAGAATCAGCTACTATACCTTCTGCATTAGTATATAAACCACATATTACGATTCCTTTAGCTACAATGTTAGGAGTGTTAATGTCTGCTGTTGTTTATATTACAAGTTCAACAGTTATAATGGGTATGATTAATCCAGAAATATTACAACATAGCCCTTCTCCTTTTGCTGATGCAGCAGAAATCATTTTGGGAGATTTTGGAAAATATTTTATGGCAGTTGGAGCCGCTCTTTCATGCCTAGGATGTTTACATGGTTGGATATTAATACAAGGTCAAATAGCAATGGCAGCAGCCGATGACGGATTATTTCCTAAAATATTTTCTAAATGCAATAATGAAGGGATACCTGTACATGGATTATTGTTATCCTCCTTATTAATTACTATATTTCTAGTCCTCAACTCATTTACACCAATAGCTAAACAATTTCTAACCGTTATACTTATTGCTACTGTAGCAAGCATTATGCCGTATATTTATACCATAATAGCATTTTTAAAGTTGCAGAAGTCCAACAAAGATGTAACATATAAATGTTTGGCTATAATTATTTCTATATCTGCTTTTATTTACTTGTCATGGGCATTATTTAACACAAACCAAAATATCTTATGTTCCTATATTATATTATTTTTAGTTGGTACGATTTATTACGAAGTAATGAAATATAAAAAACAAAACAAGAGGTAAGTATGGTGCCAAATTTGAAAGGAAGAAGCTTTTTAAATTTAGAGGATTTTACCAAAGAGGAAATCCTTTATTTAATTGAGTTATCAGCTAATTTAAAAGCTAATAAGAAATCAGGGATTAGATCACATTCTTTAAAAGGAAAAAATATAGTAATAATATTTGATAAACCATCAACTAGAACACGATGTGCTTTTGAAGTAGCAGCTTATGATGAGGGTGGTAATATCACCTTTTTGTCTAATAGTCATATAGGACTTAAGGAATCTATTGAAGATACAGCTATTGTACTTGGTCGTATGTATGATGGTATAGGCTACAGAGGCTATGATCATTCAATAGTTGAAGATTTAGCTCAATATTCTAGAATTCCTGTATGGAATGGATTAACAGATCAGCAGCATCCTACCCAAACACTTGCAACATTTTTAACATTAAAAGAAAAATTACCTAACAAACCTTTAAATAAGTTAAAGTTGGTGTTTGTTGGAGATGGGAGTAATAATGTGTGTACATCTCTTATAATAGGTTGTGCAAAATTAGGGATGCAGATTAATATCTTAGCGCCCCAACAACTCTATCCAGACAAAGAATTAATAAAAAAAGCAAATATGATAACATCATACACTCATGCAAACATTAATTACACAAGTAACATTGCTGAAGCTGTAAAAGATGTTGACGCCATATATACCGATGTGTGGGTTTCGATAGGGGAGGAAGAAAAATTTGAAGAGCGAATAAAATTGCTTACCCAGTTTCAGGTCAATAAAATGATGATTGAAAAAACCAATAACAATGACGTCTTATTTATGCATTGTCTTCCAGCATATCATGATATCAAAACTAAAGTTGGATTAGAGGTTTATAATAAATATGGAATTAAAGAAATGGAAGTTACCGATGAGGTTTTTAGATCAAATAATTCAACGGTATTTGATGAAGCTGAAAATAGGGTTCATACAATTAAGGCGCTAATGGTTGCAACAATAGGTTGTTTATAAACATTAAGGGAAATAAAAATATGAGAATAACATCTGAAATAGCCACATTAAGAAAAGTCATTCTACATAAACCACATATTAGTTTAAAAAAAATAATTCCTAGTAAATGTCAGGATTTTTTGTTTGATGATACTTTGTGGTTTGAACGAGCTGAAGAAGAACATAATATTTTTAGCTCTATACTTAAAAAGAATGACATAGAAGTATATTTTATAGAAGACTTATTAAAAACTACCCTAGCTAATGAGAAAGCAAAGAATTATATAATTAATAATATAATTCCAGATGATTATAAAGAATCAGAAACTGAAGAGTTATTACAAAATTTCCTCAAAATGTCGTTACCAAATGAGTTAAGTCATTATTTGCTTGGCGGGCTTATAAATGAAGAGCTAGGGTATCAATCTTTAGGTTTGTTTTGTAAAACACTGATGCCATACGATTTTATTTTACCACCTTTACCAAATTTACTATTTATGCGAGATCCATCTTGCTGGATTGCAGATGGAGTTTGTATTAATTCTATGACTTTTTCTGTCAGAAAAAATGAACCGATCATTATGTCAGCCATATATAACTACCATCCTATGTTTAAGAAAATTAATATTTGGCAAGATCTTTCTATCTCTAACCATTATCCTTCTATGGAAGGTGGTGATATACAAATGTTAACTCCTGAATGTTTGTTAATAGGAATAAGTGAAAGAACAAAACCGCAAGCTATAGAAAAGCTAGCAATCACTCTATTTAAGAATAATAAAATTTCTCAAATTATAGCCTTGGAGTTACCAAAAAAAAGGGCCACCATGCACCTTGATACCATGATTACTATGGTAGATTACGATAAATTTTGTACAGTAATTACAGACAAAACCTCGTTAAGGTCTTGGACAATAAAAGCAGGAAATACAGATCATGAACTAGTAATTGAGGAAGAACCAAATTTCTTAAAGACGCTAGCTAAAACTATTAATATCAAGAAAGCGCATTTAATCAATGTTGGGACAGATTATTTTAGTACTCAACGTGAGCAATGGAGCGATGCAAGCAATTTGCTTACTATACGGCCTGGAGTAGTTATAGCGTATGAGTGTAATCTAGAAACAAATAAAAATTTAAGAAAAGAAGGTGTAGAAGTTATAACTATCCCAAGCTCAGAGCTAGTAAGAGGACGTGGTGGAAGCCATTGTTTAACATGCCCAATTGAGCGAAATTAGAAATGATCAAAGAATTATTAGTTTTAGCTATAGGAGGAAATGCCTTACTGCAAAGAGGGGAGCCTCTTGAATATTCATATATGCAAAAAAATATCAACAAAGTTTCTAAAATAATATCAGCAATTATTAATGACTATAAAATTATAATAGTACATGGAAATGGACCACAAGTTGGTTTACTTTCACTACAATCAAATGCTTATAAAGAAGTGCCACCCTACCCATTTGATATATTAAATGCAGAAAGCCAAGGTATGATAGGATATTTATTACAGCAAACACTTGCAAACTATATACAAAATATATCAATAACTACATTAATTACCCAAGTATTGGTTGACCAAAAGGACTTAGCTTTTAAACTTCCAACTAAGTTTATTGGACCAGTTTATAATAAACAAGAAAGTGAAGATTTAAGTAATAGGTATGGATGGATAATGAAAGAGGATGGAAAATTCTACCGTCGTGTTGTTGCTTCTCCTAAGCCAATAGATATTATAGAAATAGATTCAGCATCAACCCTAATTAATTTTAATACAATAGTAATATCTGGTGGTGGTGGCGGTATACCATGTATTAGGGATGGTAATAAGTTAATAGGTATAGAAGCAGTAGTAGATAAGGATTATACAGCTGCATTACTGGCAAAGAAACTAAAAGCAGATAAATTTATCATACTTACAGATGTTGATTCGGTGTACGATAACTTTGGCACTGCAAAGAGTAAACCAATAAGAGAAATTGATGTCGCTACACTTAAGGGACATCGATTCCCATCAGGGTCAATGCAGCCTAAAGTTGATGCTGTATGTGATTTTGTATCTTCTACAAATAAAACAGCGAGTATCGGAGCTTTAGACAAACTTTTAGAAATCTTGAATAGAAGATCAGGTACTTTAATAAAATAGAAAATTATTTCCGAACCATGTAACAAAAAATAGCTGATTCATCTAAATTAGCTCACCTCTTAAATTGGGGTTTTTGTAAGTGAAATAGCAAACAGAATAGTGTGAAAATCCTTGCTAAGAAAATTACCATTACATAATGTTAATTTCCCAAGTATAAATTTATAAAATCGGAATTATAATGCTCTATTTGAATTTTTATTTAAGATGATGCTGTTAGATAGGGTTATTTGACGGAAGTGATATTTATCACATACAAATATCATAAATTAATTATTATTCAAACTGAGATTAGGAAAATGAGTAAGCCGCAGCGCTTGATTCTCTAAGATTTGATCTAAAATATTAATGATTTCATTGTCTTTTTTTATCTCATATTTTGTATAATGATAAAATGGTCTTTTTGGTGCAAATTTAAAAAATGAGGCCGCATGCCCTTGTACTTTAGGGTTTAAAACATTATTTATAAACAGATCGTCATTCATTTTTTAATATTACGTTGTAACAAAAAGTAGCACCACGGTAGCACCATCATTTTTTCTAGAATTTCTTGCTCTTCTGTAATCAGCTATTAGCCTGGTGCACCCTGAGCGATTCGAACGCCCGACCTTTTGATTCGAAGTCAGCAATTTATATATTTATCTTCTTTTATTACTATATACCATTATCTGTATAATGTACTGTTTTCCTACAATACACAACTTTATAACTTTTATCTAGTTTCAAATATTACTATCTGATATTATATTTTCTGCGACCTAGAAATAAAATATAGGATAATAAAATGCCAAAAATTACTAAACGTTTAGTTGAAGCTATTGAACCAGAAAATAAAGATGTAATCATAAGAGATAGCGAGCTAAAAGGCTTTATATGTAAAGTCACACCAAGAGGTAAAAGAGTTTATCTGCTTTATTATCGTACTAAAGAAGGCAGAGAAAGAAAACCATCTATAGGTATTCATGGCCATATAACCTGCGACCAAGCTAGAGATACAGCTCTAAATTGGCTTTCTGATGTTGCAAAAGGTAAGGATCCATCTCAAGAAAAGAAATCAGAGAAAACATACGTTACCATTGCTGACTTAGCTGAAAGATATTTAGAAGAATATGCAGCTATCTATAAAAAACCCGCAAGCATTAGAAATGATAAATTATTTCTTAAACATTATATTATACCGAATCTTGGCAAGATCAAAATTAATTCTCTAACAGGTAAGGACATTGCAAATTTTCATTATAATATGAGAGAAAAATCTACAACTGCCAATAGATGTATCTCTGTAATATCTAAAATGCTAAATCTAGCTGAAAAATGGGGATTAAGAAATGATGCAAGTATGTTATGCAAACATATAGATAAATATCAAGAAAACAAAAGAGAGAAATTTTTGTCTCTTCAGGAAATTGAGAAATTAAGCAAGGTATTAAGAGAATCTTCAATTAATTATGGCGGTACTAAAATGCCAAGTGCGATAGCCGCAATCAGACTTTTACTTTTAACAGGATGTAGGTTATCTGAAATTCTTACTTTAAAATGGGGATATATCGATTATAAGCATCATAGAATAAACTTTCCAGATAGTAAGACTGGCAAAAAGACAATTTACATATCACCATTTGTCCTAGAAGTTTTAGACGGCATTGAGAAACAGAAGAATAATCCATATGTAATATATGGAGCGATAGAAGGTAAGCATTTGATTAATTTACGTAAATCTTGGTGTAGAATCAGAAAATTAGCAGATCTTGAAGATGTCCGCATTCATGACCTTAGACATTCTTTTGCCTCAATCGGTGCTGCTAGCGGTTTGTCACTGCCTATAATTGGAGCTCTACTTGGACACACCCAAGCACAGACCACCGCGAGATATGCTCATTTGATTGGTGAGCCTCTAAAAGAAGCAGCTAGCTTGATCGGTGAGAAGATGAAATCTATAGTATGTTAAATAAAACAGAAGAGTTGGTTATGATAAGCTTTATTAGCAAAATATTTTAAGTCTAGCCAGTTACTGGATATTGTTGCGAAGTACAAAGCTCGGTTTTCATACTCCATTTATGTTCTATGCCCTGAGCTACATACAAAACAACCTTAAAATAAAAAGAATGTTGCCTAGTATTAGCAATCGCAACATCAGATTTACCACCTAGATTCATATCCGCAATGATGATACAGTAAGACTATAGAGCCTTATATTATATTAACAGGCAGATGAAAGTTTTTGCCCAAGCCAAAGAGTAATGAAACCAAGCTAATTTATAATAATTTAAAATAGTAAGAAAAATCTATAAATTTCGAATTTAATAAATAATGTTCAGGAATTTACTCAAAATTCTAAGGAGCTCAGCTCCTATCGCTCACAAGATTAAACACGCATAATTTCTGTATCCCCTATTTTCCTTCGCTACGCTTCGTGCAAAAAGGGTGATTCCCCTCTGAAATTATGATCTTGTGATTGACTCCTCATTACTCGCCGTAATGGCAAGGGTTGTGCGCAGTTCGTACAACCCAGTAATAATTTAAAAAGGAGTTAAAAATGGATAATCATTCTAAAAACAATAAACTAAATTGCTCTTATAGTAGATCTCAAGCGATAAAAGACGGGGTTTTATTTGATATAACCGATATGGCAAAATCAGTCGGTATAACGTGGCATGTCGCCGTTACTTCTGCTGTATGGTCAAATTATATTGTATGGACAGATGATGATAGAAGAAGACAAGGACTCCAAGATACAACCGACAGATTGTGGCACATAGTTTTTAAACTTCATTTAGCGTTGCAAAAAGCCGACAAGCATGCCGATGCAATTTTTTATGATCTAGATATTCTGCCTAGAGATGGAGTTTCTTACAGAGTAAAACGCACTAAACTAAAAGTAGTAATAGGTGCTGGTGATCAGTTTGAACCTGTAATTACCATTATGTTGTCTAACAAAGATTAATCACGTAATTATAGAAGGAAAAGGAGTTGGTAAAAACCACTCCTTTTCTCTTTCAGTTTGCATTCAATCACCATCACTGCTTTCGAAAAATTTGAAATTTATCACAAAATAAAAATACAAAAAGACTTTCTAAAAAACCTTATGGCTACGCCTTTCATGGAAGGAGATTTTATGCTAAAATCTTATCACACCAATCGCACCCTACAGTGCATTGCCTGTAAGCCCGGCTAAGATTGGGTTTATACACTGTATATACAATAATTTAGATTTTTAGATGAATTTCAGTGATTAAACTTTTACAACGTTTCTGATGATCGTAGCACGGTGCAAATGGTTATTTAATAATGACGCTTATTATCGTGATACATGTTAAGAATAGAAGCGCTATAAGCCTGGTCGCCAAAGTAATCTTCTTTCTCTTCTTTAGTTTTGAATAAAAGGTCATTAGCTACTGAATATTTCTTGCAAACTATTCTAAATTTCACAGGTAGAAATTTTAAATTATCTATAAACTTAAACTCATTAACCTGACTGCGTATAGATTTAAATCCAAAGGACAATGATCTATTCATTCGCTTTTTATTATTTCTATAAGAATAACATTTTATAAACTGCAAAACAGGAACAATTGTAACCCCAATCAACAAGACCAAAGATTTTGCAGAAGTTAATTTTATAAAAAGAGAAGTAATATATAACCGTATAATAATAACTATCTTTTTCTTTTTTTGCTTTGCCGAACTACATCTGCTGATGTAGTTGGAGAGAATCTACCAATATCACTAGGATTTACATACGATGACTCAGCATCAAACTTAAACTTTTCAGAGCTTACTTCATGGGGAGCGCTAGACAATTTGCTTACTGGACCAGTTATTGCTGACGATGGCGAGGCCATAGCTGATGTTTTTGCTGACTTGCGACTTTTTACGTCATCAATCTCAGGCTCAGAATTAGAATCATCCGCAAATACTTTTCCACCACCTGGGTTATACTTTTGTCCTCTGTCTTTAATTTCTTGGTATTTTTCTGCTACAGCAGGACGTCTTTCAAAAAAACCAGGAGGTGTCCAATTAGCATATTGCTGCAAATGCTGCCCTCTTACGCCAACAGCTTGAAACAAGCTATCATCTGCTATACCAGATTTGCTTTCTTCTGCACTTACTTCATTATAAGCTACCACAGTATTGTGGCAATCTTTGCAACAAAGCATTGTTAAGCCTATATAAAAAGGTTTACTCCCAGCATTCACATCTCTATCATATACTTCAATGCCATTTCTACCCACTACTTTATCAAGAATAGCCATCTCTGCATGAGCTACTCCTAGACTTGCTTCGCTACGCCCAGATACAAA